>Ga0247611_10010000_pt1 | contig 11242 bp, 12 predicted proteins | sample 177DNAGHGhighgp2_FD_192422 | JGI IMG/M metagenome (GOLD analysis project Ga0247611, IMG submission 192422) | Sheep rumen microbial communities from Palmerston North, Manawatu-Wanganui, New Zealand - 1770 DNA GHGhigh gp2 | ecosystem: Host-associated > Mammals > Digestive system > Stomach > Rumen... | reverse complement strand
TTTATTATTATAAATATCATAAATAATATATTTATTAGAATAATTTTTAATATTAATCATTATTTCTGATAATTCTTTTAATGTTTCATATTTTACATTTTGAGCAATATGCTTTAAATCTATATAATTAATATGTAAATTAACAACATTATTTTTAAAAGGTATATTTAAATTAATTTTTTCATTGTTATTAATTAAATACCATATACCTTTGTTTTTTTCTAAATATGGTTGTGAATCTTTTATTAAAATATTAGGAAATGAATATTTTAAATTATTAACAATATCACTCATACAAGCTTTACCAGCATGATATGATTTATAATTTTCATTAAACTCTATTGTAATCACTTGATTCTTTTTTGCTTTTTTAGGACAATATTTATCAAAATAATCTTTAAATAATTTATCAGGTTTAGAAATTGTTAAATAATCTTGTAATTGATAATAAGTTTTATAATTGAGGTCGAATATTTTTCTTAAATAATGATATATTAATAATATATTAATAATAAATGAAAGTAAAATTAAAATGTGATATATCATTTGAAGAAAAATAAAAAATTAAAAAATATTAAAACTTAAGAAATTTAACTACAATTCTTAAATAATTTATTTATGTATTATGCAATATTATGCAATATTATACATTATTATAGAATAATTAATAATTTTAATTTCTTTGAAAATCTATTTACATTAAAAAGTATATTTTATTTCATTTCAATTACTATTAATCTTTTTAATGTAAATGGGACATGTCCACCTGGCATCAAGATTGGAGTTTTACCAGTGAAATAAAATTTATTAGCATCTTTAAAAACTCTATCAATTCTATTACCAATATGACTGCGAAATACGCCATAATAATGTAATGTTAATGGAAATCCATCACGAATGCCAGCTTGTATAGATAATATAGAATCCTCAAGTTTCCAAAATCTAATAACAAAACTATGTTTATAATCTGGAAGAACTGGGAATTTTTTTGGTTCATTTTCGTTTGATCTTAATGAAAACATAAACAAATCATCGTATTTATCTATTTCTTTTGTTATTCCCTTATTTACATAAAATCCGAAAATATTTTCATTTGAATCGATTATAATGAAATACAAATTTGGTTTATTTGTTATTTTTGTACATAATGTAGCACTATTATCATTTTTTTCATCTTTATCACTATCATAAATTATTTTATCAAATTCTTTTCCACACCAATTTTTAAGCAATGGTACTTGTCTATATAAATAATTTATTTCATCACCAATAAATATTTCATTAGCTTTCTTATTTTGTTCTAATTTTTCATCTCCAAAGTGATGAATATATTGATATTCATTAGCTTTTTTATTTTTGACATCATCTTTATTATAGAAATGTTGAGTTTTCATATTTTCAAATAATGATGTATCACTAATTGGATTAAAGTGATAAGCTGAAACAATATCATTATAAGTTCTACATACTTTCATTAAATTAATAAAATCTTGATTAGTTTCAAAATATTTTCCAACAATCATCATAAAATCATATGTGAGATTACAATAACCTACAAATATTTTTCTAAATCTGTTACATAATGCAGAAAATTCTGCTCTAAACTGTCCTGGAATTTTATTAATTGCAATATTATAAGCCCGATTTATAACATCTAAGGCTTCAACATGTTCACTTAATACAGCATCAATGTATGTATTTATATACTTACGGAGAACATTACCTTTGGTTGTTTTAATATAATTTTTAAATTTATATATGCGTGCTATAATTGCACCCATATTTGCTTCTCCAATAGTATTATTTATTGTTGCTAAACCATCTATAATAGAATCTAGTTCTCTTGATATTTTATCATCAGTAATATCATCAAATAATTTTTGTTGTCTTGATTCCCACCAATCACCACCGGCTAAATCTGATTTGCTTTTATACAAGTACATAATTAAACCAAATATTATTATTAAAATTATAATAACAATTGAACAAATTATCGATGTATCCATTTGATTGAAAAAAAAAATTTTTAAGTATAGCGAATATTACTATTATTTATTGTTATTGATATTAACATCATCAACTTCTATTTCTATACGTTTCAGAAGATTAAATATTTTTAAGTTTATTTCTCATTTATATTTTTTTAATATTCTTATTTTTTATGAAAATTTATGATTATTCAAAAAACATCAAAATATTTATTTTCAAATACTCTATTATTTATAGTTATCACTTGTAAATCAATAATATTAAAATAATGTTTACAATATTTTTAAGATTCGTAAAATTGAAATTAATGTTATTTCATTTATAAATTTGAATAAACCGAAATTATACATATTATTTTTATAACATTTATTTTTAATGCTTTCATATTCATATTTAGGAATTTTATGTAAATTATTGTGAATATTATCATACATCAATGATAATATTATTAATTAAATATTTATATCATTATCATTATCATTAATATTATTACTATCAATATCATTTTTAATTACAACAATTGAAATATATTTTTCAACATATTTCTTAAATTCATTAGGACCTAAATTATAAACATCATATTGAAATATATCAAAGATAGAATTTGTTAGGTCATTAGTCATTAACATAATTATTAATATTCCATTTTTATTTAAAAGTTGTACAAATTTAATTAAAATACTTGAATCTAAACGATTCATAGCATTATATATTATAATATCATATTTATTGTTTATATAACTAAAATTAAATGTTTTATGTAATACATAACTACATTTATTATTTTTAGAATTATATTTTAAATTTAAATTTGAAATATCTAAAAAATTATTATCATTTTCATATAAATCGAAATCATATGTTTTATTTGTATGTGTTAATATATATGATTCGATTAAACTTATTCCACATGAATAATTTAGATATTCTATTTCATTTTGTGGACTATCATTAATAATGCTATTGATTATGGTTAATATGTTTTTTGATGGTGGTAAATAATATATTGGAACATAATGAAATCTATTTGTGCTTAAATCTGTAACAAAATCATTATAAATTGTAGATAAAATATTATCATGATTAATATATTTTACATTTTTTATTAATAATTTAATAATCATATTATAATATCGTATAAATTTAACATCTAAATTTATATTAAAAATCTGTCTAATCTTTTTATTTAATAATTCATAATTCATATTATTAATATTACAAATCTCATCAACATTCGTATTTTTATGTTCTTCTATTAATAAACAAGTAAACATATATGTATAATATATTTGTTCGTTTATATCTTTAATAGTTAATTTATTATTTTTCGGATTTATTAATGAAATTAATTCTTTAAAATATTTATGATACATTCTAAATAATAATAAAAAAATCTAATTAATATTGAAGAATAGGCATTATTTTAGTATTTTTAATATATATAGGTACTGTATTATTTTCTCGATCAGTTATTAAATATCTCACATAATCATAAATTTTAATAATAAGGTGCGTATTGTTATTAAGAAATGATGATGAATATATTTCATTCACATGTCCATATATATTTATATTTTTTAAATTATTATTATATATAAATGAGTCATTGATATAATCAACATTACCATATATTTCTACATTTTCTAAATTATTATAATCATAGAAAGAATGATAAATTGAATTAATATTTCCATATATTTTGATATCTTTTAAGTTATCATTACAATTTTTAAATGCATTATTTAAATAACCAATATCAGACTGTAATATTAATTTTTCAATTTTTATACTATCGGTAATTAAATTCTCAATATATCGTGCTGTTATTTTTAAAAATCTTATATTACTTTTAATATTCAAATATTTGATTTTGGCATTAAAAGTATAGTTATCTAAATTACTATTTATCTCTAACTTATTAACATTACCATATAATTTAAGATCTTTAATATTATCATTAATTAATAAATTATCAATGTTATTAATTGTACATTTATAAATTTTTGATTCTTTTAATTCGATAATATTAACATTATTAAATTTACATTCATTAATAATAGAATTTACTATTATAATATTATTCTTTTCAACATTTTCTTGATTAATTTCCTCATTATTAACATATAAATATTCTAAATTAGTATTATATATTTTTATATCTCCATTACCAAAAACTGTAACTGTTTTTAAATTATAATCACTATCGATTATCAATTTAGAATTTTTGTTAATTTTTACATATACATGTATTAAACCAGGTATATATTTTAATTCACAACCGCTATTAGATAAATATATAAAATTATAATCATAATCATATTGATGATAATTTGCTTTTACACTATCATTAATAATTAAATTATAATTAATTAAATATTTAATAAGTATTTCTGTATGATTATCAATTAACATTTTTTTAGCAATGTTTATAATATCAGATTTATTTTTAATTTCAGAAATATGATGCATTAAAAAATCATGATAAATATAGAAAGTTTCTATTTTTTTAAACAAATTATTATTAAAATCAATATCAATTGGATTAAAATGATACATCTTAACTAAATTTTCATACTTTTTACATACTTTCATTAAATTAATATAATCCTGATTATTTTTAAAATATTTACCTATAATCATCAAATTATATCTATTAAGTTTTTTATCTTGTAAAATACTCATTATATTGTTAAAATTAAATAAAAAAATACTATCGTATTATTCTTAAATCTACTTTATATTTATCTGAATCTTCTCTTTTAAATCCAATAGCATCTACTGTTCTTCCGTTTTCATTAATTAAAATATCATCAATAATTGAAATTTCTTTTTCTTTACCATTATCAACATATTTATATAATATTGTATCAAGATCTTTAATTTTAAGATCTTGAGAATTTGTTTTTTTGATTTTATTCATTTCTTTATATATTACATTGAAGAATAACAACACTCCAAGATGACAAGCTTCATTTTGTTTAAACATTGTTTTATTATTTTTTTTAACATATGTGCTATAGTATTTTTCAAGACTATCTGCATATATACTAGTTTTTTGAAATTTTAAATAATTTTTATAATTATCAGGACATTTCTGAAGAAATTGTTGTGATATGACTATTTTTTGTGATTCTTCACTTATTGAATTAACACTACATAATTTATCTATAGTCCATTCATCAGGAGGTAAACTTTCTATGGAATAATAATCATTTGTATCAAGTTTATTAGTATATATGGTACAATAAGTAATTTCTTCTTTTTTTGATACATAGTCTCTTAATTGAACGATTACGTTTTCAATTTTTTTATCTATACTAGTTTTCATACTAAATTTTGCTATATCAGATAGATCATTATAGGCAAAATGAATAATAAACAATTTTGCGTTTGATTTAGTTTTAATATATGTGTGAATTTTTATTAAATCACTAAAAACATTTTTATATTTATGTTTACGATTATAATTTTCATCAAATTCACCTAAAATTATTAATTCTGTTTTATCTAATTCTGTAATATCTTGTATGATTGTTTTAGAATTTTCTTTTAATTGAAATCCATATGATTCTTTAGGAATTGTTTCTACTTCCGAAGCAAATACAGTACAATTTAATGACTTGCATATTTGATGAAAATACGGATACCAATATTTATGTCCTTTTGATATTATAATTTGATTTATTTCATTATTATCATCATCAAATGGTAAATGATCTGATGTTCTATATTCTAATATTCGTTTATTCCAGTTATCATTAGTAAAAAGATAAATATCTTTATCTCCACTAGTTAATTTTATATTTTTGTAAACGTAATTATAACTATATTTATAAATATAATATAAAACTATTAGTATCATTAATGATATTAATATTATTGCTATTATATACATTTTAATGAAAAAATAATTGATTTATTATACTTTAATTTAAAATGAATAAAGTTAAGTTAACTTTTAATGATTTAATGATTATAACGCGTTATATATGTAGTAATAATGATTTGAAAAATTTATTATTAGTTAATAAAAGATGCAATGATTTGAGACATGTTTATTTATTAAATTTTAAACCTTCATTTAATGAAGAATTTCCTATTTTAAAAAATTTAAAATATGAAAATACTAACAATTATGCCGATAAAGATGAAATAAATAAATTATTGAGATCGTATTATCATAGTGGTATAATCAAATGTATAAATAAATGTGTATATAATCAATTTAAATGTATGCAATGTCATGATAAAGATATTTATTTTGTGGTTGAAACTTTAGATAATTACGATGATTTATGCTTGGTTGTTAACACATTTAAACATAAATTTCCTAAAAAATATTGTTATATTATTTATCCTAAAGAAAACAAAATATTTAGTATTAATTCTATATTTATTTCAGATAATAAAATTACAATTATTAAAACAATTGATGATTTAAAAAATATTAATGATAATATTAAAAAATCTGTAGAAATAATGTTAAAATATTATGATACTATAATACTAAATGAATAAAATATTTGGTGTTTTTTTTATTTTAAATTATTTATATTTATTAAAATGACAAGTCAAATTAAATTTGAAGGTTATAAAACTCACGGCGATATAAAAATTAATCCATTTGTTTCAGAAGGTGGTAAAACACATGAAGGTGATGATACAAATGGTTATGATGAAGCATGTATGACAATGAATGATAATTTAAAAACAAAAAATGTATGTAGAGATTTAAAAAAATTAGAACAACAATTTAATGTGTTATGTTCTACAGCTGAAGAAGAAAATAATAAAGGAAATGGAGATAATAATAATAAATATAATTTCCATATGAATAATAAATATATGGTATATCAAACACAAGATTGTTCAAAAATGATGAATCAATTAGCTGAAGAAGGTAAATAAAATATTCTTATTATCCTGTAATAAATTAAAGATACATTTAATTATAAAAATGAAAATTAATTATCAATGTTAAAGTGGTTTAAATTTTATTAATATTATTTTTATTAATATTATTTTTATTTATTATTAATATTATTTTTGTTATTTATTATTATTATTATTATTTATTATTATTATTATTATTATTATTTATTATTATTAATATTATTTTTATTATTAATGTTATTTTTGTTATTTTTGTTATTTTTGTTATTTTTGTTATTTTTGTTATTTTTGTTATTTTTGTTATTTTTATTAATATTATTTTTGTTATTTATTATTATTATTATTATTATTATTGTTAAAAATATTAATATTATTTTTATTAATATTATTTTTATTGTTATTTTTATTATTTTTATTAAAAATATAAAATCATTATTTTGATACTTTGTAATAATAATAACATGTATGAATAGGTTTATTATTAATATCAATATTATGTAAATCAAGTTTTACAATATCATCGTTACAATAAACATGTTCACATGTTGAAGTACTATCTTTAACTGTAAATATGTGTTTATCATCTTTAAATTTATGTGTTATATTTATCACATCATATTCATCATCATCACATATGTACATATTTATACTTGTCAATAATCCATTACTATAATGATATGTATTTTTATCAAGTTTAGTAATATTATTACCATCATGTTTAAATGTGCACATTAAAACATCATTTTTATTTACATTTTTCATTAATATCGTATCATGAGAATATTCGAATTTAAAATTAAAATCACGATTACTACGTATAACATGAACATGTACATTCAATAAATTTGGTGAATATTCAAATTCTACATGTTTAATAATTTCTCCATTACTGATGATATCGCATGAAATAATATTATTATTAGAATCACGTTTTATATTTACAAAATCATCAAAACATATTTTATCTTTTGAATAATATAAGAAATAAGGATTTTTGTAGTTTGTTAAGAATTCCATATGTTATAATAAAAAAATCATATTTTATTGTATTTCAAAATGCATACATTCAATTTTATTATGTTTGTCGTCATATTTCATTTCAGAACATGAAATTGAATTATGATTATGAAATTCAATTTTAATATTATCGTTGTTGTTATCATAATATTTTATAAGATAACTTTCTAATTTATAGTCATCATTATTTTTCCTATATGTAACTGTATTAACAATATTGTCATCATAATAATAATTATTATATTCTATTAATACATCATTATTATTAAACATACTTTCTTTTTTTAATTTACCATTGTTATAGTAATCAAATAATATATATCTTTTAAATATCATGTCATCATTATGTCTATTTTTACAATAACATTCTTTTTTAATTAATTTCTCATCATCAGAATATATTTTGTTTGTTATATGGCTAATTGTTCCATTATCATAATGCGTCCATTTAATTTCATGACCATTATCATCATATTCTATATAATACTCATCCACGTTATTATTATAATGACTTTCTTCTTTTATTAATTTATCATTAGAATAAATATATAATGAATAACCAATCATGTTTTCTCCAGAATATATTTCTTTTTTTAATAATAAGTCATTGTCATAAATAAATTTATAAAAACGATTATTTATATTATTATCATCCATACGAAAATGTGATATAATTTTATCATTAAAATAATTATATAAATTAATATAATGACATTTTATAGACATTAAATAACAATAAAAAAATAATGCACAATTATGAGCTAATGAATTAATAAATATTTTTTTATTGTATTGTTTTCATTATTTCTTCTAAATTGGCTTGATCTTCATTTTTTACATTTTCATTAAATTGTTTTTTGATTGTTTGTTGTTGTAATGCGATATTTGAAGCATCTAATTTTAATTCACCATTATCAACTTCTTGTTGTTGTACTGATTGTTTTAAAATATGATCATCATTAGGTTTATTTATTTTATCATATTGTTCTTTTCTTCTTTCGGTAAATGTTTGAGGTTTAGGATTTCTTTTTAATTCCATTTCTTGTGCTTCTTTTGTTTTATAATCATTCAATTCATGTTGTATATCTTGATAATTTTCTTGGACGCTATTTAATTGTTCTTTTAATGCTGAATTTTCTTTCATTGTTGAATTATTGACTTCTTCTAACATCTTATGTTTTTTATTGATTTCAGTTAAAGTATCTGTTAATTCTTTATTTTTCTTTTTTTGTTCTGTGTACATTTCCTGTGTTTTTGTCAATACTTCAGTATTCATTTTTGGTCTTTTAATAATTAACCATACAATAACAGCAATAAGAATAATAATTATTATACAAAATACGATTGAAATAGTATTAAATTCAAATTTAGATTTTGGAGGATTTTCTATAGGTTTTTGCATAAAATCAATTTTAGATTCTTTTATTTCTGGTTCTTTCAAATTATCATTTTTATTAAAATCATCATTTTTTACAAATATATCGGTATTTTCTTGTTTTTCCATTTATGAAATATAAAAAATAAATAATATTTTGAAAAGATTAAAATTTATTTTAAAAAATATGTTTCAAAATAATTAATTTTTTGTATATTAAATGAATAATAATGAAATTATGAAATTATCAGAAGTTATGAGTTCATTATATGGACCAACAGCTACCCAAATGATGGGTGGAGCAAAAGGATCCAAATCAACAAAAAGTAAAAAAATTAAGACAAAAGGTGGAGATACTTATGAAGAATGTGCTTATCCTGAATATATAGAAAATGAAGATTTTCAAGCTTTCATTCATGAATTCTATTTAATTAAACGTGTATGCCATTCATATGCTGCTTCAATTTATGTTATTCCTAATTCTAAAGATTTAAAAGATATGATATCAGAATTTAAAAAGACTTTAAAAGATAACAATATTAAAGAAAAAAGTGCTGATGCTATTCAATATGCTACAATAAACGATTTACCATTTAAGCAATGTATTTTCTCAGTATTTGCCGATGCTGATTCAGCACATTATAAACTTGACAAAGAAGCTCCATATAAAGAATTTGGTACAGTAAAAAGAACTAATCTTTTATCAGAACAATATTACTTTAAATATAAATCAGATAGTGAAATTTTAATTTGTCCAGAAGAAAAATCAAACAATGGAGCAACAACAGTAAAATTAATAGCTAAATGTTTAACAGGTATTTATGTTTTCCAAGGATCATTACCAAAATCAAAACAAATTTATGAAAAGAAAATTAAATCATCACTTGCAGGAGGAAGTTTGAAAAATAGATCATTGATTAAATTTAACAATTTTAAAAAGTATATTAATTCATACGGTGAACAAGGTGCTGAACGTTTTATCGCTTCATGTGTTAAAGCAAATAAAGAATCAATGAAAAATTATGTAAAATTATTTAGTGGTGATTTATTGCATACAGCATTTAGAATTTGCTTCAATGATGAAATACCAGAAAAAATACAAGATACATCAGATACAGAGGCAAGAGATATTACAAAAAGTATGATTAAAATGTATAAACCAAGTGAAAAAGCTGTTGATACACTTAAATTTATGAATTTATTTAAAAGAATATATGCTAATTCACTTGCTAAATCATTAAACCCAAAACAAGCATCAAAAGAATACATGGATCAAATTAATAAAGTTTATAGTAAATGTGGTAAAGATATGTTATATGCCGATATTGCTACTAATTTATATAGAAGTCATAATTATGAATCATTACAAGATATTTATAATCTTGTTGAAAATGTTGAATCAGTAAATAATAATTTATACGCTGATTCATCTTCAATTCCTCATTTTGAATTTTCAGATACAAGTACAAACGTATTTAAAACATCAAAATTGTGTAATTATGTTAATCAAGCTTTAATGATCGCTCCTTTAGTTGGTATTAATGCTAAAAGTTATTATCCTCAATTACAAAGTATAGATACTATGAAAAGTTCTTATTCTACATTAAATATGTATGGTGGATATTTTGAAAATGTTTATAATTTAGATCATACTGATAATGAAGATTTAGAAAATGTTGAGGAAAAAATAGATGAACTTGATGATGAAGATGTAGAAAATGTTGAAGAAAAAATAGATGAACTTGATGATAAATCGAGTAAAGATAAATTTGATAATAATGTAAAAATTGAAGAATGGATATAAATTAATATTGATATTATTTTAATTATTTTTTCTCATTACATTTATACCATTATTGCTAATCATAATATGTTAATAATTAATTACTATTTTTTTTCAATGGTATTTCAAATATATCATGATAATTATTTTTCAAATCATTATATTGAGAATATACCATATTTTTA
>Ga0247611_10009999_pt1 | contig 11244 bp, 11 predicted proteins | sample 177DNAGHGhighgp2_FD_192422 | JGI IMG/M metagenome (GOLD analysis project Ga0247611, IMG submission 192422) | Sheep rumen microbial communities from Palmerston North, Manawatu-Wanganui, New Zealand - 1770 DNA GHGhigh gp2 | ecosystem: Host-associated > Mammals > Digestive system > Stomach > Rumen... | reverse complement strand
ATATGATAATAAAGATAGAATAATATCAAAAACATTTAATGGAACATATACATTTGAATATTTAAATAATCCTAAACAAGATAAAATATATTATAATAATAATTTAAAATACACGATAGATTATGATGAATATGATTTAATAACATCGGATTCATATAATAACATAAGCTATGATATTGATGATATTATAAAAGAAAGTGAAATTAATAATATAATATTTAAATATTATAAGAATAATATTGGTTATAATTTAGGTAATAATTATTTATATAATGATAAAATATATGGTTATTCTGAATTAAAAAATGATGGATATTACTCTAATATAGTTTTTCATGATGATCAATATATTGGTATTATAAATTCAAGTATTACATCAATAATAAATAATCAGGGTAGATTATATCCACTTCAAAATAATTTATTAGATTTAAATAATAATGGTCCTATAAGCTTTTCAAAACAAGAATATAAATTATTTTATTATGATAAAGATATAGATTCATACGCAACATTATTATATGGAACAAAGATAAAATACGAAACTGGCATATATAATCAAGGAATAATAGAATTAGAATTTAAATTAGAAAATAGAAATCTAGATCAATTAATACTTGAACTTACAAATAATAGAACAATTAGAATATATAGAGATGGAAATAATAAATTAAAAATCTATTCTGATTATACTAATAATACATATAATACTTATTATAATATTTATTCAAATAGATGGTATAAAATAAGAATTGATGTAACATCATCTAAAGTGTTTTTGAAAATAAAAGAAATAAGAGATGCAGGTTATAGTGGATATGATGTATCAAATTCATTAAATGAAAATATGAGTGTTAAAATACAATTAGGACAAATAGATTATATTTATAATCATATGACATCATTTGGATTAATTAGAAATTTATTTGTAACTACTAATGTGATTAATAATGGATATACAAATATTTATAAAACTGAAGGCTATGATTATATTGATGGATTAGCTTATTCACGTTTAGGTACAAATTTAAAAGAATTAATATTTAAAAGAGATATATTAGGAATATATACAAATTTACATAACCCAGATAATTTACATATAGAATCAAAAAGAATATCTATATGTATGCCAAATGATTTAGATAATCCAAAAATGATATTAGAATCATTTGATGATATAGATATCTGTTATGAAAAGAAAATAGAAATAAATAATTCATCAAATCTAAATCAGGAATTATATTATTCATATACATATGATACTAATAATAGATTAGTAAGAGAAGATGTATATGGAAATAATGATAATTTATTATATTATTATACATGCACATACGATAATATAAATAATATTATTTCTTATAATGAATATAATCTAAACACATTAATTAAAACCATAAACTTCACATATAATCAAACATATAAAACAATATTAGATAGTATTACAATTACAGAAAATGGTAATACAACAAATTATCAAATGACATATGATAATCAAACAGGCTTATTACCAATATCATTTATGGGAAATAGTTATTCATATGAAGGTAAAAGATTAATAAGCTTTAATAATTATAATTATGAATATAATATAAATGGTAGAAGAATAAGAAAATATACAAATGATTATTCTATAGATATTCATTATTATTATGACATTAATAATAAATTAATATTAGAAGATAGAGGAACATATAAATTAAGATATTTATATGATACAAATAATGAAATATATGGATTAATATATGATATAGATACAATAAAAAACATATATTATTATATAAAAGATGAATTAGGAGTAATTCATTCAATTATTGATATAAATGGAAATATAGTAGGTAAATATGAATATAATGGATATGGATTAATAAAATCAATTATACAAAATAATGATACATTTAGTATAATGATTATAAATCCAATTAGATATAAATCATATTATTATGATACAGAATCTAATATGTATTACCTAAATTCTAGATATTATAATCCATTAATAGCTAGATTTATAACACCAGATAGTTATGTATATATAGATATAAATGATTCAAATACTTTTAATTTATATGCATATTGTAATAATAATCCTGTGATGTATTCGGACGGAGACGGGACAATGCCAATAACTGCAACTGTATTGCTAATTGGTGGATTGATTGCTGGTGGAATTGGATTTGGTCTTGGATTTGGAACAGCAGTATATAACGATTACAAAGAAGATAAAACATTTTTCAATGGTGATTGGACAGACTATGTCAGCAGGACACTTGGAGGTTTTCTAACTGGGTTTGGAATTGGTGTAGCTACAGTTCTTGGCGCTGGTGTTGGGGCAGCGGCATTAGGTGGAACTACTGCAACCTTATTTTCCTCAACTGGCTTTACGTTATCTATGGGTAGTGCACTTGGTATTGGAAGTGGATTTGCGTTTGTAACAGGTATGGCTGGTTACACTACACGTGCTTTGATAAGTAGAAGAGAAGAGTTCGAAGTTAGCAATATGTTTTTAGAAGGTGGCATAAATGCTATTAGTGGTGCTGTATCTGTTTTAGGTGGAGCGTTGGGTGGCTATGCAGGACTACATAATACTGTTTTTACAAAATTATTGTCTCAAAAAGGAGATTTTATATATAGAATTCTTGTCGAGAATATGTTTACAGTAGGTTTTAAAATATTGTTGGCTGTATTAAAAGCTGTAATTGAAGGGTAGATTATGAAAAGATATGTATATGATTCAATTATTAAAGGAATTACTAAAATTGCAGGAATAATTATGGTAATATTGTCGATGATATGTTTTTTATTCTCTTTCTTTATAGATCAAGTTATTAATATACCATCAATTATATTTGCTAGTATTGGCATTCTATTGGTGATTATTGGTATTTTAGCAAGTCTGTTTTTAAGATTAATAGCAAAATGGTGTGTTGTGTTTTCAAATGGTAAAGTTTATTATCAAAATAAGTGCTTATATAGTTGTAATATTAAATATAAAAAATTCTATATATCACTCATAGATCCAGCTTTAGTAATACCTAGATTATGCATATTTGATGGAGGCAAAACTATTAGTGTTTATTTGACAAAGAAAGATGTAAGAAAACTAGTTAAAGAAAAATATGAGATTAAGTTTATTTAAATAACGCTACGTGTTCGCACTAAGGTATAAGAGATAAAATCTTTTATGACTTTTTTCTATGCACATCAAAAATCAAGGATTTCAATATGGGTGGGATAATATTAATTTTTTTAATCCGGAATAGATTGTTCGTTTGCTTTAGGTTCAACTGTGTTAGCATATACAGGCATATGATTAATAGGCTCAATGGTGGGTCTATTCGTATTTATCAATGGCTCTATTCTCGTGAATAGGTGGCTCTCTAACTGTGAATTGCTGGCGCTATTCAGGCGAAATATTCATAATGGCAACTAATAGTTATTATTATATTTAAAATAAAACCTCATTGATATTCTTTCTAGAAAAGAATTATTAATAAAGCACTTCATAACAGTAGATGCGATTAAGAATGCAACAGTAGAAGAAATACAAAAAGCTGGTGTTCCGGAAAAAGTCGCACAAAATATTTTTGATTATTTTAAAAATAATAAATAAAATAAAAAAAAACGTTTGTAAATGATTTTTTTCCTTGATTTTTTATTAAAATATTATATAATTCTTTTGGTTAAAGTTTTTAAGTAGAGGTCAGGGGGATAATTATGCAAGATTCTTATTATAACCACATATTAGAAAATATAATTCACACATTAAGAAATATGAAGCCAGTATATGGCGATGACATGGTAGAATACCAACAATTATTAGTTAAAGATTTTGATCAGATAATGCCTCAGGCAGAAGCATTAAATTCTTATAATGCTGGTTCAAAGAGAAATAAAGTAATGGTATATTTTTCTGATTCTCTTTTCCCAATTTTGAAAAAGGCAGAATTAAAAAAATCATTTTTGAAAAAGGTTTATTTAATAAAAATTGATTCATTCGATTTAAGAATGATTTTAGATAAATGTGAAAGCCTAATGGCTTAATTAAATGGTTGGAAACAACCATTTTTTATTTTATCTTAAAAAAAATTATTGTATAATAAAAAATGGAGGACATGTTTTATGAGTAAAAAATATAAAATTATAAGACTTATAATCTTAATACTATTCGTAATATCATGTATCATTTTAATAATTGAAGCAGCAACTCCAGGGCTTCAATCAGCTAATAAATCAAATACTGTAAGTGATACCATAGCTTCAGTAATAAATAATATTAGTGAAACAATAACAAAGGAACCAAAGATAACTAACCTAGAGGAATTTAGAAATGTAATTAGAAAATTAGTTGGTCATTATGGAGCCTTTTTAATAATGTCTATTTTTGCTTCATTAACATTTATGATGTATTTTAAGAAAAAAATATGGTGGTTTTTCTTCGCTAAAGTATTAGCACTTATTTTATTTGGATTTATTTTTGCATCTATAACTGAGATTATTCAAATAAATACACCAGGTAGATATGGTGCATTTTCAGATGTATTAATTGATTTTTCAGGATTTATGACATCTGCAGGAATAATAATTATCATTTATTTTATAATCTTCTATAAAAAATATAAGAATGATTTAAAAGAAAATATTATTTTAGATGATAATAATGAGGTATAATATGACGCCAGTTTTAATTATCGCAAATATATTATCATTGATAGGTAATGCATTATTTACATTATCATCTATTTTTAAATCAAAAAAGAAAATATTATTATTTCAATCATCTAATTATGTTTTCGCTATAATATCAGAGGCAATGACAGAGGCCTATAGCGGTTTAGTTCAGGAGGCAACATCACTATTAAGGAATATTGTTTTATTATTTGTTAAAACCAATAACAAAATAATAAAATTAATAATCACATTATTCTTTGTTTTAATTGCGGTAACAATTGGTGTTATAATAAATATAATAGTAAGTAATAATATATGGTATGGATACTTACCAATATGTGGAACTATTGTTTATTCAACTGCAGTTATTTTAGCTTTTATGCTAAAAATATCAGAATTAAAAAGTGAAATAATTATTAAGATTGGATTAATTATTAATTCATTTATTTGGACAACATATGGTTTCTTTGTAAAATTATATCCAATAATGATTTTTAATATTATTACAATTATATTATGTATAATTTCTTTTATAAGAATTATAATAATTATAAAAAAACATAATAATGAGAAAAATTTAGAATCTTAAGGAGTATAACTATGACTAAAATTGTAGTTGATTTAATGGGCGCTGATAATAGCCCTAAGGAATTAGTCAAGGGTGCCATTAAGGCAGCAAATGAAAATAAAGATCTATATTTATATTTATGTGGACCAAAGGAAGAAATAGAGGAAGAATTAAAAGCTTCTATTAATAATAATTTATGTATAGTTGATTGCAATGAGGCTATAACTAATTATGATAAGCCTGTTAAAGCTTTCAAAACTAAGCCTAATTCATCATTAATAAAAGGCTTAACATTAGCTAAAGAGGATGATGATATTAAAGCATTCGTATCATGTGGTTCAACAGGTGCTGTATTAGTATCAAGCGTATTTGTATTAGGAAGAATAGGCAAGGTTAGACCAGCCTTATCACCAATATTAGGCGGTACACATGATTTTTGTATCGTAGATTGTGGTGCTAATGTAGATACAAGAATAGATGAATTATTAGATTTCGCTAAAATGGGTAAAGCATATATGGAAGCATATGGCATAGCTAATCCTAAGATTGCATTATTATCAAATGGGGCAGAACCAGGTAAAGGAAATGACCTAGTTAAGGAAGCACATAAAGCATTAAGTGAGATGGAAGGATATAATTTTATCGGTAATGTAGAAGGTAAAAATATATTATTTTCAGATGCTGATGTAATTGTATGTGATGGCTTTGCAGGAAATATAGCATTAAAGACTATTGAAGGTACTGCAATAGCTATTGTTAATGGTTTAATAGATTACGCTAAAAAGAATAATTGTATGGATACAATAGGAAAAGCTGTATTTGATATAATGAATAAATTTGATTATAATACTAAGGGCGGAGCTGTAATGCTAGGCGTTAATAAATTAGTTATTAAAGGACATGGTGCCGCAGTAGCTGAAACAGTATATTCAATAATTAATCAAGCATATAAATTAGACAAAAATGATTTGATTAAAAAAATTAAGGATAATTTAAATGATTAAATCAATTGTAAGAGATATAAAATTTTTAATGATTAAATCTGAGAATATGAATTTAGAAGATAAATATATTATCGATGATTTAAAGGATACATTAATGTTTAATAGCCATAGATGTGTAGGTATGGCAGCTAATATGATTGGTTATCATAAAAATGCTATTGTATTTTTTGATAATAATAAAAAGATACAAATTATGATAAATCCATAAATTATAAAAAAGGATTTTGAATACGAAGCTATAGAAGGCTGTCTATCTTTAGATGGACAGAGAAATACTAAAAGATATAAAAAAATTAAAGTAGAATTTTTAGATGAAGAATTTAGAAAGAGAATAAAGACATTTACAGATTTTGAAGCACAAATAATTTTACATGAAATAGATCATACATTAGGTATAATAATATAGGAGGAATATTTCTATGAAAAATGATTTTTTCCAGAAGAATAGTATTGTTTATGATTCTTTAACAAATACTATAAGCAGAAATTCATTTTGCGATTATATGAATTATTTAATAAATAATAATATAAAATTCGCATTTTTCTTTTTTGATTTTGATGACTTCAAATCTATAAATGATGTCTTAGGTCATAATGTAGGAGATGAAGCTTTAGTTCTTTCATCAAATAGAATTAAAGAAATTATCAATAGACATGGAGGCCATGTAGGACGCTATGGTGGAGATGAATTTTTGGGTATAGTTGAAGATCTAGATGATTATGATAGCGTATGGAATATAGCTAGAGAAATAAACGAAAGAGTTAGAGAGGATAATAATATTGAAAATTTATCCTATGCTCTTCCCGCTGGAAGAATGACTATAACAACTGGTATATCAAGATTCCCTCAGGATGGTAAAACAGTAGAAGAAATTTTTAAAGTAACTGATAAAGCTTTATATAGAGGTAAGCAAAAGGGAAAAAATTGTTTTATAATTTACAATAAGAAATTACATAGTAATATTCATACTGAAAGTGATGCAAGACAGCTTGATACTAAAAATATAATTGATTATATATTTATTGCATTAACTGATAAATCTCGTTCAATAAATGATAATTTAAAGCATGTTTGTTCATTTATAGCAAATTATTTTGATGTTAGTATCTTTTCTAAGAATTATAAAGGTAAATTTGAAATATTATTTTCAAATGGATCAATACCTAATGCGGCATACATAGATGAAAATAAATTATTAGATTTAAGAATAAATGATGCTGAACAAATGATTTTTATGTATATTAACCAATTAGATGAAAATCATGCTGATGTAAAAAAGATTTTTGAGGATCAAAGTATACACGCATCATTAATTATTCCATGCTCAACTAAACAAAAAACATATGGATATTTAAGAATAGATTCTAAATATGAAAGAATCTGGGGAAGGGAAGAAAAAATCATTTTCCAGGTTATCGCAAATCTTTATGCAGTATTATTAGAATTTAGTAATGAAGAATTTTAAGAAATCGGTTTTTCTGATTTCTTTTTTTCTATTTTTTATTTATTTTTAACAAATTATTATATATAATAAAAGTATATAAGGACGGTGTTTATTATGAAATATGTAATTACTATTGGACGTGAATACGGAAGTGGAGGAAGATTCGTAGGAAAGCTTGTTGCTGAAAGATTAGGAATTCCATTTTATGATAATGAATTATTAGTTAAGGCAGCTAAGGAATCAGGCTTAAGTGAAGCAATTTTTAAGAGCTTCGATGAAAAAAAGGATGGCTTTTTAGGAAGTGGCATAGGTCTTTATTCTTATGACATGACATTGAGCCAAAAGGTATTCTTAGCACAATTTGATACAATTAAAAAGATTGCTGCTGAGGAATCATGCGTAATCGTTGGTAGATGTGCTGATTATGTATTAAAGGATTATCCAAATCTAGTTTCTGTATTTGTATGTGCACCTATGGGAGATAAAATTGATCGTGCAGTAAAATATTATGGATTAAACCCAGATAAGGCAGAAAATTTAATTTATAAACAAGATAAGAAGAGAAAGAGCTATTACAATTTTTATACAGACAGAGAATGGGGGAAGGCATCAAATTATGATTTATGCATCAATTCAAGAGTTGGTGTAGAAAGCGCAGTTGATGCAATAGAGGCTTATGTCAGAAGAAGATTTGGCCTTGTTAAAGAAGATAAGTAATTATTTTGATTATGTTTTAAAATTTGGAATAAGTATTGAGGAAAATGATTATATTGAAATAATTACTACAAGCTATATAGATAAATATTTATCATTATTAATTGAAAGATTAAAAAAATATAATGCAAATATATTTATTACATATATAGATGGTGAACAACTAGAACAAATTATTAATGGGGATTATAATGCTTATATAAATGATAAGGTTTCAATGTATCATATGCTAATTGAAAAGAAATTCAAAAGGCTAAGTATTATTTCCCCTTTTGTAATGCCTATGGCTAGAACTAAAAATGCTATAGAATATTTAAAACAGAATTATAAAATGCTATTTGTTAGAAATTATTTTTTAAAAAATCCTCATACTATCTTTCCTGTAGCTAATGAATATTGGGCTTTTAAGCTTCAAATAAAAGAAGAAAAGTTATGGGATATCATATTTGAATATACATATAAAACATCTGAGTTAGAATATTTTAAGGATGAATTATCAAATATGAATTTAAAAACATTACATTTTAAAACTAAATTAGGAACTGATCTTTGTGTAGGTCTTCCTAAGGATTCTAAATTTTTAGGTAAAAAGTGGAATAGCAACGAAATCGAATATCAACCTAATATACCATGCTTAGAAATATTTATATCACCAGATAAATTCAAAGTAGATGGAAAGCTTGTATCATCTAAGCCTTTATTCTATTCAGGATATTATATTAATAATTTTGAAATAGAATTTAAGGATGGAAAAATAATTAATCAAAAGGGATTAGATTCTATATTATCCTTAGAAGAAAATTTATTATATGCTGGTGAAATAGCTTTAGTTCTAGATTTTAATCCATTTTTGTTTTATTCAACTATCATGGATGAAAATTCAGGCTGTCATTTAGCATTAGGTAATGGCTATACTGAGGGAGCAAAAAATACAGATCGAATTAATTATTCAAAATATCATATTGATTTAGTTTTCGGAACAGAAGATATTGATGTTTATGGAATAGATTATAATGATAATATTATTAATATAATAGTAGATGGAAAACTACAAAGGAATTGATATGTATAAAGTAGATATTCATTCAAATAGAGAAACAGTAAAAGATGCTTTGTATCAGCTTGATGTAGCAATAAAAATTGCAAGGCGTGATAAAGATAAATTGTTATGTATTATAACAGGCTATGGAAGTCATAATACTAGTCATAAAATAAAGATAGCAATAGAAGAAAAATTAGAAGAATATGTTAATAATAAATTTATTAAATCTTGGATTAGAGGAAATGAATTAGATATATTTAATAAAAAATATCAAGAATTTCCAAATAACCATAAAATCCCAAATGAGGACAAAAATGTGAGAAATCCAGGTGCAATTTATATCAGTTTGTAACTAATAAATAGACAAAAAATCGATAAAACGTTTTCACCATTTTGAATTTAATTTGAAAAATTTGTGAAAAATATTATTTTCATAATAAATATTCGAAAAAATAAAAAGAATTTAGAATAATATTTTACAAAAAGAAAAAATCAAAAAATGATATACGAAAAAAGGCTTGTTTTCGTTGACAATATTTTGTTTTTTTCATATAATAGAGGGGTATATTTTAAACTAACCTTGGTTAGTAGAAAGGAGCTAATAGTGGCTAAGCATACATTAACAGTATTAGTAAATAATCATATGGGTGTTTTATCTAGAGTCTCAGGTCTTTTCTCAAGACGTGGCTTTAGTATAGAAAGCTTATCTTCAGGAACTACTGAAAATAAGAAAGTAGCAAGAATGACTATTGTGGTTGACTGTGATACTATAGAGTTCAATCAAATTAAAAACCAGCTTGCTAAGCTTATGGATGTTGTTGCAATTAGCGAAGCAAATGATGATGACTCAGTTATGAGAGAGCTTGCTTTAATTAAAATTGATTGCCAAAGTGATAAGCGTAGTCAAATTATGGAAATAGTTAATATTTTTAGAGCTCATGTTGTTGATGTTACTAATAGTTCTATGATTCTAGAAATTACAGGTGATAAGAGTAAAATCACTGCATTAATTTCTATGCTTGATGAGTTCGGCATCAAAGAGGTAATCCGAACAGGTGTTACAGCAATCGCAAGAGGCGATAGCGAATTAAAAAACAATGCATTAGATTAATAAGAAGGAAAGAAAAAGGAGATTTTAAAAATGGCAGATGCAAGAATTTTTTATCAAAAAGACTGTGATCTTAACATATTAAAGGGGAAAACAGTAGCAATTATTGGATATGGTTCTCAAGGACATGCACATGCATTAAATTTACATGATTCAGGAGTTCATTCAATTGTTGGTTTATATAAGGGATCTAAATCTTGGGCTAAGGCTGAAAAGCAAGGCTTAGAAGTTTATGAAACTGCAGAAGCAGTTAAGAAAGCTGATATCGTTATGATTTTAATTAACGATGAAAAGCAAGCTCAAATGTATGAAAAGGACATTAAGCCTAACCTAAAGCCAGGTATGATGTTAATGTTCGCTCATGGTTTCGCAATTCATTTCAACCAAATCGTTCCACCAAAGGATATCGATGTTGCAATGATCGCACCTAAGGCTCCAGGTCATACAGTAAGAAGTGAATATCAAGCTGGTAAGGGTACTCCATGTTTAATCGCTGTTGAACAAGATGCAACAGGACATGCTTGGGAATTAGCTAAGGCATACGGTTTAGGTATTGGTGGTGCTAGAGCAGGTTTACTAGAAACTACATTCAAAACTGAAACTGAAACTGACTTATTCGGTGAACAAGCAGTATTATGTGGTGGAGTTTGTGCATTAATGCAAGCTGGTTTCGAAACATTAGTAGAAGCTTGTTA
>Ga0247611_10009998_pt1 | contig 11245 bp, 7 predicted proteins | sample 177DNAGHGhighgp2_FD_192422 | JGI IMG/M metagenome (GOLD analysis project Ga0247611, IMG submission 192422) | Sheep rumen microbial communities from Palmerston North, Manawatu-Wanganui, New Zealand - 1770 DNA GHGhigh gp2 | ecosystem: Host-associated > Mammals > Digestive system > Stomach > Rumen ... | reverse complement strand
TCCTGAATTTTCAGCAGGAGGGTATATCTGAGAAGTTCAGAACGGATATTGCGCTATTGGACATGCAGACGAAACAGCCGTTCAGTGACAAGATACGTCTGATCTACCTGCAGTTGCCGCTGTTTACAAAGGATGTGTCGGAATGTAAGAATCAGTTTGAACGCTGGATATATGTACTTAAGAATATGGAGAAGCTGAACAGATATCCTTTTGAGATCAAGGACAAGGTCTTCAAGAAGCTGATTGAGACCTGTGATGTTGCCTCATGGACCCGTGAGGAGCGCATCAAGTATGACCGTGCCCTGAAGCATTTCCGCGATACCATTGCTGTGATGGAAGGCCAGAAGCAGGAAGGAATCAAGGAAGGACGTGCAGAAGGAATCAAGGAAGGAAAGGAGCAAGGTCGTAAAGAGGAGCGGATGGCCATAGCTCAAAACATGAAAGCGAAGGGAATAGATGCCAGTCTAATTTCAGAAACTACAGGCTTATCCACGGAAGATATTAACAACCTATAAATGAGAGAGAGGAGCAATCCTCTCTCTTTGTTTATTATAGGGAAGTCTACAATTCATTATCTATTTATTGTTTGATTTTGGTTAGATTCTGTTTAATTTGCCTTTCCCCATGGCGGCGACCGTTGGTTCTGCCCGCTTGCGGGCATCCATACTTCGGTCGCCTGCGGAGAACTAACGGTCGGCGCCATGGCGGAAGCCAAATAAATAATACACAATCATACATCTATCTCTATGGATTTTTTATAGTGGTCGAATTTGACCATTTTATAATGCAGGCAGGCTTGCGCAATTACAGGTTACCTTGTGGTTTTTCCTGAAATCCCAGATTCCTTAGACTTTATAAACCACATGGGCGAGACGGTTGAACCGTTTCGTCCTTTTTATCCGTTGTATCCGTATAATCTGTGTTCGGAATTCCTTGGTCACCTATAGTGAACCGTAAATACAAGAAAATCAACAATTTATAGTGCCGTTTCTAATACCTGCGGTTTTGCCTTCTAAAACCTATGCTTTTAGCGCCCAAAAGCATAGGTATTGGAGCCTAAAACCATAGGTATTGGAAAAGGATCCCCAAACTCATTGTTCTAAAACAAAAAACGAAAGAATTCATAGCCTTTTTATCTGTGTAATCCTGTGTTTGAAATTCACATCACTTTTCTTCCCCTTTATTTGTTTCATTTCATATAATTCACTATATTTGCAGTCAGAACTCCAAGAGTTGGGGTAAGAATAATTATAAACACTATTATGCCTATGAAACAAGATAAAAGCATTGAAGAAGTTTGCCTAACAAACACTGCTGGTGCAAATAAATACTGGAGTTCATTATTTATAGAATTTTGAGTCCATCATAGTAATAAACAGAAGTAACATGAGGTACATTATCCATAAAAGCCCTGTTAATGAAAAGTTCTACATTTGGGACACAAAAGAAAAGATATTGACAACCGAGACGGGATATGATATCATACTAGATATTATCTCTGATAAGTATGCTGTTATTGGGAAATCTGTCTTTTACTATATCGACGATAGGAAGTATAAATCCTATTCATATCAACTAATAGATATTTCAGGGAGGGTAGTTTTTAATACTCTTTTTGAATATGTCTATCCTACTGATACCATTATATATTGCAAATTGGATGGATTACCTATCAATGAGTTATCATATCTAGGAAACTATCAATGGAAAACAAATAAAGGGGTTTACAATAGTAAGAATCCTTTTCTATATTACAATTCTAAGATAGCGATAATAAAAGGTGAATGTGCACATAAACGAATTGACGGGAGGATGCAATTAGCATGTACCTATCGAATGATTGATAATGAAGGAAGGATACTTAAAGAAGAGATATTCAAATACTCTGAAAGAAGTAAGGTCATAAAACAATTCTTAGAAATAGAAAAACAGAATACGAAAGTGAATTGGAGCCAGTTATTCCAACAGTTTGTAGATATGAGGTGGGAAAAAATGGATTATATTAAAGAGAATGTTTCATATAATAAGACTAATCATAGTTATGATATTCTTATCAATGATAGTATTATTTTACATAACGTCCATTTAAAAGTCGCGAATAATAGATTCCTATTAGTATTTAGAAATGATGAGAAATATAATCTGCGCTATGAAGATGAAAGGAAAATAATAGATAATTCTAGTGTATGTCTGGCAATTCTAAACGAAAAGTATGAACTATTATATTTCTCGGTTGATGGTTTTTTGATTAATTCGAGTACACTTGATACGGGGATTATAATAAATCATGATTATATCATTGATGAAAAGGGACATTTATATAATCTACCATCAAACATTAGTTTTTATAATAACACATGTGATCGACTTGGCCATATAAAAATCGAGGAAGGTGGGAAAATAGGATATATGAATAATCGAGGGAAGATAATAATTCCTCCTATTTTCCCTAAAGATATTCAAGTAGGTGTTGATAGAGTTGCTGCGGATGGATATTGGAAAGATTATCAAAGAGAAATGAGAAATAGTATTTCTGATGCTTATGAGGAAGATTCTGATGCCTATTGGAATACAGACTAACCATAATACTTCCTTTTGATTTATTAAATGATTTTGTTAGACAAATGCGACTAAGAGTAATTAAGGTTAACTTTGCAGAAAAATAATGAAAGATATTTCAGACAAAACGTGAAACTTTCATAGTATTCTCGTAAAGAACTAATGAATGAATAACAAACAAAAAGATTGAATAATGGAACATCAAATTATTTCAACTTCAGAATTGTATTATAACGAAGATAGTATCTATCTTCAAAAAAGATGGTATAAAGAATTACATGATAAAATTGATTCTGGTACATCTTCATACTATGAAGATTGTGAGGTTGACCCCTTATGGGATAACTACATGGTGAAATACAGTTCAGATAGGAAGAGACTCTTAGGAGAAATGCCTGGCGGTATTGACAAATATGATGTCAAGGAAGGAACTGAAATCATATTCGGGATTGGGCACAGAGCTTCAGATTCTTTATTAAGGATAACTATACCTGATAGTGTCTCCGCTATAATGGAAGATACTTTTTGTGGTTGCGATAAATTGAAAGAAGTTATATTAGGTGATGGTTTGAAACTAATTGGTGATACTGCTTTCGCAGGTTGTTGCTTTCAAGAAATATTTATACCACAAAATGTCAAAATAATAGGAGAATCTTGTTTTTGCGAAAATGACAATTTGAAAAGTGTTTACCTCCCCGCAGAATTAGAAGCAATAAGTGAAGATAGTTTTCAAGATTGCGAAAGCCTAAAACACATATTTGTACCTAAAGGAAGCATTGATAAGTTCAAAGCCTTGCTTCCTGAGAACGTTGACTTAATAACAGAAATTGAAGAAGCAGAGTGGAAAAAAATAGAATCAAGCAAGACATATAGCGGTTACGCTCTAAATCATAAGCTTGATAATAAATGGACCACTTTTAGTGGGAAATTAATCCCATTGAATGATGAAGAAGAAAATTATGAGGATCCTTTCATTAACCATTATTCAGAAGAGGAAGCGGATAACTTTTATGGAATGACAGATGGAATGGAAGGAGATTTATGGTAAGTCAAAGCAACGATTAAATGACGAGGTATAAAACATAGGAACAACAAAATGGTAATGTTATGAGTTTGTTTGAAGTAATTATATTTGGTTTGGAACTAATTATTGGAGGATGTGTATTGTTCTTTAAAAGGAGTATAGATGAATTGACGAAAACCCTCTATGCTAGAGAACAGGAATATGAAAAAGAAATGGGTAAGTATGATGCTCTTAACGATTCTTTGCAGACTATTTTGAAAGAATTTGAGCAAATGAAATCTGCCGTTTCTCTAGAGGAGCAAAGAAGACACAATTGGATAGAGTCAAGAAATCAGAAACTAATAAACTTAATTCGATATTCTGAGATTATAAACATAGGCAAGGCAAGGTTAATGACGGCACTAAACAATGAGTCGAAATCAGAATTAGAGAAACTACAAGCAGATATTAATTCTACCATAGTTAATTTACGAGTTGACTCTCTTACGCTTATGGGCGTTAATCCAGAAATAAACGACCATTCTGTAATGGTGTTTTCAGATGCCGTATTTCACCTTGGTAATGAGGTGTTAGTAAGAGTTTCTAACTCTCTTTCTTTATTGGAGTCCTATCATAAGATGTTAAGCCACGCTCTAACATTACCTGATGGACAAGAAAAGTTGAAGTGGATGCAAAAAGCGCAAGATAATAAGAATGGTCTTATTGAGACGATAAATAATACGACCTATAGTTCAAATATAGGATACGAGGATAAAGAGACTCAGTATATTATGTATTTACGAAAAATTTTTGGCAAAGGTTTGGTACTTAAAACAGATTTTGTGAATAAACAAGAGCAATCGTAGATAACGGGGTGATTCTTTGATCCATTTAGCTTTATTTACACCAACTAATAATAGGCAGTTTTGAAATGAAAAAGATTATCATAGTTATAGTAGTTCTATTTTGCATAGGATTGGTTGCTACTTGTTCTTATAGGAAGGCTACGGATGCTCCTTCTCAGGAAACGATTGGAGATAGTTTGAATGAGAATTATGAGTATGAGTATAATGATCAAACTGAGTTAAATGAGCTTCACGGCAAATTGTATCTTGAATACAATGATAGTATAGAGCAGAAATACCAGATGCTGTTATCTGCCCTGCCACAGTGTAAACAAGAGTTCAACAAAGAGAAAGATGCGTGGGAAAAGTATCAGAACGCAGTGCGGGCAGTTGCCGATTGTGAGGATCATGGGAGTTCTACATCTATGTTTATTGATGATGTGTTGTCTCAGGGAATAGTTCTTCGTGAAACGTCTTTCCGTGGTTTGTTTATTCAAACACAGGGGAAGTCAGCATCATTCAGTAAGACAGTGTTTACTTCTGATATGATCGCTGATGCGTATTCTGCATTCATCAGGGCTGTAGGTGAAGATGAATACCAAGAGAGGAAATCAGAATATCAGGAATCTCTTCGTAAGGAACAGAAATGTTGGAACCAATGGATGGAATGCAGAAAACAGGTATCCCAGAAATTGGCTGATAACATAAGGAGTGTTTATGATAAATGTACCAATCAGACGATGCGCACCAAACTCCTCCAACTGAAGAATCAAAACCAAGCTTTGGGAATGACGGGGCATGAAGCGATGGAATGTGTGTTACCAAATGATTGCTCTGACAAAGCATTGCTGGAATACCCTGGATTCGATAAGGTCTGGGCAAAACACTGCGAGAATACAGGTTGGTATCCTACGTTTGATTAAAATATGATTGGAATGAAAAAGTTTATCATTATTGTAATAGCATTATTCTTTATAGGATGGACAGTTAGTTGTTTATCCTATAAAGGACCTGTGGCAACACCTTCTCAGGATTCTCTTCCCCAGTGGGCTGAAAGTCTGAACGAGATTCCTTTGCCAGATTATATGCAAAGGGATTCCCTGATAAACGTTTATTTCAAATACAATCAAATGGTGAACGGTTATGAGGTGACTGGCAGATGGATGCCGTTTGATGCAAGAACAGAGACAGGGACGGTCATTATGAACTTCCTGAACAAGGAAACAGGTAAAGAGTTTCAGTATTATGGAGAGAAGTATAATTCTTTTGATACCGATGGAATCACTTTCGCCGGGGATTTCAAAGGACATAAGAACGGGGATGTGTATTATTTCGACTATACGTCGCCAGATACAATAGATAGATTCAAAGAAACGAATGGTAATTCTCCTTTGGGGTATTATACATCATTCCAGTTCTTGGATATAGACTTTGATGGGAATGATGAGCTGTTTGTTTCTGACATGGACCAAGGACATGGAGGAAACAACTATGCAGTTTACAAATTAGTCGGAAGAGAATTGAAGAAGTTGGACTACATTCCGTTAGACAGATTGACGAATGCCGATAGAGTTGACTTGAAGAACAGGACTATTACTATTGTTGATAATGATGGGGCATATGATTATGCGGAGTTCAGTTTCTCATTCACGGATCGTAAGACAAGAATAGAGCGCTTGCCTAAGTTCTACTCAACATGTGCCAGCAACTTCGATTTTGACAAGTACAACAAGGAACTCGGTTCCCCATTTGTATTGGAATCCATCAAAGAATATGCGAAAACAGATGCCGAGCACCGCGCATCGTATAAGGTTAGTGGCAATTGTGTAATCAGGAAATAGGATAAGATAAGTAGAACCCCACACTTAATAAACTTGCAACATAGATAGAATTAGAACAACCTGGCGAAAAGGTTTGTAATCAATATAATAAAAGTAAATAAAGGGGGCATAATGCCGATGAGGAGATAAGTACATCCAACTGGTTGGCTGGTTTTTTTACTATTTAATACTGCTTTAGTATTTATAATTGTTTGTTGGAGAGAGGCGGAGAGGCTTCTCCCTTTTTATTTTATGTTGATGTTCAGTATTTTTATGATAGCAATTACCGCTACTATAATCCAGAACAGGATGAACAGATACTTTCCTGCATGTGTGATAATACCAAACAAGGCATATCCTATTCCACCGAATGCTAAAAAACCTCCTACAATAAGCAAGATACTTTTCAGGCATCCAGGATCTTCTTCACGATCAGGAATTCTGTCTCTTTCCTCACAATATCCCCACTGATCTTCTTCCCACATAGGCTATAGGTTTTAACATGATACAAAAATAGGTATTCTTTACAAAAGAACACCTATTTCTGCTATACCTTTATGATATATTAACCTTACTTAGGATTGCGTCCTCAGCAATGTGTGTCTTGACGTAATTTTTACTGTAGAGTTATTATATGCTTTTAATACCTCTGTCCTTCTACACTGTCCATGTCATCAAAGATAACTTTGAATATGGGTCGTGAGGACAGGTACTTGACCCGGAATAGGATCAATGGCCTTGTCCCCATGACCCATCCTCGCGACCCACTCATATTCCTCCGCCATATTAGTGTAATTACTTGATTACCAGAAGAATCGGGGCGGAGGAATTTAATGGTGTTATGAGCGGAACATAGATTATCTTTGAATTCGGAGGGTCGTGAATTGCTCCGCCAACAACCTGTTGATCATAAGTCAATTAGGCGTATTAGCGGAGCATTCTTTTATTACATCTTTTACACTGTTTCTTATCCGTGTTTATCCGTTCAATCTGTGTTCGAAATCCTACAAGCCTTATAACTCCCTTCAACTAGGCTGATAAGTAGGTGAAACTAGCCTTCTAACTACTCCTAACCAGCCTTCCAACTTTTCTCTTGTATGATTAGTATAAAATGTGATTGTTTTATTTGCTTTTGTTCTCGCTTATTCGTACTTTGGCTTCGTCGAAGATACTCACGCTCGGAAAAACTCAAATATATTTGGTTTTTCGCTCACTTAATCGTACTTTGGCTTCGCCGAAGGTACTTTCGCTCGACAAAACAAATTAAAACAGGTTTTATTTGCTTTTGTTCTCGCTTATTCGTATCTTTGCAGACAAATCCAGTGCTCCGGTCTGCCGCTGGTGCCTTCCTGGCACGAGAGGAAAGTCCGGGCAGCACAGGGCGCCCCACTTCCGAAAGTAGAAGCTATTGGTGACAGTAGGTGTAGGCAGAAGAAAATAACCGCCCCTGATTCAGGGGTAAGGGTGAGAAGGTGGTGTAAGAGACCACCAGCCGTTGGGTGATCAACGGGCTGTGCCAGCTGGGGGCTGCAAGTTCATGTAAACCGTTGACTGAGGGTTGCCCGCCCGAGTTCAGCGCTTCGGTGACTGATGCAACGGAGGGTAGAATGCTAGAGACGCATGGTGACGTGCGTAGTAGATAAATGGCAGACACAGACTATGTCTGGACAGAACCCGGCTTATAGGGGCACTGGATTTTTAATTTCAAATGCGGGTATTTGGAATTAAAAACAAAGGTTAGCTAGCGCTGACTTTTGTCACGACTCGGCCAAACGTGCAAGCACGATGGCGCTCGCTGTTCCAAAAGTTCAAAAGCGACTACGTCGCGTTCAAAGTTGACTTCGTCGACTTTTGTCACGACTCGACCAATCAAGCAAGCTTGTTGGTTCTCGCTGTTCCAATAGTTCAAAGTTGTTTAAGAGGCTGATACAATTCCTGAAGGTGGATATCTGGCAGGTGCAACGCGAGGATATCTCACCACTGCGATACCTTCTTTATGAGGTCATCAAGAAGGTGTTGTTGGCGGTGGAGTATTTCACCACCAAGAGGATGATGGATTCAGCCGCCGCGCTTACCTATTCCACACTGCTGGCAATTGTTCCCATCATGGCGGTGGTGTTTGCCATTGCCCGCGGTTTCGGCTATAACAAATATATCGAGACATGGTTCCGTGAGGCCCTTTCCTCGCAACCGCAGGTGGCCGAAACTATCATCGGCTTTGTCAATTCCTATCTGGTACACACCAAGAGTGGCATCTTCTTGGGAATCGGTCTGCTGTTCATGCTATGGACGGTCATCATGCTGATCAGTAACATCGAGAAGGCTTTCAATGATATCTGGCAGGTGAGCACGCCTCGTAGCATCTTCCGTACCATTACCGATTATATGGCGATGTTCCTGTTGGCACCGATTATCATTGTGGTTACATCCGGTATTTCCATCATGATGGCCACCTTTGCCAACGGTATTGGCGAGACACTCATCGTGGGACCAACCTTGCGCTTCTTCCTTCGCTTATTACCTTATATCATCATGTCGGGTGTGTTCATTGCACTGTATGTGTTCATGCCCAACACGAAGGTGAAGATCAAGAGTGCGATTATTCCAGGAATCCTGGCCGGTGTGGCTATGCAAGGACTGCAGCTGGTGTATATCCATTCGCAGATCTGGGTGACGGGCTACAACGCCATCTACGGTTCGTTTGCCGCCTTACCCTTGTTCATGCTGTGGGTACAGATATCCTGGACCATCTGTCTGTTTGGTGCCGAACTGGCCTATACCAACCAGAACCTGGAGAAGTTCGCCTTCAGAGCCAGTACCGATGATTTGAGTCATCGATACCGTTTGCTGCTCAGTGCCTACCTGATGACGCTGATCTGTCGTAGGTTCGAAGAAGGGAAGAAACCCTATACGGCCTTGGAACTGAAGCTGGAAACGAATATCCCCATCCGTATTACCCATGATTTGCTGGAGAACCTTACTCGTGTTCATCTGTTGTCGGAAATGACGAACGACGAGAAGGGAACCGAGGCGGTGTATCAGCCCGCAGAGTCAACAGCCCGTTTAAGTGTGGGTATGATGATCGACCGTTTGGAGGCGGAGGGGAAATGGAAGCTCATGCCCGACCTCCAGTTGTTCAAGTCGGATGAGCTCATGAAGGCTATCCGTCAGCGTAAGGATTATCTGCAAAAACAAAGGGATATCCTGTTCAAGGATATCCCGTTATTGAGGAATGAGTAATGTGGAATGTGGAGTGAGATATGCTTTCAAGAACAGGTGGTTTGATAATGAATACAGTATATGAATACTTTATCTCAGTACTATTCTCACTCCACACTCCACATTCCACATTCCACAAAATTTTTCGCAAGCTTGCGAAAAATTTATTTTCCATTCAATCTGTTCTTGATCTTATCCACATAAGCATCGATCACGGCTACGGCGGTGATGTTCACAACGTCGCGAACCGAAGAACCGAAGTCGGTGAAGTGAATAGGCTTGTTCAGTCCCATCTGAATCGGACCGATGATCTCCACGTCAGCATCCAAGGCCTGGAGCATCTTATAGGATGAGCGGGCGCTGGTAAGGTTCGGGAAGATCAAGGTGTTTACATCCATGCCCTTCAGCCGGGTGAACGGATAGAGGTTGTCGCGCAGGTCCTTGTCAAGTGCGAAGCCCAGCTGAATCTCACCGTCGATAATCAGCTCAGGATAATCCTCCTGCATCTTCTCCACTGCTAAGCGTACCTTACGTGAACCCTCACTGCCGTCGCTACCGAAGTTCGAATGACTCACCATGGCGATACGTGGTTTCTCGTTGAAGAAACGTACGGTGGTTGCTGAGAGCTTGGCAATGTCGATGAGCATCTCGGTGGTGGGGTTGGCGTTCACCAGTGTGTCGGCGATGTAGAGCGTTCCCTTGGGAGAGTTGATGATATGCATCGTACCGAAGTTCTTGTATTCAGGACGGATACCTATCACCTCCTTAGCCACCTTGATGGTATTGGAATATTTCGTGTACAGACCGGTGATGAAAGCATCAGCCTCGCCAGTCTCTACCATCATCATACCGAAGTAGTTGCGTTCGAACATCTTGTCGTTAGCCTCCTGGAACGTGTAACCGTCACGCTGACGCTTCTCGGTGAGGATACGTGCATAGCGCTCACGGCGTTCCTGCTCACGGGGATGACGGAGGTTGACAATGTCGATACCCTCCAAGTTCAGGTCGAGCGAGTTAGCCAGCTTCTCGATGGTCTCCTCATTACCCAGCAGGATAGGCTGACAGATTCCCTCGGCCTTGGCCTGTACGGCAGCCTTCAGCATGGTGGGGTGTACAGCCTCGGCAAATACCACGCGCTGCGGATGAGCAGCAGCAGTAGCATAGAGCTTCTGCGTGAGCTTGGTCTCCTGACCTAACAACACCGACAGTGAGTTCTTGTATTCATCCCAGTTCTCGATGGTCTTACGAGCCACACCACTGTCGATAGCGGCCTTGGCCACAGCTGCCGACACCTCAGTAATCAATCGAGGATCAACAGGTTTGGGAATGAAGTATTCCCGTCCGAAGGTGAGATTGTTCACATGATATACATCGTTCACCACATCAGGAACAGGCTGCTTGGCCAGGTCGGCGATAGCATGAACGGCAGCCATCTTCATCTCCTCGTTGATGGCCGTCGCGTGAACGTCGAGGGCTCCACGGAAGATATAGGGGAAACCAATCACGTTGTTGATCTGGTTGGGGTAGTCGGTACGACCCGTAGCCATCAAGGTGTCGGGACGGGCCTCCATAGCATCCTCGTATGAAATCTCGGGAACAGGATTAGCCAGTGCGAAGATCACCGGATCCTTGGCCATGGTCTTCACCATTTCCTGGGTCAGCACATTACCTTTCGACAGTCCTACGAACACATCAGCCCCGTTCACGGCCTCAGCCAATGTATGCACATCACGACGGTCGGTTGCGAAGAACCGCTTCTGTTCGTTCAGGTTCGGACGATCGCTCGTAATCACACCCTT
>Ga0247611_10009997_pt1 | contig 11245 bp, 11 predicted proteins | sample 177DNAGHGhighgp2_FD_192422 | JGI IMG/M metagenome (GOLD analysis project Ga0247611, IMG submission 192422) | Sheep rumen microbial communities from Palmerston North, Manawatu-Wanganui, New Zealand - 1770 DNA GHGhigh gp2 | ecosystem: Host-associated > Mammals > Digestive system > Stomach > Rumen... | reverse complement strand
TCTATCCGAGAGTCTATTTGATTGAGTCTTGATTTAACGCAAAATATTCGCCGTCATGCTTTCAAGCGCCTACTGCTTGCAGTTTCGGGCGGATTAGACTCCATCTGCCTGGCACATTATTTTATTTGCAATAAAGAATCTTTGGACATTGAATGGCTCGGAATTGCGCACGTGCATCACGGGCTACGCGAAGGAACAGCCGACAGGGATGCGGAATTTGTCGAGGCGTTCGCCCGCAAGTATAACGTTCCGTTTTTCTTGAAGAAACTGGACGGCGAAGCGCTGAAAAATGCCGAGGGCTCGCTCGAAGAGAATGCAAGGGATGCGAGGTATCAGGCGCTAGCTGAAACATTCAACGAGACAGGAGATCCCCGCCTGCGCGGGGATGACAAGGCGAGAGCAATCGTGACGGCTCACCATGCGGGCGACCAGGCGGAAACGATGTACATGAGGCTCCGTCGCGGCACAACGCTTGCCGGATTGAGGGGAATTCAGGCAACAAGGGAGATGCCCGGGCTTGGCATCACAATTTTCCGCCCGTTCCTGAACGTGACGCGCAGGGAACTGCTCGCCTATGCCCGCGAAAACAGGCTCGAATGGTGCGAAGACGAAAGCAATGACGATGTCAAGTTCGCGCGCAACAAGGCAAGGCACGAACTGTTGCCCCACCTAGAACAGGAATGTCCCGGAGCAGGGGAACACCTCTGCCAACTGGCAGGGCTTGCCGACAGGGCCTACACGAAGGTTATCGCTAGGTGCGAGGCACTATTTGCCGAAGCCCGTAACGACTCAACGACAGTGCTCTCGCTGGACAAGAAAAGGCTCAACAAAATCCTGCGGGAGCACGCCGACGCGGACCTTTCGGAGATGTTCCGGCTGTGGCTTTCGGAGCAGGGACTGCGCTTCCCCATCGGATTCTTCTATAGCCAGAAAGAGCCCGCGCATGTGAAAATCCCTGTCCGCACGGCCTATCGCAAGCGCTCCATCGCTAAAATCGGCCGTACTGTCCGGATTTGCGAGTTCAATAGCCCCGAGGAAGCGCAGAAATTTGTATCTTGCGAGTGAATAGATAAAGGATTATAATGAGCCAAAACAAGAAGCCCGCTTCGCCCTTTAAGAACAGGAATTTCATAATCGTTCTTGTCATGCTTGTCATGCTCTTTGCCATGTTCCTCACCGGCAACGACAAGGAACAAAGCCTGACGCGCACCGAATTTCTGGCCATGATGGGAGACTCCACCAAGGTCATTACCGAACTTTCGCTCCAGAAGACCCCCGACGGCATCATCATCGAGGGGGCCTACAAGCTTTCCCCCGAAGAAATAGCCGAAGCGAACAAGAACAAGAGCCCCATAGCCAGGTTCACCCGTTCCGAAAACGACGGCGATACACGCAAGTTCACAAGCCACATGCTCGACATCTCTAACGAGCAGATTACCGCCTGGGAAATGTTCAAGGGTGTGAAGGTGAAGGTCATCCACGAATCGACAACGTGGATTGACACCATCATGGCATTCCTCCCGATTATCATCCTCATCGCGTTCTTCTGGCTCATGTCGAGCCGCCAAATGGGCGGTGGCGGCAAGAATCCGTTTAGTTTTGGCAAGAGCCAGGCCAAGATTCTGGCAAACGACCCCAAGAAACGCACCACCTTCAACGACGTGGCTGGCTGTGACGAGGCCAAGCAGGACCTTCAGGAACTCGTAGAATTTCTGAAGGCCCCGAAAAAGTACGATGAACTCGGCGGGCGCATCCCGAAGGGAGCCTTGCTCGTCGGGCCTCCGGGTACCGGTAAGACGCTCCTCGCACGCGCCGTCGCTGGCGAAGCGGGAGTGCCGTTCTTCAGCATGTCGGGTTCCGACTTCGTGGAGATGTTCGTGGGTGTGGGCGCAAGCCGCGTGCGCGACCTCTTTGAAACAGGCAAGAAGAACGCCCCGTGCATATTGTTCATTGACGAAATTGACGCCGTAGGCCGCCAGCGTGGTGCAGGCCTCGGTGGCGGGCACGACGAACGCGAACAGACCTTGAACCAGTTGCTCGTCGAGATGGACGGCTTCGCTGCAAACGAAGGCGTCATCCTGATTGCGGCCACAAACCGCCCCGACGTTCTCGACAAGGCGCTCCTGCGTCCGGGACGTTTCGACCGCCAGATTGTAGTGGGGCTCCCCGACCTCAAGGGCCGCGAAGAAATTTTGAAGGTGCACCTGAAGAAGAGAAAGGTCCCGCTCGACAAAGACGTGGACGTTTCCGCCATCGCGAAGGGAACACCGGGACTTGCCGGTGCCGACCTCGAGAACCTCGTGAACGAGGCAGCCCTCCTCGCCGCGCGGTTCAACAACAAGAAAGTTACGATGCTCGACTTCGAAGAAGCACGCGACAAGCTCAGCATGGGTGCCGAGCGCCGCACGCTCCTAATGACCGACGAAGAAAAGCGTCACACGGCATACCACGAAGCGGGACACGCCCTCATGACGCTTTTGTGCAAGCACTCTGACCCGCTCCACAAGATTACGATTATCCCGCGCGGCCGCGCTCTCGGTATCACGATGAGCCTCCCGGAACGCGACCAGGTAAGCTACAGCCGCGAATACGCCGAAGAACGCATCATGATCATGATGTCGGGCCGCCTCGCCGAACTCATCTTCTTCAACCACCAGAGCACGGGCGCCAGCAACGACATACAGCGCGCTACGGAACTTGCCCGCAAGATGGTCACGGAATGGGGCTTCGACGAAGAAATCGGGCCGGTATGCTACAGCCGCGCCGACGGCGAAGTGTTCCTGGGCCGCGAAATTTCCAAGCCCAAGGAAATGTCCGAAATGATGGCCGAAAAAATCGACAACGCCATCAACAACCTCATCAAGCGCATGGACCAGGCCGCACGCAAGCTCCTCGAAGAGAACAAGGAAAAACTTGTCGACCTCGCCGAAGCGCTGTTCGAATTCGAAGTACTTGACCGCGAAGAAATCGACAAGGTCATGGCTGGCGAAAAACTCACCGGCACCAAGAAGAGCCGCCAGTACCAGGCTCTCGAGGAGATGGCCGAAAAGAAGAAGCGCGAAGAGACGCCCCCTCCCGACCCGGGAAGGCAACCGCCCGTAGCTCCAGTAGCAAGCGAGACGCCGGTCGTCTCGAAGCCCGAAGCCGCCGGTATATCGCCCTCCGCAGAAATTCCGCCCGAGGACCCGCAGGCATAATGCTCAAGGATTTCCTCGACATAAACCGCGCTAACCCGTGGAAAATCGGCAACGACACCATCGATGCAAGTTCGATGCCGCTCGTGATGGGAATCGTCAACACGACGCCCGACAGTTTCTTTGACGGTGGAAAGCATAATTCACCCGAAGCCGCCTACGATCATTCGGTCATGCTCCTGGAACAAGGCGCGACTATCCTCGACATCGGCGGAGAAAGCAGTCGTCCCGGCTCGGCACCCGTAAGTGTACAGGAAGAACTAGACCGCGTTTGCCCCGTAGTAGAAGCTCTCGCCCAGATGAGAAGCATTTCGGACGACCTCGAAAACCCCGGCAACCGCAAGTTCTACATCTCAGTCGATACCGTCAAGGCAAAAGTCGCCCGCGAATGCATGAGGCTCGGTGCGCACATCATCAACGATATCAGCGCCTGCTCGATGGACCCTGACATGCTCTCCACAGTCGCACAGACTGGTGCCAGCGTCGTACTCAACCATATGCGCGGCACCTTCGGCAACATGCAGAACGACTTCAAGCCCTACGCGAACGTGGTGGAAGAAGTAAAGAGCGAACTATTCGCCCAGGTGGACAAACTCCTCGCCCTGGGTGTCGAAAAGTCGAAAATCTGCATCGATCCCGGAATCGGGTTCGGCAAGACCGTGCAGGACAACATCGACCTGATGAAGGCTACCGATGTTTTCGCACAGACTGGCTACCCCGTACTCATCGGGACATCGCGAAAATCCTATATCGGGAAGATGTCTGGGCTCGAAAAGAGTGACAGGCTCATCCCGACGGTCACCGCAGGCATTGTCGCAGCCATTGGCGGGGCATCCGTCATCCGCGTGCACGACGTCCGCGAGGCAAAAGAATCTATACTTTACCTGGAGGCCCTGAAGTCCAATGGTACTGTTTAAACTCTTCGATGTCATCGATGTCCGCATGGCCGACATCCTGGATATCCTCCTGGTATCCATAATCCTGTATTACGTGTTCCTGCTATTCAGGGGCACCCGCGCCGTGCAGATGATCGTGGGCGGTCTCCTTCTGATTGTTGCATGGCTCATTGCGCAATGGTGGGAACTGCGAAGCATTTCGTGGCTACTCAGCAACCTGACGGGTATCGGTATCGTGGCGCTAGTCATCTTGTTCCAGCCCGAAATCCGAAGCGCGCTCACCCGTATCGGCCAGATGATAAGTCGAGCGGACCTACGGCAACTATTCTTCCACTCCAGCGGCCTCGACGAGGTGACGGAATCCATCACTTCCGCGGTACAGGACCTCGCAAAGAACCGCGTCGGTGCTCTTATCGTGCTCGAGAAGCGCGTTGGCCTTCGCAACTACGAAGAGACTGGCGAAATCCTGAACGCAAGAATTAGTTCACGCCTCCTGCGCGCCCTGTTCTTCCCGAATTCGGCGCTCCATGACGGCGCCGTGCTCCTCAACAGCCAGCATATTGTCGCCGCAGGGTGCATTCTACCCATGCCCACAGGCAACGCCGAAGGCGACGCAGGCTACGGCATGCGCCACCGCGCAGCAAAGGCTCTTGCCGCCGAATGCGACGCCATGGTCATCGTCGTCTCCGAAGAAACAGGCGGCATTTCCATTGCCTACAGGAACAGCCTACGCCGCAAGCTCAGCATCAAGGAACTCGAGGCTGAAATCAAGCGCCACTGGGCAGAACTCTACCACGAAGAAACCGTCAACGCCGAAAAAATTGAAGTAGACGAATAAATAGGGTATCATGAGCGAGAAAGAGAACAGCGAAACCGAAACCAACGCCACGCAGAACAAGGCCAGCAAGCGGAAGAAGAAGAACATTGCCGTTCTGGTCATCATGTTCCTTTTGTTGCTGTGCCTTTTCATTGTACAGTGCCAGCTTGACAAGATAAAGCAGGAAGCCTTGCAGAAGCAACAGGAAACCGAACTCGAGGCAAGGCAGAAGCACATCCTCGACAGTCTACGCCGCATCGAGAAGATGAAGGCCGATAGCCTCGCCGACGCCGAGGCAGCCCGCATTGCCGACAGCCTGCGCACGGCAGACAGCCTAAGGGTTGCCGACTCCATCCGCACTGCAGACAGCATCGCCTCGCTCAAGCCCGAGATAAACAAGGACAGTCTGCGCCATGTTCGCGATAGCCTAAAGCACGTTCGCGATAGCATTGCTGCCGCAGACAAGGCCCGCAGCGATTCCCTCGCGGCAATCGCCGACAGCATTGCGAAACTCGAAAAGGCCCGGCTCGATTCCCTCGAGAAAAAGCGCATACAGGACAGCATACGCTCTTCGGACAAGACTCCCCCAGGAGCCGAAATCACGCCGCCCGCGGGCCGCTACTACGACCCCATCAAGCTCAAGGTGAAGTGCGACGAAATCAAGTGCAAGACATTCCTTTCCATCGGAGATACGCTGAACCCGCAAGAAGCGGGCAAGGCAGTGGAATATAACAAGACTGGCAGCGTATTCTTCTATGCGGAAGACTCCGTCGGGAACCGCACCCCATGGGAAGAAGCCAAGTACGACATGGCATCGGACAATATCTGCGGGAAGAACGCCTACCCCGTCCCCGTCGGCGGCAAGACCGTTTGCGTGGACGCCTACGAATACCCGAACGAAGCCGATGCCAACCCGCGTGACATGGTAAGCCAGGAACAGGCGGTGGAACTCTGCAAGCAGGCCGGCAAGCACCTCTGCAGCATCGACGAATGGCAGGCGGCATGCCGTGGCAAGGACAAGACACGCTTCTCGTACGGCGATGGCTACAAGCAGAACAAGTGCAATACCAACACCAAGGCCATGAAGCGCAGCGGCCGCAAGGAACAGTGCCGCAGCTGGTTCGGAATGTACGACATGAACGGGAACCTCTGGGAATGGACAGCGACCAAGAGCAAGGACCACCCGAACATGTTCCTGGTGGCTGGCGGAGCATGGAACACGAACAACGAAAGCAAGTGTACCGACAGCAAGTTCAGTTTCTACCCGCAGAACCAGTACCCGAGCGTCGGTTTCCGCTGCTGCAAATAAAATTTGAGATGTGAAATGTGAGATGTGTAATGATTCACTTCACATTACACATTCCACATCACACATTATTCTAGAAGTTCTACGTGCAGGTGTTCGGCTTCGCCCTTTTCCCACAGCACCCGAGCACGGCCTTCCAGGCGTTTTTGCGACATCTCGATAACAGACCTGCGTTCCTCGGGCAGCAGTCCCTTCAGGCGGAAGTCTAGCGCCTTGTTCTCGTAATGTTTAGAATGACGGGCGTGGTACGGATAGTCGTTCCCGCTGGTAATTATCGGCACGTACTCGAACCCCATGACATTGTGGAAAACGTTTATAATCTCCAGGGCGACAGAATCAAGCGCAGGTTCCATGCTTTCCAGGTACACCCCCTGTTTCTGCCGTGTCCGCTGAAGCACCAGTCTGTGGACTCCACGTTCATTAAACGGCCGCTTCTGCAATTTTAAGCTCCGCAAGTAAGCTTCGGCATCGAAAACAGGCTCCTCATAATGGATTTCGACATGCGGAACCGGCCTTGTATTCGTATAAATGAGCCAGCAGGCACTCCCGACAGCCAAAATAACAAGAATAAGCAGAATTATGGGCCAATATTTCATTTCCGCGGAGAAAAATAACTATTTTGAGAAACATGAAAAAGCTAATCTCTCTCGCCATTCTTTCTATCGTTCCTATGATATTCACCGCCTGCGGTCAGAAAGCGGACAAGGATTCCTTCGTCGGCTACTGGCAGGGTGAAGCCAACACCATCTTCGAAGTGCTGACCGAAAACGGCCAGGACTTCATCATCCGCAACATTCACGGCGACCTCTCCGCCAAGATTGAAGACGGAGCCCTCCGCGGCAAGAACGATATCGGCATGGACTACTCCATGAAAGTCAAGGGCGATTCCGCCTACTACCTGTTCGCCGATATCACGACCGGCTACAAGAGGATTTCCAAGGACGAATACGAGAAGATCTTTGCGACGCTTTCCAAGCCCGCAATCCAGTAAGTAACGCGGTGCAAAGCCGTCTGCTACTTTCCGTTCATCGTCTCGATGACAATCTGCTCGAGCGCCTTTTGGTTAGGCACTCCGCTCCATACACCCTTGATATAGCCTTCGCTGTCTAGGAGCATCAGCGTGGGTACGGCGCGTATTCCATAACGGCGCCACAGTTCCTTCGTCGCATCGCGATAAAGCGGATACGGAGAGCGATGTTGTTTTTCATAAAAAGCGTTTAATGTCGACAGGTTCTCGTCAGCAATGCCAATGACCTCAAGTCCCTGGCCACCGAGTTTCGAATAAATGCTCTCAAGTATGGGAAGAGTCTGCCTGCACGGCCCACACCAGGTCGCCCAGAAGTCAAGAAGCGTGGCCTTCGGTTTCTGTTTGCGCTTTTCGCCATTCTGATAGAAATTCTTGCCGAATTCCGCCATCTTGCTTCCAATGGCAGATCCCGTAAGACTGCTGATATCATCTGGCCTATCCGTAAGTTTAACCTTGAGGTTCTTCTTTTTACCATCGCGCAGGATTTCGACCGCAACGGTAGCGCCAGCCTTGGAACTGGAAATGACGGAAGTAATCTGCGACATGTCGGCAAGCGGCTTGCCCGCAAAACCGATGACCTTGTCGCCCGCGACGATACCCGCGGCAACACAGCCCGAACCGGGATGCACGCCCTTCACGTCGAGCGCGAGGTGATTTTCAAATTCCGTCTTCTTGAAAATAAGCCCGAGCCACGGGCCCGCAAACGACGGAACGGCAACAAAAAAGATAGCGGCAAACGCAAACAGTCGAAACATTTATACAACCTTCTTAAAAGAACAGGAGGGAAACTTTCAGATAAAGAAAAAAGCGCACGGGCTCTGTAATAGGGAGTCTTTCGTTAGGCTTCTCGACCGGATGTCCCAGGACATAGCTTCCGAAGAATTCAAACCGGCCAAGGAGATCGGCCTTCTTGAAAAAGAGAATATCGCGGCCATAGCCAAAAGAAAGTGCCGGAGAAAAATATGTCTCATCGTAATCTAGATAGAACGCAGATACCGCAAACTTGAGGAAGTCGTCGTGGCCACTGCGCATGAGCGAACCCTTGAAATACCAGTGCCAGTCTACACCAACTTCCATGAAGTCTGCAACAATCGGGAGGTTGCCATACAGTGAAAGCGAATGATGCCTGTTCAGCCTATATTCCGCATCGACATTCACCGTACCATCGAACGTCTTGAGGTAATAAGCAAGCGAGCCTCCCCCGCCAAATACCCACGTAGGCAGCGGGCGTTCATCCTTAGACGCTCCGTCCTCGATAGGGAGTCCCATGAAGTCGTCAGCCAACGCAAGGCCAACGGCAAACACGAGCGCCACAGCGATTTTACGCAGGAGATTCATTACAAACTAATCCCAGACAAACTACTTCTTCGGATTGCGGTCATCGTACTCGCCAAGCGACTTGTAGCCGTCGTTCAGCATCGCATCCATGAGTTCATTTCGCATGGCGTGTGCCGCCATCCAGCGGAAGGCCACCACGGAGTAGCACTGTACGGCATCGACACCGAGCTTGATGAGGTCGTAAATCTTGTAGCCGTGGTCGATACCGCCACACGCAATCACGCTCATCTGCGGGTAGTGCTCGCGGATGTACTTTACGTTCCACACCATGTTCTCGAACAGCGGACGGCCCGACATGCCGCCGCAGTCGCCATCGGCACGGAGCGGGGTCAGGTCCTCGAACTTCGCCGAAACCGGCAGTTCGCTGATTTTCGATGTCGGATAGGTATTCCCGATGACGACACCGTTCACGCCAGTACGCACGAGCATGTCCATGATGGAAATCAGGTGACGCTCCGAGAGGTCAGGACTGAGTTTCGCATACACAGCCTTACGGAGTCCGAGGCCGTTACGGAAATTCATGATTTCAGTAAAGATACGTTCCGAGAAGCTCATGTCGAGGTCCACGCGCGACTCGCCCGTATTGGGGCAACTCACGTTGATCTCGATGTAATCGCCTGCGCGGTAGGCTATGGTGAAACTTTCGAGGATATCCTTCAGCTTTTCGTCGGGGTCGGTAAGCCCGGGAGTCTCGGCGACGGAAATGCCCACGCAGAGGCCCGCCTTGTGGGCCTTCACGAGCTGGGAATCGACACGCTTCGCGATGACTTCCACGCCCTCGTTGTTGAGACCCATGCTGTTGTGGATGGCGCGGTCTTCTTCCAGGAAGCCGATACGCGGCCTGTGGGTGTTGCCCTCGCGGAAGTGGCGTGTCGCCGTGCCGACCGTGATACCGCCAAAGCCGACATTCGCGTAATCCTTGATGCGCAGCGCCGTCTTGTTCGCACCTGCGGCCAAGATGATGGGGCAACCGAGATAGAGCGAATTGCTGTGGTCCGAAAAGGTGATGACCCTCTTGAGCGGTTTCGAAAGATCGGGACGACCACCCATGAAAGGGATAAACGGAGCAAAACGAGCGGCATACTTGAACGAGTCGTGCCTGAACTCCGGGGAATTGTGGAAAATCTTACGGATAAGCGCAAGAACCTTGTCGCTAAAACGCAAATAGTATTCGTGGTTGATGCAATCATTTCCCATATTATTTAAATTACAAAAAAAAGAGGATACAGAAGTGCTCCAGAACGTAGAAAATAGAATACATGAGAGTTTCCCCAGCTATATAGAGGCCCTCAAGCGACTCGTGCGCATTCCGTCCATCAGTTTCGACAATTTTGACCAAAAGTTCGTGATGGACAGCGCAGAAGCCGTAAAGGCGATGTTTGCCAAAGCGGGCTACACCAACATCCAGTTCCTGCTCCCGCCCAGCGGCAGGCCTACTGTCTATGCCGAAAGCCTTACCACGCCCGACAAGCCCACGATACTCCTGTACGCCCACCACGACGTACAGCCCCCGATGCGCGAGGCTTTGTGGAACAGCGCTCCATTTGAGCCCGAGACCCGCGGGGACAGGCTCTACGGGCGCGGAACCGCCGACGACAAGGCGGGCATCATCACGCACATTGCCGCAGCGCAACAGGTGCGCGAACTGCTCGGCGACAAGGGGCCGAATCTGAAATTCATCATCGAGGGCGAAGAGGAATCCGGCAGTGCCGGGTTTGCCGAAATTCTCGAAAAGCATGCAGAACTCCTCAAGTGCGACGCGGTGATTGTCGCCGACCTCGGAAACTTCGCGAAGGGTGTACCCTCCATCACGACGACACTGCGCGGGATGAGCGCCGTAAACGTGACTCTCCGGAGCACGAAGGCGCCCCTCCATTCCGGAAGCTGGTCCGGCCCGCTCCCCGACCCAGCACAGGCACTCTGCCGCATGATAGCATCGCTAGCCGATGCCGATGGAAAAATTCTCATCCCGAATTTCGAAGACGGGCTCGTGCCGCCTACCGCAGAAGAACTTGCATCTTACCGCAGTCTCGGCTACAGCGAAAAAACTTTCCGCAGCGAAAGCGGCGTTCTAGATAAAGTAAGCCTTACCGTCCCCGAAGGGGAAATCCTCGAATCGCTCTGGCGCAGGCCCTCCATCGTGGTCACCACGATGGAAGTGGGCAGCCGGACCAATGCGGGGAACGTTTTGCAGGATTGTGCCTACGCCCGCATCGGCATCCGGCTGGCCCCCGGCATGAATGCCGACGCCTGCGCCGAAAAACTCGAGAAGTTCCTGCGCGATCAAACCCCGAACGGGCTCGAGATTTCAATCGACATCGAAGACGGCGCAAACCCGTTCGTGACAGACATCGCCCATCCCTTCTTCAAGAAGATGAGTGAAGCCATGAAGGAAGCCTACAAGACCGAGCCGAAATTCATCGGCTGCGGGGCAAGCATTCCCGGCGCGGAGCTCTTCCGCAAGACCTTCGGCGATATTCCCATCTTGCTCACCGGCCTCGAAGACCCGGAATGTGCAGCCCACGGCGAAAACGAAAGCCTCTACCTCCCCGATTTCGAGGCTGGCATCATCGCTGAGACGTTGTTCTTTATCTCGCTGGCAAATTAGCGGGCAAATAGGCGCCGATTTGCAAAAATCAGGCCTTTTTTTTGTTATGTACAAACTAA
>Ga0247611_10009996_pt1 | contig 11246 bp, 5 predicted proteins | sample 177DNAGHGhighgp2_FD_192422 | JGI IMG/M metagenome (GOLD analysis project Ga0247611, IMG submission 192422) | Sheep rumen microbial communities from Palmerston North, Manawatu-Wanganui, New Zealand - 1770 DNA GHGhigh gp2 | ecosystem: Host-associated > Mammals > Digestive system > Stomach > Rumen ... | reverse complement strand
AGGAATTCTTTTCTGGAAGTGGAAGGAGCATATATTTTCGGTAGAATCGGCTACCTGCCATTTGCTTGATAAGGGAACTCAAATATATCATGGTGGCATCTGTTCCTCCGAAATACACTTGAGTCTTATCGCCGTTTATGGTAAATTCGACTCCATAGTTTTTCTTTTCTTTGCCTGTCTTAGTCTTGGAAGTGGTTATTCTCTTGACCTCTACTGTGATGTCAGGGCCTGTTTTGGACTTTAGTGTGGTGTCTCCAATTTGTCGGCTGGCAATATCGTCACGTAAGATGTCGTCTTTTTGGTTATTTAAAGCTCCGTCAGATATCTTTGTGGAATCTTCAACAGAAGCAGTATCATATACACCTTCCACTATAGCCATAAAACGACTCATGGCATCTTTTGCCTTTTTCCCTTGCAGTTGGCTCATAATGAGGAGGTAATCTTCTACCCATGCTTCAGGAAGGTCATTGCTGTCTTCTTGGGTTGAATACTGTTCCCGGAATTTGGAAATAACAGGTGACAGCTTCTTGATGGCATCCTTCATTGTCTTGACAAGGGATTCCGAAGCTATCTTCCTTTCAGGGGAAATGGAATGATCTGATTTGAGCGTGCCTGAAAGCCTTTTTACGTTTTGCTTGCACACTTCTATTATAAAGGACTGTATTTCCCATTCAAGACGCTCATTGTCTAGGCCGAATGGTATTTGCTGGAAGGCATAGCAAAAGTCATCCTTCTTAGCATTGTCGAACAATCTAACCATGACATTGCAGTCATCCAGTTCTTGCGTCAGCTTCTCTGACAACTCACTGCTACTATGACGTGTACGGGTCACAATAGAGAACTGAAATATGCCGCAATTGAATGCTGGCCTGTCATTCAACTCTTCTATTCTTTTTCCATATGTGGCTTTTTCTTTTGATGTTAGTAAGAAATAGACAACCAATGGATGTAAGTTGAGTTGTTTCTTGGAATCTTTGAAAACTTTCATATTATTTGATTATTTTGAATCCTAACGATACGATGTATTTGAGAGTGTTGAAAGCTGTGTCTCGATCGTATGCTTTCTCAATCTCGGGTAGTTCCTCATAAGGAACAAGACATGGAGTCTCTTTCTTTTCATCGTTACGAACTGGACCATATGTCCAGCCTTCATCCATGCGGTTCTGAGACCACACTTCATGTACGTTCTTCGATATTGCTTCAGCCAATTCTATAAGTTCTTCTGGCAATTGAATGACAGAAGTGTCAGCAGGGTGGGGGATATATCCGTTACTGTTCATTGTTATAACATTATAATCGCATAAAACATTTATATAAAGTAGCCAATTTTTCATTGAGCGTTGTGTCAAATGATACAGCTGGCTTGTCAACTTTTTTAAGTAAATCATTTGAACAGATATCAACATGTTTCATTTGTGACTTCATGTTGTCTTTTTCAGGCCGCATCTCTTTTTTGCCTTTATCTTTCCAGTTATTCCACCAATCGTCAAATTCTTCAGAATATAATGGCCGCATACCTAAGAGTAAACGTTCCGTATTCCAACGATTATGTTCTGTTGATTGTATAATATCGTGATTTATCTCAGAAGTTGCGTTTTCAATTTCCTCTATTGAGATATCTTTTGATGTGTCAAGTCCTAAAGAGCGTAGTTTATAGAATAACATGTTTGCACAGTAGATGCTAGACCATTTATCAAGTGAAGTTTTATTGTTCCATTCGGATTCTATTCTTTTGTTATCTTCATCACTTCCATCAAATGTGCATCCGGAATATGAAGCATTGATTAACTTTCCATATTTGTCAGATATTAAATTCTCCTTGTAGCATTCATTCATCATTCCGAATGCTCGGATTTTCTCATAACCAAATGCATCCCTGAGTGTTTTTACAACGATATCACTTTCGTTTTGACGAACAAGGATTTCATTTGCCCCCAATCTTGTCGCCTCTGACAATGACATACATATCGAAGAATTCTTATCGGATTTTTCTTCGCACAAAGCAATTGTTCCAATAGTGTCGTCTTTGGTTGTAATATGCTCCATATAATCTTGGATGTTTTTATCAAAGACATTTCCTTCAATGAACTCCCATTGAATGTCCATGAAATTTACTGGGCCAAGTTTCTCCTTGTATGGAGAATTACTGTTATCGTCTGCGATGGGGTCAATCCAATATCTATCAGTATCCATACACTGATAATCAAAGATTTCTCTCCAACGAGCTAAGTCAAAGAGATTTCTATACCGTCTTCTGAATTCTTTTCCTTTTAAGGTAGCCTCGGTATCAATAAAAGTTATCGTGGAACAAGTATTGAAAACACCTTCCTTGAAATTCGGAAAATGAAGAATATGTGCAGCGTTGACCGCAAGGGACCAGCTTAATGGGTTCATCCCCACTATAATAAGATGTACATGCTTGTTGCAGTCCCTAGTAATCCCATTCCCGTCGAGGGATATATATTCTTTGTCTGGAATGGTTGCAATAGCTTTTTGTGCCCATATTTCATGGAAATTGAATGGGACAAAGACCAGATGATCTTTTATCGTTTTGTCTATCTCGGCATTCTGTAGCGCAGAGAACATAATCTGTGAATCAAACTGAACATGACATTCAATTTTAGAAGATACTCCGTTGAGTCTATTAGCTATAATCTTAACACATTCCATACTTATTGAATCGTGGTCTGGCTCATCTTCTTCACCGAGAATGAATATTTCTTTTACCTCGTGTTTTAATCTTAGGCGGTCAATGTCATCTTCTGTATTTCTTACGCCATTCATAAGGATTATGTTGTCTTCATATTCATTGGAAATATTAGCATGTAACCAATCTCTTGTTTCTTCGATGTTACGATTACACATTATTAGAATATAAGGATCTTCTTCCTTATAATTCTTCATAATTTGCTTTACCAGTGATGGGATGCTTCTGTTGAACCCTAATATAATTACATGATTACTGATCTTGTAATTAGTTTCACCTTTTGTGTATCTCTCAACTCGACGTTCCAATACATTGCTGATGACCGAAATCAACATACCACTGAAGATAATCAATCCTAATATAGCACATACTATAGTTAGAGTAGAAGACATGGCCTCGGAACCAGAACCTGGGTCTATTAATACTAGAAGTATATCCAAAAGCCGATTGTTTCCACTTTCGTTTCCGGCATACATTTCCCCTACATAGCTGATGCCTGTAAGAACTATATATACAACGCACATGATACCCGCTAACCATGCAAGTTGACTTATCAATCCTTTAGAAAAGGAACGGTCAAAACCTAATAACGTGAAGTGCTTGAATATTTGTTTCATTATCTTAATGTATTAACAGTTTTTATTTCGCTTTATTATTCTCATTAATTGTAAGTAAATGTTTTTGCCATTCTTTTATCAGAGGATGGTTGTCATCAATATCAGAGAGGATGTTTATGGCATTCTCAACCATTCTCTTGGCATTTTCGTAGTCATTCAAAACATAATGTAATGAACCGATTTTATGGCATAAATCAGCAAGCTCAAAAGAAGGTTCGCCAGATATTTTCAATTGGATGTCAAAAGCCTCATACAGATACTTCATAGCCAACTTCCAATCCCCATAGGCATCCAACTTTTCTCCAGCTCTTTGATAGGATAATTGTGTCCTTGGATGAATTCTCCCTAATAACATTTCAGATATCTTGATTGCCTCCATTTGGTAGTCAATAGATTTTTCTAATTCATCGTTAAGCTCATAGGCTAGAGATAGATTCTCGATTATTTCTAAAGTACCTTCTTTCTGATATCCAACTGTAGAGATATTAATTGAAAGTGCTTCTTGAAGATGCTTAATAGCATTGGGATAATCTTGGATACACATATAGGCATCCCCGACATTATTATGTGATAGTGCGGTATCTGGATGTTTATCGCCCACAATAGCTTTCTTTATTTCAAGCGAGCGAAGAGAATAATCCAAATATTTTTCATCTTGTTCAAGTGCAACATATGCAATGCCAACATTTGAATATGCATTTGCAGTCTCAATATTCATTTCTCCAAAAGTTCTCCTCCTAAGTTCTAACGACTTAAGCTGATACTCAAGGTTTTTTTCATTTTCACCGAAATGACTATATGCGAAACCTACTGTATTATATGATTCTGCCAACAATGCATCTGGAGCACCTATCTTTTCTCTTATCTCCAAGCCTATATTAGCATTCTCAAGATATGATTTATAATCACCTAATTTGCCTGAGACAACACCTAAGTCATTATAACACTGAGCAGTATCTAGATGCATCTCACCTAAAATCTCTAATCGAATAGTTAATGCCTTTTGTGTGTACTGATATAGTTTTTCATAGTCTTCTATCATATAGATAGATTGAGTGGCATCCATCAAAGCTTGAGCCGTTTCTAGTGAATTTTCACCATAAAGAGATGATGTGAGTTCTATTGTCCTCTCATGTAGCTTACAACTTTCATATAACCACCCTTCAGCCATCTCGTTCTCTAGGGTCTTTATTTTGAGTTTATATTCGTCAATGTTTATTTTCAATCCTTTTTTTCCTTCTTCTCCTAATTTTATAAGATGGAGGTTGTGCTCAACGTCACGCTCAATCTCTTCTTCGTTGAGAACTGCTTGAGCGCCTTTGTTATCACCGGCTGTAAACAGATCCATTGCGCGCTTCAGTCGCTCAGAGCATTTGGTTGTACTGAGACGTGTGATCATGAGGGCAGTATCCCAAAGACTTGATTCCATCTTTGAAAGCTTTTCCTTCATGTCCTGAAGATCAGCTGCGTAGTCAGCATAGTCAGGATCGTCCTCATCAGTTATAGCAAGAAGCTTTTGGGTCTTCTTGATGCTTTTCAGCAACAGGTTATATTCCTCGTTGTTACCTGCAAATGGTACGTTCTTCAAGTCTACATATTCCTTACCATCAACAATAACCTTGCCGTTATTTACCTCCAGCATCTTGCTGGTGCTAAGGTTCTTGCTCTGGTACTCCATGAACTGAAGTAGGAAATCTGCTTTCAGCGTATCGATGTTAGAGAAAGAACAGTAGAAGTGACCATATTTTGTGGGGAAACTGTCTCTGAAGGCTTTTAGTTTCTCGGAAATAGTTTCACCTTCCTTGAAATAAACATATATTTTCTTTGGGTTCTTTCCTTCACAAAGTGATTGGTATGCCGTTTCCAGTTCAGACTGTGTGGACTCGTCAAATGTGTCGTAGTAGAGAGTAAGACAAAGATCTGTATCAGAAATCTTGTCCTTAAAGTCATTTTTCTCTGTTTCAGAACCATCCCACACCAACATGAGGATATTAGCATTGCGGCTCTCAAGAGAATGATTTAGATTCTCTACAAGGTCTGCCAACTCAAGCTTTTCCTGCTGAAGGCTCTTGGCTGCTGAAAGTATAATACGTATTGTTTGCATAAAGAATAATTCTACATCTTAAATGTATTGAACTTTTTACTATTGCTTACTCATTTTGTAGTATCTCTGTTTTATATGTTTTAGAGAGTTGTATTCTTTAATTCTAATATTTTGTTTAATGTGTCCCTGAAATTAGCAATGTTACGGGTGTCGGAACCTATCGCTGTACATAATATTTCTTCGAATTCAACTGCTTTTCTAGCAAGAGGCTCGGCCTCTTCAATATTCTCTTTTTCATAGTACAGCCATGCAAGGTTATTGAATGTGTTTGCAAGGCTACTATTTTGAGTATCAGTCCTATTGGGGATGTTTTCAAAAGACTCAATCGATTTTTTGAACATTTCGATTGCTGATGCGAGCTCTTTCTTAGCATGAAAAGCATTTCCCAGATCACCATATGCTATACCAATTTCATTATCAAAGTTTGCTCCGTTGTTATGATTCATGTCGTTGTATATGAGAATACAGTTTTGAAGTGCTTCTATCGCGTCGTCATATTTTTCCAAGCAGTCATAGTAAATCCTTCCAAGATATAAATAGGCCTCTGCTAAATAGGGTTTATAATACTCACTATTATCGTGATTTTTATATATGCAAATAGCTTCTTTTAATTCTTTTTCAGCGATGTCCCCTTCTTTTGTGTTTATCCTCTGCCATCCTAATAGACTTAGGGTATAGGCCAACTCTGGCAGGTATATATTGGGGTGTTTTTGGGATAGGCTTCTATAGATGCTAACAGCTTCAGAGTATTCTTCACAAGAACGACTATAATCAAGTCGTTTATTTGATATTTGACAATGTCCTATTATACATTTAGCAACATATTCAAGATATATATCATCATTTCGTTCTGCGAGTTTTTTGTAAATAGACAATGCTTCAGAATAGTCTTCTTCGCTTTGACTGAAATCACTTAATGCGCAAAGTGTGTTAGCCCTGTTCATCAAGCATAAGGCAACATCAGCTATATATGTCCCAGGATTCATTTCCTCCATTTTTTTGAATAAGCAACACGCTTTCGTAGTATATGTTAGTGCCTCCTCATAGGCACACATATCATGGCAAATGACTCCGATGTTTAAAAGATTGCATGCATAACTAGGTCTATAAGCATTAGGTTGTTTTTTATATAGGAATTCATGTATATCTAGGCTTCGCTTGCATTTTTCTTTTGCTATTTCATATTTGTATATTTCTGTATATAAATTAGCTAGATTGTCAGAGTATACAGCAAGGTCGTTAAGCGTATCAGCATCTTCTGGTTTTTCCATCAAAATATGTTCATAAATATCAGTTGATTTGTTAAGGGCATTAATAGCGTCGTTGATTCTACCCATCTCCGAAAGTACATGACCATATGATCCCAAACAATGCGCATATTTTGAATCAGAATTTGTAAATTCCTCTTTTGTATATGAATCTTTTCTATATTTTAAGGCTTCTTCAATATAAGATAAAGCTTCATTAAAATTATTCGTTTCAGTCTTTAATATTGCACAATCTTCTAGACACCTTGCCAGCCCTGGTTTATAATATTTTTCGTTGTTCTTTGTCAAAGCACGTCTAATGGTTAACGATTCCTGCAATTCTGTTTCTGCCACATCATATAGTCCTTCCTTAAGATGAATATTTGCAATTTTGTTCAAGAATAAAGCAAGGTCGTATTGAGCTTTTTCATTTCCGTTTTGTGCAAAATCTCTTAGTAATGCCAAACATTCTTTATTTATGTCATCAGCCAACGTATATAAATTCTGATAATCAAGAAAGCCTGCATAATCCCATAATAAATCAGTATAATCATCTTTATCTAGGATGTTTCGCCCGAGGGAAATGGCTTTTTGGTATAAAGATACTATTTGTTCGCAATTGTCAACTTCCCAATCGTTGTCAAGTGTCTTGATTTTTAATCTTATCTCTTCAATGTTGGTTATTAGCCCCTTTTTCCCCTCTTCTCCCAACTTAATTAGATTTAAGTTGTGTTCAATATCCTTATCTATCTCTTCCTCGTTTAGTACTGCCTGGGCACCTTTGTTGTCACCGGCTGTAAACAGATCCATTGCCCGCTTCAGTCGCTCAGAACATTTGGTTGTGCTTAGATGTGTGATCATAAGGGCAGTATCCCAAAGGCTAGATTCCATCTTTGAAAGTTTTTCCTTCATGTCCTGAAGGTCAGCTGCATAATCAGCATAGTCAGGATCATCCTCTTCGGTTATAGCAAGAAGCTTTTGTGTCTTTTTGATGCTTTTCAGCAACAAGTTATATTCCTCGTTGTTACCTGCAAATGGTACGTTCTTCAAGTCTACATATTCCTTACCGTCAATAGTTACCTTTCCGTTGCTAACTTCAAGCATTTTGTTTGAACCAAGGTTCTTGCTCTGATACTCCATGAATTGGAGGAGGAAGTCAGCTTTCAAAGTATCAATGTTTGAGAAGGAACAATAGAAGTGACCATATTTTGTGGGAAAACTGTCACGGAAAGTCTTTAATTGCTCAGGAACAGTTTCTCCCTCTTTGAAATACACGTATATCTTCTTTGGGTTCTTTCCTTCACAAAGTGATTGGTATGCTGTTTCCAGTTCAGACTGTGTGGACTCGTCAAATGTGTCGTAGTAGAGAGTAAGACAAAGATCTGTATCAGAAATCTTGTCCTTAAAGTCATTTTTCTCTGTTTCGGAACCATCCCACACCAACATGAGGATATTAGCATTGCGGCTCTCAAGAGAATGATTCAGATTCTCTACAAGGTCTGCCAACTCAAGCTTTTCCTGTTGAAGACTCTTGGCTGCTGATAGTATGATACGTATTGTCTGCATATCTAATGTCAATTATTTAAATGTTCTGGATAGAGTGTTTCAAGTTGTCAACAACGCTTTCGTTTGTTACCAAGGACTCTTTTGCTTTTTGAAGATCATGCTGATATTCTTCGTATTCGGGTTCATTTTCTTCTGTAACTGTCAGAAGTTTCTGTACTTTCCTTAAATTCTTTGCTAATAATTCATGCTCTGCTTCTAATTTGTATTGAACGCATTGTACAATTTGTTGAACAATAAGTTCCTTTAGTTGCGATTCTATTTGGAATGAATTACATAATTCAGGGTGTTCAGTTTCATATTTATTGCGGAAGCTTTTAAGTCCATCAGTCATATTGCCTCCTTCTTTGAATATGACACACATATGTTTAAGACAACTATCAGAATTTAAGAGTTGATATGCTGTTTCAAGTTCTATCTCAGTGTACATGCCGAACTTTGTCCAATACATGACAACACACATGTCGCATTGGCGCAGATAATCATTATAGTCTTCCTGCTTGTGTTGGGTTCCCATAGAAGAATCGAGATACTCCCATTTGACTAATCGTATGGAAATGTCATATTCTGCCCAAAGATAGTTCAGCTTGGTAATCAACTCAGCGATTACCAACCTCTCAGGCTTTAGTTCCTCTGATGATGCGAGAAATAACTTTATTATTTTCATACGCTAAAATCTGAATTGTATTCCATTTTATAAAACCTCTTAAGAAAAATTAGCTTTTTTCATTCTCGTCTATATTTGATTATGAAAACACGACGTATTTATTCGCTGATTGTATTTGCTTCAATACGTGATAAAATATCATTCTTTAGATGAATATAAGAGTCGATGTCGTGGTATTTTTCGCCAAATGTCTTATCAATTATTTCTATGGCCTTTGAAATGCTTTGTAAAGCCGATGGAAAATCATTCATGCAAAGTTGACAATCGGCAAGATTATAATACATGATTATTAACTCTGTAGAACAATTACCATATATAGATATGAGGACATTAATAGCTTTAGTGAATGCTTCAATAGCTTTTGTGTAGTCTCCTTGTTTCGTATGAGCTTGGGCTATAACGTTGAGATTGACAGCAATTTCATGATGAACATCTCCATAGAATTTTCTGTTTAACTCAAGTGCCTTTTCGCCACAAGCGAGAGCTAAATCATTCTTGTTTCCAAAAAGACAACATTGACCAAGCCCGTTATAAGTAACAGCTACTTCTTTTGAGGAAGTATTACCTGCAATTTCAATGGCTTTGAAGTAATAGTTTATTGCTTTGTGAAAATCATCATCATTGCTGGAATACGTAAGCGCTTGTGCGGCGTCATTATAGGATCTTATAAGTAAGTCATTGGGTACATTCGGTGAGTTGATAATAATTTCTAACTGTTTTTCTGCCAATTTGTGAGCAAGTTCATTATCTCCGAAAATATAAGCCAATGACGTAAGTTCAAAAATCATACGTTGATTTTTGTAGAAATCCATCTTTGAAAAATCGTTTTCAACTAATACGTGCATGTCATAACCATGGGACATAAGAATCTTCCAATAATTAATGCAATTATATTTTTCAAACCTATAAATAGTTGCCGTAACCTCTGGTATTGACATGTATCTTTTGTAAAGCGCTTCCAAAGTGATTTCGTCTTGAATCATTGAAAATTGGAATGGCTCTTCAAAAAAAGTTTCTTTGCCAGGATGTTTTATAGTATATGAGAGAATCTCATATCTACAATCATCTTCCCATTTTTTGTCTTCTATTAGATATCGGTTGAGTACTGAACTTCTAATGTAAGAGTGTGAAAAGTTCAGTTTGCCATTTTTAACAACAAAATTATTAATAAAAGAGCAATAAAGCTGCGACCATATTAAAGTTGGCACCTCTGTTAACTTTTGAATTATCGATTCTTGCAAACCTTCTTTGGAAACAAGTATCAAAGATAACGCGTGTTTGACAAATTCACAACCATAATCTTCTTCGTATCGTTGAAGTAAATTTTGGTAGAAATCATCTATGGACTCTGTTGCAAGGTAGTATTCTATTCTTTCATCTAATTTCTCATGTATCCCAAAGTTGATGAGTTCATCAAGTAATGTTTTGAGTACAAGTGTATTCTCGCATTGAGAATCTGTCGCAATACGATGAACCTGTTGTTCGGTCAATGATTTGGCATAAAGTTTCAGATAGCTTCTTACCAATTGTGACCTTCGTTCGATATCAAGTGGCTGTAGTGTGAAGATAGGGTAGTCTCTATGCTTGAATACTTCCATTGTGCGGTCATCTTCAAGAGTAGAGAAGAGAATCTTGATTCCTTTTGTGGGAACTGGTAGCCAGTTCAGCAGTTTGGCATTATCGACATCAACAATCTGATTGATTGCATCAATGACTATGAGTAGAGGTTTGCCACCTTCAGCTGAAACTTTTATGAATAAGTCTTCGAGTTTTGTTTCTGGCCCTAACTCGTCATCTTCCCAGCCGTATATGTCCTTTATCTCGTTGGCTATGGACTTGGTTATATGTTCGCTACTGCTCTCACTACCACCGTTACCTGTAAAGTGATAGATGATGTTGTACTCACAGTTGTTGTCTGTGAGTTTTTCCTTAATCCAATTGGCAATCAAGGCACTCTTTCCCAGTCCACTCGCACCGGTCACCACGAATTGATGGCAATCTTCGTCTGCAAGCCATTTGTCTAAAACTTCATAATTCCTTTCGTCCTTGATATAGTTTTGACAGAGTTGATTCATGAAAGAACGTTGACCGATGCGTTCTTTCTCTAATTCAGAAAGATTACCTTCAGGGAACAACGTGTCAAGGAGTTTTATGAAGGCTTCTTCAACTTGCTTGGCAAGATCCTCAGGAGATTTGTAGCCAGAGGAAGGATATTTGCTCTTGCTTATCTCTTGCTTCAGACGGTTGAGCATTTCTGGATAATCCACTTTCTCTGGATCCTCCTCCTGTTCCTTGATGTAGAAATAGGCATGCATGTCTTCCTCTCTGCTGAGTACGCCAA
>Ga0247611_10009995_pt1 | contig 11246 bp, 13 predicted proteins | sample 177DNAGHGhighgp2_FD_192422 | JGI IMG/M metagenome (GOLD analysis project Ga0247611, IMG submission 192422) | Sheep rumen microbial communities from Palmerston North, Manawatu-Wanganui, New Zealand - 1770 DNA GHGhigh gp2 | ecosystem: Host-associated > Mammals > Digestive system > Stomach > Rumen... | reverse complement strand
GGGATTACAGAAAGGCTCCAAACTGTGTACACAGTTCCCCAACTGTCTACACAGTTTGTAACTGTCTATGCACAGTTGTGCAAAGTGTCTATTGACTCAATAGTGTCTATGGGAAATGATGGGAACAGTTAGCCATGACTGCGGCAACTGTCTACGAATTGAACCGGATCGAACCGGAGTGAACCAAAGTGAACCGCCCGCGCCATTGGAAGACGCGGGCGGCTTGTATTGTATCAGTTCCAAACGGAAGAACCGAAAAGAGTAAACGGATCAGTTTGTACTGCGATAATATTAGTAAGATTGTTATCAGCCTCGGACGTCGCCCTTGCCAGCTTGATCTGTATTTTACCCTGAGTACACCTGACGCAACCTACTCTAAAATATACGGCTCCACTTGCGGCTAACTGTAAACCTACAGTTGCTACTATAGGAACGTTCTGATTGCCATAATAGGTGCTTGTATTATTAAGCTCTGCTATGTCCACCCACGTTCCGCGACTAATTGAAAATGGAGTCAAATTGGTACGACTCATTCCGATTGACTGTAGGCCGGTTACGCCATTTGATAAAAATGAAATTAATGAAGCATCCTCGGTACATACGCCGGTCTGTACATAATTAACGCTGACACTCCCTGTTCTTAATCCATTTATCAGATTATCCGCTATTTCCGAGTTTCCACGCGGTGACGGATGGAAATTGCTTCCAGCATTCGGATCATGTGTCAACATACTGCCGTTATGCAATGTCCACTCTATATTATTTATGTATCTTATTCCCTGATCTACACAATTTTTGCATATGTCAATAGTCTCGTGCATTTTCGAGCACTGCTGTTGTGTAGGCATATAGCAACCGCCGATATAAGCGAGCCATACTGTAGCGTTAGGATAGTGGCTCTTTGCATATGTACAGAAAGTTGTTATCGCGTTTTTAAGATCGCTATTGGATCCGAAGAAGGAATCGTTTACCATGCCGGCAACCAATATGTCGGTGATTTCATCTTTGTCGCTGATAACATTATCCAATGCCTGAAGCAATGACAGAAAAGTTCCGTTTTGTATAGTGAATCCATACCCGCCGGCCACGCTTGTAAAAACGTCTGTTCCCTCTGTAAGTGCCATACGCTGTTTTAAATAAGTAGCCCATGAACTCCCGATGATCTCCGGACTCGCGGCGTAGCTGTCACCTATTAATATATATTTTCTGTTTTTCAACAATGATAGATCGTCTTCAGTTGCCGATACTCTATTACCAAGGCTTGTGATATCACTCTGAATAGCGCTAATATCATTTTCGGCAGTTCCCAAGCGCGTTTGTAAATCAAGAATAGCTCCTGAGCTTGCACCGTAAATGCTCCAATATTCGGTATCACTGAGCGGCGTTCCGGCCGGCGCAGGCTTGTTTGCTACGTAAGTAGTCCCTGCTCCATTGTCAACCACGCTAAGTGCTTCATACGCGGTTGTAGCATCATATGTCCCCATAAATTTAGGCATATAACGTGCTCCGATATATTTCATAGTTGCCATTTTAAATCCTCCTTTAATAAGATAAAACCAAGTGGCCGAAATCAGTATCAGGAACTACAATATCAAGACCGCTTGTATTAAATATAATATCATTCCAACTCTCCGGAATGTAAGCGACAAAATACCCATCTTCTAAGCCGAAGAATACCATTTTTATCAGCTCTCCGACGATATCAAGAGCATTATCCTGCATCCAGCCTATTAAGGCATCCGTAAAAGCCTGCGGAAAATCGCCTGTCATTAAATCATTGCAACACTCTTCCAGTTCCGAAAGCTTCTCATTGACTTCCAGTTTCCATTCCTCTGTCGCTGTACTTGTGTCTATAAGCTTTCGCAGTTCTTTGATGATCCAGCCCAAGTCTGAATCATACGTCCGCGTATGAGGAAATTCGAAAAAACTCACGTTATCACCCCCTTTAATATACAAAAATCATGTTATCACGCTCAAAAAGTTCCGCGATATATCCATATATATCGAAGTGCCGCAACAATTCCAGCTCTCTTTCAATAAGCTCCTGTGCGCTGGTGACTCCGATATTTCCATGACGGTATGAGTAGATTTCATCATAGCCGCCTTTTGCTATTTTATCATCCTGATAAGCGCGTTCTATGCTTTTACCGTAGGTAGTGTCGGTTTGCTTTCCGTATGTCGTATCTGACTGCTTGCCATAAGTAGTGCCAGTGCTTTTTCCATAGGTCACGTCTGTCGTTTTGCCGTAAGTCGTGCCGATACTTTCGCCGTGTGTTAAGTCGTCGTCAACCTTTTTTCCATTCAGGAAGTCAGTTTTATTATCCGGCTGATAATTGGAACTGTTAAAAGCGCTTATTGTGTTAGTTGTAACATCCGTGCCGGAGTTTTGGATATCCCTCTGATCCGTGCCGGAGTGCGCTTCAGTGTCAGTACCGCTTAAGCGCTCAGTATCAGTGCCGCTGGTTGCTTCAGTATCAGTACCGCTTAACGCTTCAGTATCTTTTCCGGAATCCTTTACAGTGTCCTTTCCTGATCCGGTATCTTTATAGCCGCCCGTATGAAGATCGTGCGAATTGTAGGTCGTTTTTTCGGTCTTTTCTTCAAATACATTATCAACTACTTCATATTCGGCCTCAACAACTTTAACCAAGTGGTTAAAAGTCCACTGCATCTTTTCAAACCATAACTGCGTCATTTGAGAGAAGACTTCCGGTTCTCCGTATACCGGTGTAAGAAGTCCGCACCGAACCATAATTGCAGATATCGTCGTATCAATATTAAGCGGTGCCGGTACACTGCAACCGGCAAAAGGTAACGGCAATTCATTTAATTCGCAGTAATCAATTAAGTTCTGTAAATTCATCCCGAGCCGCCCCCTTTCCAAAGTCTTTGAGTCTGATCGTCAGGCCAAGGCCGTAAAGCCTGTTTGCGACTTCAAGCCCCTGTCTGATATTTTCAAGCCAATGCTCCACGTTAATATAAATCTCCTCGTTATTCGCGTTGACTTCCTCGCTGTTGAGCCTTTCCCTTTTATCTAAGTTCGCGTTATTGATCCCGATCTCGGATAGAAATTCATTTACGATTTTACGCTTCAGGAGCTGGATATCATCGGCCACAAAATTTTGCCTAACGTTATTGAAGAAAAATTTTTCGCTGTTTATCTGATCTCCATTAACGAAAACCGCAGGCTCTCCCATGCTGATCTTATCATACATGAGTTTCATGCTTTCGGCCTGAGCTTTACTTGATGCCATGCCGATAAATGTCACCTTTGAATTCATGAGATTAACGGCAATCCCGCTGTCACACATTGCAAGAAGAGTGCTATACCGGTCTAACATGTGTCCGATACCGTGATAATTATACTGCAATTTAACCAGCGCGCAATCTTCGTCAATCGTTCTTGTAAGGTTCCCCAAAACAGGATTTGCAATATAAGCTTCCGTAGGATGGTTGAATACATTTATACCGGTTACGCCGCATTCCAGAGGAAGAACGCCAAGTTCTGTGTCAGTAATACAGAAAAGGCCGCTCATGAAAAGCGCCGTCTGCATATAATCAAAATCCCATGTGTCAGGAATCCCGCCCCACTCGAAGCGACCGAAAACTTTTTTAAGCATCCACTCCCTATAATAGAGTGCTGAAGTGTTCGCTACTCCGTCAACGTCTTTAGGGCGGCGTGCGAAAAAATTATGAATTAAGTCTGAAAAGGGTATATTTTCCCATCTGTCAAATCTACTCAATGTAAATACCCCCGTCTAAAAGTCTGTTGATCTCGTTCCGCTCCCAGTCCGTCATTGCACCGGAGACGCTTGCGGCTAAAGTCTGTACATATCCACTTACACCGGACAGCGGTATAACACAATTTGTTGGCTCTCCGACGGTTGCCCGCATGGAAGAGGGCGCCGCTATAGTGTCATGGAAGATCGTAAAGCATACGGCCTTTGATCCGATCCCCAGCGCCGCGCCGCCATAGTTGCCGCCGATCGAGGCCGGTTGCCCGTTAAGCACGTTTACAAGTCCGACTGCGCCGGCGGTTCCTGAAATTATCGCGCTTGCACCGCCCGTCAGTAACGCGCCGGCAGTGCCGGCAATGCCGGTAACAAGGCTCGTTCCGGTCTGTACCGGCGTCACGTTTGATGATCCTATCGGATAACTCGCGCCAAGATTAGCGCTATACTGCCCGATAGTATGATTGCCATTGTAAACCCTGAATATTGCATCCCCCGACGCAAGATCGAGGCTTACGCTTATTGACAAAGAAGCATAATCGATTATATCAGATGGACTGATTGTAATAAGACCGACATACGGGATATATAAGTATACCTCATGATACGGAGCATTTCTGCGCCAGTCTGAGGCTTGCCATGGGATATTTACTGTACAACCATCCGAAAATATACGATCATTGATCCTTGTACCCGTCAAATCTGAAAGATAATTTCCGAGCTGGATATTTTCAGTAAACCCGCCAATAGCTGATACCGGTAACGGAAGCATCATAGCGGATCGTATTGATTCACTAACTTTGCCGGTTGCCATAAACTGCTTTAAGGTCTCCCACCAAGCGCCACAACTCCATGAAATTGCCTCAAGTAGGTCAGCAAAATCTCCGATCTCCGGTCGCTGTCCCATCTGTATATCATTTTCGTACCAGTCATCAATATTATAAGTAAGCTCTTTCGCTGTTGCCTGTGAAATTGCATACAGACCGATTGAGCTTTTGCCGGTGATGGACACGATAACAACGCTGTTAGTTCCCGATCCGTTACCTAGCAAATCAAATGTACCCTCAGCGCTCTGCAATGTTTTAGCGCTCCGCACTCCCAACCGTTTGTCCGAAAGTTCCGTATTCGCGTGGGAATGATATAACACATAGGCGCTCATTGCCTCTATCTGTGTTTTATATGTTGCCAATACGTCAATACTGCAATCAAGCTCATAAAGACCCTCACGCACTGATCTTACCCGATCCACGAAGTAATACTTGCCATTGAACTGTATCATACTGTACGCGGGAATTCCGGCAGTTGCCAGCAAAAAGGTAGGCGTGATTAAGTCACACCCACCTTTGAGCTGGATATCAAAAGACTGTCCCCCCGTCGGTTGTAAAGTCGAATTATGCCTTTTTGCAGTTGTATAATAAAATGCAGTAGCCATAGATCCCCACTTAGTTAAGAGTGAAAGTTACAATGTTTTCGCTCAGGTCGATAAACCTTAACTGCTTTTCGTGCCAATACGTATTGTAATACGCGCCTGCCGCATTTACCGGAGTTGTGAGAACTTCTTCCTCTATCTTATATACTCCCATAGCGTCCCGATCATTCAGGATTGCAATAACATTCTCAACGGTAGTCTGAGCATCATCCGACGGCCTCTTAATGATAACGCTTGTAGGCGTCTGCTCCGATTGCCAAAAATTAATCTTCTGATAAGCTTCAGGCATAGCCACAAAACGATCATGAAAAGCGGCATACTGAACCACTGTTTCAAGCGCGCGCTGGAAAGAAGATACAACCTTGCATCTGAGGTTTTCAAGATTTGTAAACGTCGCCACGCTCCCATCATTATAGAGTTTTGACATATCCTGCATATTATCAGTATAAAGATTTATGATCTTACAAGCCCAGGCTAAGAAGTCCTTATTATGGACAGCAGTTGCCGCGGTCAGCTGGATTCCGGTTTCATTGAAATAATTTGTCACCAACGGGATCTCCCGCGCTGTGCCGTGTACTTCCGCAATAGCGGTTGCAATGGTAACTCTGCCGAGGTTTTCAAGAGATACTTCGATAGCGTTCCTTACTTCCCCAAAAATCACGGAGATAAAACCGCCCATCGCGGATTCACTCAGGAAAGCTTCTTTTAAAGTTGTACGCTGAACTGTAATATGGAACTGGTAAGGCGTTCTTGTGACAAACAATTTCTGCCTTACATCCGGCTTTGCTACTACATAATGATCGACGGCCTGCCCGTCAACAAGGTCGTAAATCTGATCCTCTTCAGCTTCAGGCATAACAACTTTGATCTTCTGCAGAATCGCGCCATACTCAAAGTCATTAAGAACCATATCGCCGAGCTTATTACGATACTCCCTGAACCGGAGTATAGTTCTTCCAATCCTCTGAGCCAGTGTGTTAAGAAATGCTTCCGTGTTCGTGCTGGAAGATAAAACCGTGTTGCCGAGCGATATCAACGAGCTTGTATCAATTACAGCCAGCGCATTTTCTCCAAAAGCTTCCTTATTGATTTCATTAACTAACGTGTAAATCTGTTCAGTTGTCAATTTGCTTACCCCCTTTTGAACATATTATGAAGAACGTCTTCTGCGCTCTCATGCTTGCTTGAAACATCCAGTTTTCGTGCAAGCGTGAAATTCATTTCTTTTGTTTTGCGGCTTTCCTCTTTCAGTAAACCGTATTCCTTTTTCAGCTCTTCCAGTTCCGAAGCAAAGCTGTTTTTCTCCGCTTCCAAGTTTTCTATCCGAGCCTGATCGAAGCTCTGTAAAAGAGTTTCTTTTTCCTGATCTTCCAGTGAGTTAAAATCTTCAAGCGTCATATTATCCTCTCAATCCGGCGCGGACAGCTTGTCAGGCGGCGGCACCCGTCAGGGCTTGACATGCCGCATATATCCGCGCCTAAGTTAAATATACATTTAATTTTTAGTATTGTCAAGAATTGCCGTTAATTTTGCCTTTGTTGCGAAGTCTGAATAGTCAATACTGCCGGCTACGTCCGCAAGCTGTAAATTGAGGCCAAACGTCCGCATAAATAGTAAACGCTGATCCTTAGAGGTAAAGGAGCGCCCGCCGGTACTTTGGGATCTGCAAGCATAATAGCGTCCATTTGATTTATGCCGGTATATGTATATCCCGTCGATATCGCAAACCGCAGTATACTCTTTGAGCGGTCTCTTTTTGATCCCGCGAAAAGAATCATAAGCAAACTTATTATCTAAAGCTTCCTTATTAAAGAACGTATCTTTCGTTAGTTGATAATTTGCAGTCTGCCGCTTAGCCTCTGATACTTCACTTTCCGGAAGAGCTATGTAATAATCTTTGCTGACTCTCTCGCGCTGGTTGTGAAGTAGCATATTTTCGATTATCGGTATAAAACCATATCCGGCTAAAATCGGATTATCTAATTTTTGGGCGTTGGAAAGCATAAGCACTTTTAGCGGTTCTTCGCCCAGCAATTCGCGGTTCCTGTTTACCGTTTCATAGAAATTTGCGAATGCGTCAAACTGCGCGAATGATAACGGGCGGCGCTCTATGAATTCATCGAAAAGCACGTACATAACATCCGATAAATCTACGCCCCTGAGATTTGCGAAAGTTGACAATGCCGCGGCGTAGCCGATCCGGTCGGCCTTTGTGTCGTGCCTCTCAATAATGACTGAATGCCTTTTCTCTTTTATAATTGAAATTTGCCTGTCATGATCCCGCGCCCAGCGTTTAAAGGGATTGCCAAAATCTGTAGAACTCTCGTCAATCTGCACTTCAGTATTCCGAAGATAGATAAACGGCTTTCCCGCATTAATCAGAAAATCAATGGCGCTGTATGTTTTACCTATTCCACGTCCGCCAATTATAACGGAAAAAGGGCGGATTTTCTCCGCCCTGTCCCCTATCTTATACCACTTCATTTAATCCACCCATCTAACGCCATAGCAAGTCTTATTCTTATGGTTCTTTGCCTTGTAAGTTTCCACTTTGAACTTAGCCTCACCAGCATTGATTGCGTCAATGTCCGCATCATTGCTAAGAATTTCTTTAATCTCTGACGTCATGTGTGAAGGAAAATCCACAAGGCGTTCACCGTCAACAACTATTGCAACAGGATGATCTCCATACTCGGATTTTGTGTTGATATATACCCCGTTCATGGTATAAACAGCATCCTTGTTTTCTTTGTACAGAGTTTCAAGGCTTACAAAGTTAAAGCCCTTAATGTCGATATCAAACCTACTTCCTTTATTGTGTCTGCTTGCAAAACTCATTCTTTAATCCTCCACTTTTCTTTTAAATTTTCCATACTTTACAAAGTCGGAATCGCTCATTTCATATTGCGCCTTATGCTGTTCGACTATCTCATAATCCTTATCATAAAGCGCTACTACATCAAACCGCCCGTAAACCTCTTCACGCTCCCCCGTGTGCTTATTGCGGCGAACTGTTACAAGTACCGTTCTAATCATTCCAGTTCACCTCCTTTCGAATGTTTCACGTGAAACATTAGTATTTTTGAATCTCCGGCTCCTGATACCGGTGAACACTGAAGAATTCACCTAGCCATGAAACAAAGTAAATATAATCGTTACAGTCAGTGTTGTAACACAGATCCTTAATGATCCCGACTTTCTTATCTTTTTTAATTGTGATAATATCGCCATAGCTATACTTCGGCTCTCTCATCCTTTACCTCCCTTCGATATTCTTTAAATTTCCCCCAACCCTACCCATCCTCCAACCGTCTGTTCAGACCCGAAAATTCTTACCGTAGTTCTATATTTGATATTAAATATTAGGATTTAAATATACATCATATCCATTTGTTTGTCAAGCGCTTGCTCAAGTAGCAGCAAGAAATATTCACCGGTAACGCCGATCGTATACGTATTATCTACCAGTGCCACATTGGACGCTGTTTCCATGGTACATCCGTCTACAGTAATAGTATGGATATCATCATCATTATAAAAAGCGGTCAAGTGTCCGGAGTCTTCGATAACCTCTCCGATCTCGAACGCTTCAAGCCCTTTTGCCCCAAAATACTTTGATCCTACTTTTTTATTTACTCCGGCAATAACGCTGTGAAGCTCACCGTCCTGAGTGTAAGCATACTTTTTAGCGCCCAGCGTTTTAAACTCTTCATATTTTCCCTCATAGTCCCATATTCCGACCGGTCGGACTATACCGGCCGCGTCCTCTGCGTAAGCTCCTGCGTCAAGTGCCTGGTCTTTCAATTTCTCGTTTATAGCCTCAAAATCTTTAATATGATGATCTCCAATAAACTTTATACTATCCGTATCGCAGTATACGACATCTTTCCCTACTACATTCAGCATATCCCTGAGCTGTTTTCTTGCGTGGCAAGTCACCCAAACGCCTTGCTGATATGAGAGGAAGCTATTCCGGCTCTTGTAGTATCTGTCCAATAAATCGGACAGCGGTTGTGCGTCCTCTTCATACTCCCCATTTTTATAATGGGTCATTGTTTGATCGATCCTCATTACTTGCATACCGTAGCACGAATTCAGCTTATTTTTACTTTTATTATATTCGTAAACTTTGGCTTTAATCCCTTTCAATTCCGTTTTTGCTTTGTAATAGTCCATAATTACATTGCGGAATTCAATAGGTAGATAATCATACCGCGAAGCATAGATATCCTTATAATATATGTCAGTATATGTATATTCTGATTGAATGATCTTCCAGTCGATATCTGTAACTGTAATCTGGACATATGCCGCAGAAAGTACACGCCCGTTATCTATGACAGCATCCTTATCAATAAAAACACATTTCGATTGAGATATATAAGGAATTCCACAAGTGCCGATGTACTTTACATCAAAAAGACGTACTCTGAAAAGCAAAGCAAAATCTGTTAAATCCCTCTCTTCCAAGTTTTTTACGGTAATAGGAAAAAAAGCGGTGGAAGGGTACCGCTTCAGGAGCATTGCCGCGGGATATGAACTTTGAATATCAAAAGAGTATACATCATGCAAAATCTGTCCGGAGTGCCGCAAATTTGCGTGAGTATCACCGCCGCGAAAAGCTTCGCGGCATATCCGGTACAAATTTTCGTCAAGTCGCATAGTCAGGAACTTTTCGCGGTTCTTCCGGTTCTTACGGACAGCGTTACGACAATCGCGCCGCACGTAGCCGGTCGAAGTCATTGGCATAGTTGCCAGAGTATCATCCTGCATCCGGCTTGCTATGCACTCGGCAAGGCCTCGCACATCATTATAACAATATGCTTCCTCTTCCGGAGTAAGCACAGTTGCCGCCGTTCTGATTTTGCGATAATCATAGTCTTCGCCTGATAGCTTATAGTGAAGTACACCTCGCTCATTTTCGCAGAACTTCTGTAAAGACATATTTGATAGGGCGTAGCTGTCCCGAAACTCAATGCCGTTATTAAGTACCACTTTAAGCGGTTTATACGGTTCTTTGTAAAATCCGTCGACGACTGTAACGAAGCGCCGAAAAAACTGGAATTCGAAATTCAGATTGTGACAGAAAATAACCAGTCTGTTATTTGTATTCAAGTTCATTTTCAGTTCAAGACGATCCAGCAAATGTTTAAACTCTTGCCACGTCCGGCCAAAACATACCTGATCTTCAATACAGAATTGCCAATGATACATAAAAGAATAAGGCCGAAAAACGGTACTATCTATATTACCCCTCTCGTCCTTTTGATAAATATTTGTAGTTTCAATATCAAAAGCGCATGGTATTTCCAAATATGTAACGCCGCGCCGCTTCGACTCTTTACAAGCGTACATTTTTGTCACACATTCCAACTCGTCGATATCGTATAGCTTTTCAAGCTGTACGCCCCTGACTGTATCGACTTTTATATACCGCATTATTCCTCTCCGTCAAATAAAAATAATAAGCCCAGCGTGAGTATCACCCATAGCGCCAGTGTTAAGATTTTAATATCATTCATCTGTTAAATGCCGCTTTCCTGCTTTCCATCCGTCTATGACGTCAAAAAGTGACTTATCTGTTGCCTGTTCATACTCCGAGTATAGATTAATTAAGTCCTCAGCCGTTGCTCCGGCCTCGATATATTCTGATCCGGTCGATACAAAATCAGTGCCGATGCTTTTCTTTATATTCGCGAAGGCGTCACTGGATAAAAACTTATCCATTTCTTTTTTATATGCACGGGCTTTTTTTGGATCATCCGGAATATTTATAAAACCGTGTTCTTCCAGTGTATTATAAATGTTTTCACGCCGAAGCTTTTCGCCGGATGTCGTGGATGTTTGCCAGCGTAAAAATTGGCTTTCCATGTCCATCTGTTCACGCAAAGCATCTAAGTCAGATATCTTACCCTCTGTAAATCTGCTTTTACCGGTTTCTTCTCCCAGCCAATATTGCGCACGTATATAAGCCGCCGTTTCCATGTCTTTATCTTCAAGATATTTCATGCGGCTATTTGCCCGCTTCGCAAGCGTCTTATTAATATCATATATTTCATTTAAGGCCGACATATCGCCCGCCTCTG
>Ga0247611_10009993_pt1 | contig 11247 bp, 7 predicted proteins | sample 177DNAGHGhighgp2_FD_192422 | JGI IMG/M metagenome (GOLD analysis project Ga0247611, IMG submission 192422) | Sheep rumen microbial communities from Palmerston North, Manawatu-Wanganui, New Zealand - 1770 DNA GHGhigh gp2 | ecosystem: Host-associated > Mammals > Digestive system > Stomach > Rumen ... | reverse complement strand
ATGGTTCCGATCATCATTACCATGACTACAGCTGCTATTGCCGAGATCATTCTTTTCATCAGTTTCATCTTTTTATCGTTCCTTTCATTTATATTTTTTGTTTTTTTGATTTCATAGCTCATCTCACAAATCTACCTCCTTGCGCCGCCTTATAATCAGCAGCATGAGTGCGCCTCCGATCATGACAATTCCCGCAGCTGCCAAATGTGTTATGCCGGGACCGCCTGTATTCGGTAATGTATATCTGACGCTGTTGCTGAACTCAAATTTATTTGCATTTTTCCATTGACCTTCATCATCTGTTCTCTCGAAAGAGATGATATCTGCAATAAGATTCTCTACTTTGATCACGACCTTGTATCTTGTGGGATCGTAACGGATGTTCTCATCATCACCGGAAATCTCCTTGATGTAAAATGTATATTCATCGTCTCTTTCGAAATGTATGGTTGAGAACCGTACCTGTCCTTCAGTGTCATTCACTGCTTCATCAACAGGCTCACCGGTGCAGGCCTCATTGTCATAAAGACCGAATCTGAACTCACCATTATTAAGAGATCTTCCCAGAAGCTCTTTATATGCCACGAATTCGACGAGGGCAGAATTTGCTTGAATAGTAAAATCCAATCCGTTATTTAGCGGACATTTATTGTACGCATCAATAACGGCATGATGACCGAGCCGGAACTCTGCATGGTCAATATGAGATACAATATCCTCATATTGCACGGCCTCACTGCCGGACGATGTTGTTTTGATGCAATTCGTTACTACATTGTTCGAATCATACGCGTATTGATATGTAATCTCACTTCCGGAATCTACAACCCATTCACCATTGACCAGCGTCATCGTGTACTCATGCATTGGTCTGAGTTCAAGCTTTACATCAAAAACAACATGATCGACATCTTTATAAAAATACTGTTTTCTGCTTATGTTTATAAAATGGGAACGGTCATTAGGATCCCTTTCATATTTTGAAGTCAGCTCATACTGGGTGCTTCCGGGGGGCACATCGTTTTGCCAGTAATCAGTCTCAACATAACCCGTTATCGCCTCCGGATACATGCCTTCACAGCCATCCCCTAAATCCTCATAGTGGCCATAGTAAAACGGTGTCGGAGTATCATCGGCATCCTTGTAAAGATCACATTTGTTTACACCGCTTACATAGGACTGATACTCGGTTATTCTTTTCTTCAGAACACCGTTCTCGCCATAAAGTCTTGAATCGGTATAAATACCCTCATCTGCGATCTCTATGTCGGCGTGATCCAGGATAGACCTCGTATTTATTTTGAAATATACGATCCTGTCGCCCTGTATCTTCACACCGATTACACACAGAGGATCAGCATCGTCATTGGTCATGTTTTCTCCGCAGAAACGGATCCTTTCCGTGATCTGCTGATTTGTTGGATCGTATGACTCTCCCGTCTTTACTATATATCGGGAAACAACATCCTGAGATAATTCGTTTCCATATCTGTCAATAAAGACAAAATGTTCACCGTTCGGTGCCCAGCCTGTAAGATCAAATTCATCTCCAATGTTGACCTGCATAGGATGATTGTACTCACGATATGCAGCAAGACTTCCGTCGGAAGCGAAATTCAACTGACGGTTATCGGATCGGTCATCAACGACTCTGATATAAAGATCGGAACCGTTTATTCCCCATCCGTTATTATTGAGTACGACTCTGGCATCACCGCTTTGAAGTCCTGTTATCTCTGCTTCGACACGGTATTTCCCGTTCCCCATATTCTGGACAGTTCCGGATGAAACAGATATACAGCCGGGATTGTTATACCAGTTGTCAACGCCGACGCTCAAGCCGGAAGCCGTATATTCGCCTACGATCTTAACCGTCTCGCCTACCCTGATAATATATGGATAACCTGCCTGGTTGGCTATATATCCGTTATCTTGGGGAAGCCAGGGAAAATCCACCGGATCTAATGTCTCGTGAACTTTATCCTTATCCCTTTCGCCAAGATAAGTTACCACATATATCGAAAAACCGTTTGATGTGAACTGTGCTTCCGAATCCGTGATCCGGGCATCTTCAACTTTTTCCACGCCTTCTTCATTGATATGGAAAAGGTTGGCTTCTTTGCTGTCACATCTCTTATCTTCCGGTATAAAGATGCTTACACTTACATCCGTTCCTTCTGAAGGTTCGATCTCATTTCCGTCACTGTCAGAAAATATAATGTCAACAGCTACGGCAGCTTTTACCACTTTGTCTTTGTCAACCGCTTCAGAAGCCTGCAATATGATATCCTCATCGAAAATGTCTACGGCAGCCATTGTGGTCCCGTCAGGAAATGCTCCTTCCGGAGCTGTGGCTTTTACGGTTATCCCTGATCCGGTAACTGCTTCAAAGTCCACTGTAGTTGAGTCAGGCTCTTCTGATCCGTCTGAACCGTCATTCGTATTATCTGTTCTCTTCGCCGGATCTTCTGATCCCGTTGTTTCCGGTGCTGTTGTTGTCTCCGAAGGATCTGACATCTCAGCCTGTTCCGCATCAGATCCGTTCTCAACCTGATCGAGCTTATTTACGGAAACGTATGCATAAAGGGCAGGATCTGGAATATTGTAAGGCTTAACGGCCACAGCGCCGTCTATATCGCCTTCCATAACGCTTATTTCTTTATCGTTAATATCAACGATAATGCCTGTTAAATCGCACTTGCCGTCACCGTCATTATCAATAAGGAGCAGATCTCCCATCTGAGGCAATACGGTAAAGTCCCTGTTAAGAAGCCCGCATTTATCAAGCTTTACCTGCCAAGCCCAACCGCCGGAACCATAAGGGATATCATTTTCGGAGATTCCGGAATAGTGCAGGCAGAATGAGACAAACATGACATTCCAGTCGCCGGTCGGATTTCCGTACCATGCACCGTATCTTGTGTATCCGTCAGGATCTTCCTTGTAATCCAGTTGCGAAACAGCGGTATTTACAAGGCTTTGAGCCTTCTTATCAACCGGTTGGGGAAGCTTCGACTCCCATTCTGACTGAAGTTCACGTGAAGCTGCGTCTTCCGGCCGGCAGGCATCAGTATGGGTATGCTCATCAAGCCCGCATGTCAATACGCGGTTATAGCAGTTCTCATCATGAATATGCTCAGGATCTGTTTCTCCGCATATCAGCTGCTCCTCATAGCATTCGTCAGAATGAGTGTGCTCTGAAAGACCGCATGTATATTCATCGGCAAGAGCCACACCGGTATTCCTGAGAGTCCAGAAGACATTGCCTGAAAGCACAATGGACACTGCAAGGAACAAAGCCATCGAGCGGTTTCTCGCCTGATGCCTCCTGTTAAGCCAATTTATGTAACCCTCAATACGTTCCTTTTTCACTTTTTCATCCCAAAGGCCATACCTTGCCTAATACCTTGCCGACGATCTGATCTTTTTCCACGCATCCGATAACGGAGCTTCTGCTGTCTATGGAAGTATCTCTTTGGTCTCCCATCACGAAAAATCTTCCTTCGGGAACTGTATAAGGAAAATCAATATCACATTCACCCAGACTCTTTTCGCTTACATAAGGCTCATCTATGAGTTCGCCGTTAATGTAAACATTTCCCTTTTCATCGATATCCACGGAATCTCCGGAAATGGCGATTACACGTTTAATAAGCAGTTTGTTTTGCCATGCAACACAGCAGAGCTGTCCTGTACGGTAATCGCCGGCATGAAGAAGAACCAGTACGTCGCCGTCAGAAAGCGTCGGCTCCATGCTGTTTCCGGACACCTGGATCACCGGCAGAAGATATGTCGACAGTAAAACGGCAACAGCTGCAACTACAGCCAGCAATCCGACTGCAGTAAACGTTGCACGCCTTATCCTTGCGCGTTTTCTTAGTCTTTTCCGTTCCTCAGTAACTTCTTTCGGATCGAGTCTTTTGCGTGACGGATCTTGTTCATTCATCATGTTATAAACAACATCCACTAACTCTTTCCGGCTTAAGTTCTTCAGGTTTTCCTTTTTCATTTCACTCTTCCCGGACAGTTTGTCTGATTATAATTATTTTGATTATATGACCCCTTTTGACTGCATATTTATTACGCTTCAGTTACTTGATAACAATTCATCGACTAAAGATTTCATTCTTGTTATCAATTACGCAAAAATGAAAAAAGCTGTCTGAAACAGCTTTCTTCCCCCGGTGTTATTTTGTTGCCGGATAATGATCTTATAATGGTTCGGCAAGGCTTAACAAAGCCTTATATACCCAGTGATTGTCATTCTCGTCATAGAACTCGTTAAGCAAAGGTTCGGAACTTACTCTGATGACGGTACCTGTAACACTTTCTGTAATATCCATGTAAGTTACTTCGTTAAACTCGGTGAAATTGATCTGACTGCCTGCCTTGATCGTATACTTCTCGTTTGTTGCTTTTCCATTCCTGATTACATAGCCTGTCAGATCCTTGGCGGCTTTTACTTTGACGCTTAATTTCACATAGCATACTGTATCTGCGATCACCGGCATGCCGTTAGCTGATGCCTTATAGTATCTGGTGATGCCGATCATTCCGTTCATGCCGTCATTCTCATAGCAAATGAACTTGTCGGCTCTTGATGGATTTGATTCAAGATACATGCCTTCATGGTGACCGACAAACTTGATCGAGCTGTCATTTACTTCGTAAACATTTATGTCACGAAGATCTCCGTCCATGCAGGATGTTACATAGATAAATGCCTTGCCGTTTGTCTTAAGCAGGAATGTGTTGCCGATCCTGAGTCCGGAATTATCAGTATGTACCGGAAGAACATAAGCATGTCTGTTGTAAGTAATCTGGATCTTCTGAGGATCAATATTATTCTCAACTTTGAATGATCCATATGCAGATTCAAGTACACGCTTTTCGGATTCTGCCTGGAAGGTCATTATACGTCCGTTGCCCAACGCTCCAACGGTTCCGGCCTTCTCTTCATCAAAATCCTTGGCGATCTCGAAAATACTGAAGAAAGCGTCGGTTTTGTTGTTCTTACCGAACATATCAAAGTAATATTTACTGTTAAGTCTGATGACAGTACCGTTTTGTAATGCTACATCGATATAATTTTCCATATCTGTTCCGATAAGACTTACAACATCACCTCTATTGACGGTCTTTAATTCACTGGTTACTTTTCCGTTTCTTACGACCTGACCGCTGTAATCCACCTTGATCCTTGAAGGAGATGTGTTATAAAGTCTGTGCACATTATTTGCAAGCACCGGCATGCCGTTATTACCGACTTTAAAATATCCGTGCATTACGAACATGTAATTACGTCCGCAATGTTCATAGCAGGAAAACGAATCAACAGATTCAATCGAATCAGTATAAAGATTCTCATAACATCCGACATACTTTACGGATTCATCATCAAGAGAATAAACATTGGTCTCGCAAATATCTCCGCCGTGCATTGCGCTGATGTAGAGGTATGCCTGACCGTCTTTCTTTAACAGGAATGCTTCGCATATTCCGAGTTCAGCGTTCCTGATGGGGAGCTCAAAGCCGTGATCTTCGACCTGGATCCATACTTTTGCTGAAGATTTATATAAGGGATAGAAAAACATATACCCCCAGCCTTCATTATCAGTATATCTTACATCATCGTTGCCTCTTCTTAACTTTAAGACAGAACCGTCCTTAACGGATGCTATCGCACCGGGCTTCTGTGTTTCAGAAGCCCTGGGGGTTGTCTCGGCAGGAGTTACGGTTGTATCCTCGACAACAGGTGTTGTCACCGGAATATCACTCTCTTGTGTATCTGTTATCTCATCGAAATCATCGTCCGGTAAAACAACCGTGGGATCAGTAATATCATCTGCATTTACACCCTGCTGCTTTACCGTAATGCCTGAAGCAAGCGCTTCATCATTGATAACGACATTTCCGATGGGGGTTCCGTCTGCCATCTTGATCTCTGCCGTGCATCCGGAAGCCGTGACCGCAATGGCACTTGAAAGAATAACAGCTGCAAGTGCTGATCCGTTGATTCTGCCTCTCTTGATAGGTTTTGTTATAAACTTCATTTTAATTTCCTCCATATATTGAAGTTGTTCTACAGGTGTAGATTCTACAAACGTAGAACAACCTTACGAGCGTCATTCTACATTTGTAGAAAGCACATGTCAAGACTTTTTTCTACATTTGTAGAATATTTTTCGAAACCGTTTTCGAGGGCACGAAAAAAGGGAGCTTAAAGCTCCCTTCGTTTAAACAGCATTATCTATATTCATGCTTGCCTGATCAAGCTTAAGATTGCCCTGTACACCCAGCGTTCATCGTTCATGGCGTAGTATTCGTTCAGGAGCGGTTCAAAGTCCACTCTGACGACATTGCCTGAGTTTATGTCTTTGATATCAAAATACGAGACTTCGTTAAGCTCGCCGGGACTTACCGGATCTCCTGCCTTGATCGTCATCGTCTCAGTTGTAACCTTGCCATTCCTGACGATATAGCCTGTTATATCGCGTGCAGCCTTTACGTCCTTCAAGGCTTTAACACGGCACATATAGTCAGCTACAACAGGCAAACCGGTTTTGGAAGCTACCTTGAAATCTCTGCTCAAACTGATAGTCAGGTCGTCGCCGTTAATTATGGAGCAGTTGAATCTATATGGATCTTTTATATCAACAGGCAGAGCAATACCTGTGCAGTGTCCGCTATATTTAATATCACTGTCACTTACTTCATATACACTGACATCAAAAGAGTTATCTTTAAGCAACGTATTTATGTAAATGTATGCTTTCCCGTTGGCTTTTATAAGAGAAGCATTTAACAGGATTGATTTGGATCTGTCAGTATAGATATTTAATGAATAACTCTTTCCATTATGTACAATGTGGACCTTATCGGCACTCTGGCCACGCTCGTAATAGAATGAACCGTAATCACATTCAAGCGTGCCGGTGTTGTTATTGTAATCGAAGGGCAGTGTCTTTCCGTCCTTCATATCTTTAACAGAACCATATTTAGGGGAAGCCGTGGTCTGGGCAGTGCCTGCTGTTGTCGCCGTTGTGGCTTCTGTGCTGTTAACCGGCGCAGATGTGGGCGTAGGGGTGACCGATACTTCAGGCTCTGCCGTTGTCTCAGTGGTTGTCTCAACTGTCCCCGTAACTTCCGGATCATCTGAGATGTCAGAAGGGATCTTGGTTCCACCTGAAGTCTTCTGATCTTCAAGGATCCTTATAGCCTTATCGATCTTGACTTTGCCGCAGATCAGTTCTAATTCGCGGTTGCGGAAGTACTCGAAATATTCATTCTGTGTGACAGTCTTGCCGTCGATAGAATATGAGGGATCCTCGGAAAGGCCTTTGCCCTTAGGCGCTGCGCCGGTAATAAGATCATTTAATGAATAGAGCTTATCTTCGAACTGAGTACCTGCGGTATTCGCCTTGTGATACACAATGAAATCTTCAAAAGGGACATAGTAATAAGCCTCTTCCGGCTCCATTTTCACGCCATCCTCAAAGACCGGTGTAACCTTTCCATTTTTGAAAGTATACAGACTGACTGAGTTGTTCGCTCCCTCTGTCGGTTTTTCCAGAACGAGTTCGGGGATCAGATCATCATCAACATAAATGAAAGCATACTTGTAATATGCCTTATTTGCCTCATTGTCAGATACGCTTTGATTAATGAATTCAATATAAGGATCAATGAATGCAGCATCCCATCTTCTGGTCTTTGTCGTCTCAGTAGTAGCCTCAGAAGGCGTAGATTCCGTAGTATCAGACGTTGCAACCACTGCACTCTCCTCGGGCTCAGAAGGCTTTTCCCTTACCCAGGGCTGATGGTCGATCGAAGATGCGGATACCAGGAGCGAGAAGACCAGGGTAACGCAAATGGAAGCGATCTGGATCTCTCTGGATGTGATCTTATGTGACAGAAGATTCTTGATCCTCATCTTGGTCTCCATGCCTCCGAAAGAAAGGCCGCTGAAAGCAGTGCTCTGCATAAACGCGCCCTTATTGTCATCTGCCGCATGCCTTACAAGTGACTTGCAGTATTCCTTTACCATGGAGAGGTTGAAATTGCTCGTTGTCTCCTCGTCGACACGCATTTCGATATCTGCGCAGAGCATGAAGAAAGCAAGCCACACAAGCGGATTAAACCAGTGTATGCTGAGAACGATGTAGCTAAGGAGCTTGGTAAGCCCGTCCTTGTTCTTTATGTGGGTCCATTCGTGATTGAGCACATATTCGCGCTCATCGTCATCCATGTTGATCGGGAAAAAGATCTTAGGCTTGATGATGCCTACGACAAAAGGCGAATCGATGTCATTTGCCATGTAATATCTTCCGTCGAAAGAACGGGAACTCCATCTGGCCCTTGAGTAGAATATTGCATATCTTATTGCTGAAAAGATCAGCATGGCGGCCGTTACGCCAAGCCAGATAAAGGGCAGGACCGTCTTAAACGTTACCTTGGGAGCCTGCTCAGTAACCACAGGTGCGGTATCCGGAGCCTCATTGCCGTTACCGGTTACGGCAGCATCAGGATCATTCTGCTCTATGGCAACAGGCGTATTATCGACTACGGCGATCTCCCTTAATCTCGTCTCGGGATCGTAGACCGTGGTCTCTGATGTTACGGTCTTAGGCTGCACGAACTTGCCGAAGTTAAGAATGCTCGTAGGTGAATTGAAGTTAAAAGGCAGCACTAGCCTTAATGCCACAATGATCCAGAAAAGGATCATGACTTTCTTGGGGCATTTTTGGAAAATAAGCCTGAACAGCAGCACGACAAGTATGGCAATACTGCCGTACAAACTCATCTCAAGCACCTTGGAAAATATAAAACTCATAACACTCTATCCCTTGGTTTGTTCCTTATTCTTCCGTGTGCTGTTCTATCATGTCGATAAGACTTTGGGCGTCTTCCTTGCTCATCTTCTTGCCGCCGCCTAAGAAAGCGTTGACGAACATCGGCAGGGATCCCTTGAAGTTCTTCTCGACGAGTTCCTCGCTCTGCTGTCTCTGAAGCTCGTCACGGCCTACCAGATACGTGATAGTGGATTTCTCGCTCTGTATGAATCCCTTGTCCTGAAGTCTTTTGAGCATAGTATAGACAGTGGTCTTCTTCCAGCCGTGGATCATCTCACACATGGTGGACAACTCGCCGGAAGCAATCGGAGAGTATTCCCAGATCAATTCCATCAGCTTATACTCGCTGTCACCGATCGAATTCTCTTTCATTGCATATATCCCCTTTATAATTATTTTGACATCATTCTACAAGTGTAGAATTCAATTGTCAACTTCTTAATATCAGTTTTTTGTGATAAGTTACATTAAAGGAGGATGCTCGCCATGAAATACGACAACGACAGGCTCGGAGCAGCATTGAAGCTCTATCTGGGAACCGATCCTCTGCCGATGCATATGCCGGGCGGCAAGCGCAACCCGGACTTCGTGTCACAGGCATTCATGCGCGATATCACCGAGATCGGCGGATTCGATAACCTCCATTCCCCTACCGGTATCCTTAAGGATATGGAAGACTGTGCAGCTTCGGTCTGGAAAGCGAAAAAAGCGTTTATTTCCGTAAACGGTTCTTCCGCGCTTATCCTTGCCGCCATCTGGAGCGCTTGTAACCTCTACCCGAATTCGAAGATCCTTGCTGCAATGAACTGTCATCTGTCAGTCTGGAATGCCATAGAACTTACCGGCAGTTCCATAGTCCCTCTGATGCCCGCGTTCGACATAGGACTTCCTTTCGCAGGACACGTATCCCCTTCTGATATCGAAAGATACCTTGCCAGAGACCCGTCTCTTAAGATCGTCGTCGTAACGTCTCCTACTTATGAAGGCGTGCTGTCAGACATGGACGAGATCTTCCGTATAACCAGGAAATACGATGCCCTCCTCATCACCGACAGCGCACACGGCGCGCATCTCGGACTGGATGATAATTTCTTCGGCCCTGATTCAAAGGGCGATATCGTAATAAAGAGCCTTCATAAGACACTGTCTTCCCCAACACAGACAGCAGTAATGCTCCTTAACGAAGGCTGTCCCATAGAAGAATCCCTTATAAGAAGAGGTCTTGATATATTTGAGACTTCCTCGCCCTCGTACATATTATTGGGCGGCGTATCCAAGTGCCTCTCGAGCCTTTATTCCAAAGGTCCCTCGCTCTTAAAGCCCTGGGAAGACGCAATTACATACGCCGAGGAAAACTTAAGAGGGCTTCGCAACTTCAGGCTCTGGGAAGCGCCCGTCAGGGAGAGATCAAAGTTCGTAATAATGGGCTACGGGGATTTCCTTTTCGATCAGCTCAGAGGAACATTCAATATCGAATGTGAAGCAAGCTTCCCTTCCCATCTGATAGCAATGACAGGCATCGGCGACACGGTCAGTTCCCTGAAGCGATTCTGCGATGCGGTCAAGGCAGTAGATGACGCAGTGGACAGTCCTTACACCGAATCCAAGTTTATCTCAAGGCCCTACCCCAGATTTGCAATGACGCTCAGGGAAGCGGCTCAGTTAAGGCTCCGCTCCGTAGAACTCGAGCCTGAATTCAGCATCGGCAAGCCTTCCGGTGAATTCATCTACGGCTTCCCGCCCGGAATACCGCTCCTGATGCCCGGAGAGATAATTACGGAAGATACCGTCAGGATCCTTTCCAGGGGCGATATCAAGCTGCATATGGGCGGCGGACGCAGTTACAACGGACTGATACCCGTTTTGCCTTGACTGTTAAAGGTCATCAAAGTATAATTCACGTATTAAAAAAGAGGGAGATTAATACTATGACAAGAATCGTTACAGTAGAGACAAGAGATCTCGAGAAGTCAGCTAAGGAAGGCGGATGCGGCGAGTGCCAGACATCTTGCCAGTCTGCATGCAAGACATCCTGCGGTGTTGCTAACCAGCCTTGCGAGCAGCTCAACAAGTAAGCTGAATTTATCTTGAAGCCTAAGAGGTCTCATTTTACGTGGGACCTTTTTTTATGTAATCGGGAGTTTTAAATGATCCACTGTTATCAATTCGAAGGTCTTAACATCGTGCTCGACTGCTATTCCGGGTCCATTCATATGGTCGACGAGGTCGCCTATGACATGATCCAATGGTATGAGAACGAGCCTGCTGATGCAGTTGTCGCCAAAGCAGTCGAAAAGCACGGCATCTCAAAAGAAGATGCTGAGGAATGCATCGCCGACATTGACGATCTTAAGACAGCCGGAAAACTCTATGCTCCCGATAAATACGAGCACCT
>Ga0247611_10009991_pt1 | contig 11251 bp, 10 predicted proteins | sample 177DNAGHGhighgp2_FD_192422 | JGI IMG/M metagenome (GOLD analysis project Ga0247611, IMG submission 192422) | Sheep rumen microbial communities from Palmerston North, Manawatu-Wanganui, New Zealand - 1770 DNA GHGhigh gp2 | ecosystem: Host-associated > Mammals > Digestive system > Stomach > Rumen... | reverse complement strand
GCGGGCGTGGCAATCGCGTTTTAATTATGAAAACACTCGAATATCTTTCCGATAACGTTAAAATTTATCAGGACGACGAACTTTACACCTTTACTTCGGACGCCATACTTTTATCGAAGTTCGCGACCGTTAAAAAGGGCGACACGGTCGCCGACTTCTGCGCGGGCGTGGGCGTTGTCGGGTTTAATCTTTATACGCTTAATAAAGATAAAATTTCGTCGGTTACTTTTTTCGAGTTGCAGCCGCCGCTTTTAAAACTGTGTGAAGAAAATATCGCGCTAAACGGACTTTCGGACAGGTTTTTTGCGGTTTTAGGCAGAGTGCAGGATATTCCGAAAGAATATTACGGTAAATTTTCTCTTATAGTATGCAATCCGCCGTATATGAAAAAGGGTTCGGGCGAAACCGATAAATCGGAACAAAAAGCCGTTGCGAAAACGGAACTCGCGCTTTCCTTGGAAGAACTTGTCGTCGCAATCTCGAAAGGTCTTAAATTCGGCGGCAGGACTTGTATCGTTCACCGTGCGGACAGGCTTATAGACGCGGTGTGTTCGATGCGGGCGCACGGTATAGAAGTAAAACGGATAACGCCAGTTGCGGCGAAAGGCAAAGCGCCCTATCTCGTTCTTATCGAAGGGGTAAAGGGCGGCAAAAGCGGGCTAAAACTCACCGAAACCGTTTATAATTAGGGGGCTGTATGCTGTATTTTGTAGCAACGCCGATAGGCAATTTAAAGGATATATCTTTAAGGGCGCTTGAAACGCTTAAATCCGTCGACGAAATAGCGTGCGAAGACACGCGGCACTCGCTTACCCTTCTTTCCGCTTACGATATAAAAAAACCGCTTTTTTCCTATCATAAATTCAACGAAAGAGAAGAGTGCGAAAGGATAGTCCGTAAACTTAAAGACGGTAAAAACATAGCGGTAATATCAGACGCGGGAATGCCCGTAATTTCAGACCCCGGTAGCGTGCTGATTTCGGCACTGCTTGAAAACGGGCTGGAATTTACCGTGATCCCCGGGGCGAACGCCGCGCTTTCGGCGCTTATACTTTCGGGGTTTAATGCGGAACGGTTTTGTTTTTTAGGGTTTTTACCCGAAAAGAAAAGCGAGCGGGAAAGCCTTTTACGAGAGTATAAAAATCTTTCGGCAACGCTTATATTCTATTCCGCCCCGCACGACGTTAAAAAGGATATAGAAACGCTGTACGCCGTTTTGGGCGAAAGAAAAGCGGCGGCGGTAAAAGAGATAACCAAAATCCACGAACGCGCCGAGTTTTTTAACTTAAAAGACGGTATTTGCGGCGAACCGAAAGGAGAATTCGTTTTAATCGTCGAAGGTGCGAAAAAATGCGCGGAATACGAAAATCTTACCGAAGAAGAACATATAAAAATGTATATAAACGGCGGTATGGATAAAAAGGAAGCGTTAAAGCGCGTTGCGAAAGAGCGGGGGGTTTCCAAATCTTCGCTTTATAAATACACGATAAACGAAAAAGAGTAAAAACTTTTAAAATCTACGGGCGCGGCAATTTGCCGCGCCCGCGTAGGTTATCAACGAATTAAAAAGACTTGTCCGTACTGCCGAATCCGCCCACGCGGGTTATTTCGCACGCGTCGCTTTCGGTTATCCCGAAAGGCAAAAACACGCCTTGCGCGAACGCCTTGCCTTTTTCTACCGTCAAAATTTTGTCGCCGCAGTTGGTCATTTTAATAAAGATATGCCCTTCGTTATCGGCGTTAAAATAGTCGCTGTCGATAATCCCGACCGTGTTGTCGAGCGTTAAACGGTACTTAAATCCGAGTCCCGAACGGGGGAATATCATAAGCACCCAACCGTTTTTTATTTTAACGCGCACGCCCGTGGCGATTTTTACCGTTTCGCGCGGGGCAAGGGTAAAGGTTTCGGGTGCGAAAAAATCGTACCCCGCGCTTCCTTTGGTCGCGCGGCGGGGCAAAAGAACGCCCGAAAGCACGTCGGCACTTTTACCCGAATTAAGAAACTCTTTTTCGCTTACTTTAAAAAATTCCGCAACTTTTTCCATAGTCTTATTTTACCACTTTTAAGAACAACAATCAAGCGTTAAACCATTAAAAACAGCGTTAAAAGCGACAGGGGTAAAGAAACGAAAGCGACGAGTATTCCGTAAAGCGCGAATTTATAAAAGGGCAGTTTAACGCCGTATCCCGATAGGATTTTATTCCACATAATCCCCGCAAGCGCGCCGACGGGGGTGATAAAAGCCCCTATATTCGTGCCGATAACCGCGCCGAAGGTTGCCGCAAGGCTTTTTCCCGCGACGATTTTTTCCATAACCACGGACGCGGGAATATTGTTTAACAAGTTGGAAAGCCCCGCCGTTAAAAACCCGAAAGTCAATCCGTCGGACTTTTCGCCCGACGTAAGAAGCGAAGAAAGTTTTGCCAAAGCGCCGCTTTTTGCGAGCGCCAAGACGATAACGAACATTGAAAGCACGAAAGGGACGAGTTCCCACGGGGATTTTCTTATTCCGCTTACCGCGCGCAAAAGCCCTTCGCCGCGTATAATTCCGTAAACCAAATTAAACACGAAAAGGGCGGCGGCAAAGCCCGCCGAAATCATCCACATTTCCGCGCCTATTATATCCGAAAGCGCCAACGCCGCTATACAGGCTATAAGCGCGACGAGCGCCGCCGCCATAGACGGTTTGTTTATTCTTACGGGCAGAGAGCGGAAGTCGTCCGTAGTTTCGGCGGTTACCGTGCTTTTTAATAAAAGACTTTTGCGGAATATTATCAAAAGCACGGCGAGTGCGGATATTCCCGCCGCGGCGGCGGGCAGAACCATTATTTTAAAGTATTCGTAAAAGGAAACGCCCGCACTCTGCGCAAGGTAGATATTCGTGGGATTTCCGACGATAAGCGTTATACTCCAAGTATTCGCGGCGACGAATTCGCCGATTAAAAACGGCAAGGGATTAAAACCCGTTTTTTTACAAAATATGCAAATTATGGGCGTAAAGGTCAAAATAACGATATCGTTCGACGTAAACACAGTCAAAAGCGAAACGACGGCGTATAAAATTATAAACAAGCGAAGGGTTGCGCGTTTGCCTTTTACGGACGAAAAAACTTTTTCGGCGACGAGATGAAAAAATCCCGAATCGCCGAGGTAGACCGAGATAAGCGTCATAGACAAAAACAGCGCGAGAATTTTAAGGGGGTTGACCGCCGAATTTACGGTAATTCCCTTAATTGCTTCGCCCGCGGACAGTCCGCCGAATAAAAGTTCCGCAATAGCGCCTAAAAAGCATATAATAACGTAAAGCCCGACTTTTATCTTTCCGAAAGAAAGATAGGGCTTAAACAGTACGGATAAAATCATGGCGATAGCGGTAACCGCCGCGATAATAACGGGAACTAACATAACAAGAGATATTTTAGCACCGATTAAAAAGGTTTGCAATCTAAAAAAGGATAAAAGCTGTAAAAGTTGACAACAAAAGTAATTGTATAGTATAATCATAAACAAAAAATACGGGCTATGATAAGGAGTAAAATATGAGAATATGCGTATTCGGCGCGGCAAGCAACAGAATAGATAAAAAATATATAGACGACTGTCGGGAACTCGCAAGAAAACTCGGTTCGCGCGGGCATAACTTGGTGTTCGGCGCGGGCGGCGAAGGGCTTATGGGAGCGGCGGCGCAAGGGTTTAAGGAAAGCGGCGCGAGACTGCACGGCGTTATTCCGCAGTTTTTTATAGATAGCGGCTACGAAGCCGTTTTTAAAGAACTTGACGAATTTACTTTAACTCAAACGATGGCGGAGCGCAAGCGGATAATGGAAGACGAAGCGGAAGCGTTTATTATTACTCCCGGCGGCATAGGGACTTTCGAAGAATTTTTCGAAGTGCTTACGTTAAAGCAGTTAGGCAGGCATAAAAAGCCGATAGCGGTGTATAACTGTTACGGATATTTCGACGGTATTCAGAAATTTATAGACGGTATTATAGATCTAAAATTCGTAAATAAAGAGTGTAAAATGCTTTATAAGGTGCTTAACACGCACGACGAAGTGATAGATTATATAGAAAACGATTCGCCCGTCGGCGTAAAGTGGGATTTACTTAAACGCAATTAAAAAAAGCGGCGAAACGGGTGTAAAAAGATTGACGAATTTAAATTAATTTGGTATAATTTTATCGTAATTGAATATTCGCCGATATAAGTTCGTTAAGTACGGCACGAACGTTTCTACCGCGCAGCCATAAAAGCGCGACTATTGGACAAGCATAACCGCTTATAAAATATAAAAAGCGGTTTGCGGATTTTATCGGTAACGGGCTGTTGTTTCAAGCCTGTTATTCAATTTTTAAAGAGATTTTCTTTTTTGCGGAAAGGTAAGAATAATGGAAATTCTGGAACGCGCTATTATGGAAAAGGGGAAGGTTCTTTCGGGCGGAGTGCTAAAAGTCGGGTCTTTTCTCAATAACCAGATAGACGTAAACCTCGTTTCCGCTATGGGAAAGGATATTTATGAAAAATTTAAGGACTGCGGTGTAACCAAAATTCTGACGGTGGAAGCATCGGGGATAGCGATTGCGGTGGTTGCGGCGCAGTTTTTTAATTGTAACGCCGTGTTCGCCAAAAAGAGCAAGACCGTTAATCTCGACGGCGAATTCTTTTCCGCAAAATGTTTTTCCTTTACCCATAAAGACGAAAATACTCTTATAGTTCCCAAGGAATATTTAGATAAAAACGACACGGTGCTTATCGTCGACGACTTTCTCGCTCACGGCGCGGCGGCGAACGCTCTTATAGACGTAGTAAAGCAGTCGGGCGCAAGCCTTGCGGGCGTTGCCATTGCGATAGAAAAGGGCTTTCAGGGGGGCTGCGACGAACTGCGCGAAAAGGGTGTGAACCTTTATTCTCTCGTCGTAATCGACAGTATGGAAAACGGACGAGTCGTTTTCAGAAAATAGCGAAGAACCCGCTTAAAGTCAACAAAAGCAAAAATTAAACCCGAAAGGGTCAGGAGGTTTTTATATGAAGAAACTTATCACACTTATAGTTGCCGCTATAATGGCGGTGGCTTGCTGTTTCGGTCTTACCGCTTGCGGCGGCGGGGACGACAAAACCGTCGGCGAAGTCCAGATTCCTGCGGTTACAAGTCAGAACGTAAATCAGTTCGATAATGTTGAAATCGATAGCGACTTCAAGATCGGGCTTATTACGTTACACGGCGAAAGTTCTACTTACGACAAGAACTTTATCGACGCTTTTAAAGCGGCTTGTTCCGCGCTTGGTCTTTCGAGTTCTCAGTACATAATCAGTACCGACATAGCCGAAGGCGAAGCTTGTTTCCAGAAAGCGGAAGACATGGTCGATCAGGGTTGTAAAGCGATATTTGCGGACTCCTTCGGTCACGAAGATTTTCTTATTCAATCCGCTACGTTGCATAGCGACGTTCAGTATTTCCACGCTACCGGCACTCAGGCGCATACTGCGGGACTCGCTAACTTCCACAACGCTTTTGCGTCGATTTACGAAGGCAGATATCTCGCGGGCGTTGCGGCAGGTCTCAAACTTAAAGAAATGAACGACAAAGGTCTTATCAAAGATACTAATAAAGACGCTAACGGAAACGTTAAAGTCGGATACGTTGGCGCATGGACTTACGCGGAAGTTATTTCCGGATTCACTTCTTGGTATCTTGGCGTAAGATCTGTATTCCCCAAAGTGGTCATGGAAGTACAGTTTACCGGCTCTTGGTATGACGAAACCGCTGAAAAGACCGCTGCCGAAACGTTAATAAGAAGAGGCGCGGCGCTTCTTTCCCAGCACGCGGACAGTATGGGTGCTCCGACGGCTTGCGAAACTGCGGGTATTCCCGACGTTTCCTATAACGGAAGTACCATCAATGCTTGTCCCAACACGTTTATTATTTCTTCCAAGATTGACTGGACGTATTATTTCAAATGGATAATCGCGTCTGTCGGCGGCAACGCAACGGCTGTTCCTACCGATTTTTCAGGTACTATCAATGATGGTTGTATGGTCGCTCTTACGGCTGTTAACGGCGACGTTATGGCGGAAGGTACAATCGATAAACTCGTTGAAGTAAGGGGCAAGCTGCTTGACGGTTCTCTCAAAGTTTTCGATTGCAGTAAATTTACAGTCGGCGGCGAACGTCTTGCCGAATATATGGCGGACGTAAATACCGACGCTGCGTTTACACCGGATACGCAGGTTATCAAGACCGAAGGCAATGTAACTTACTTTGCGGAAAGCGAGTTCCGTTCTGCTCCGTATTTTGACATAAAGATAGACGGTATAACCTATCTTAATGCGGTTTACGGAACGGATGATAACGGCAATCCGGAATTCATAACTTTTGACTGATAACACGCATTTTTCAAAGAAGCAATTGTTAGGGACGCGGGTGCGTCCCTAACAATTTAAAAGTTTTAGCAAAACCAACGGGGGTTGTTGTGAAAAGACAAATCGCGCTTGAACTTAAAAATATTTGCAAATACTTCCCTGGAAAAGTAATGGCAAATAAAAACGTAAATCTCACTCTTTATAAGGGCGAGATATTGTCGCTTTTAGGGGAAAACGGGAGCGGTAAGACCACTCTTATGAATATTATATCGGGAATATATGCCCCCGACGAAGGCAAAATTTTCATAGACGGTAAAGAAGTCGTTATAAGGTCGCCCAAAGACGCCTTTAATTACAAAATAGGCATGATACACCAGCACTTTAAGTTGGTGGATATTTTTTCCGCCGCAGAAAACATTGTTCTCGGCGTTAAGGAAAAAGGTTCTCTTAAAAACGTTAACGCCCGAGTGCGCGAAATAACCGCGCGCTACGGTTTCGATATAGATCCGAAAAAGAAAATTTACGATATGTCCGTGTCTGAAAAACAGACGGTCGAAATAATAAAAGTTTTGTACCGCGGCGCGGATATCCTTATTCTCGACGAACCGACGGCGGTTTTAACCCCGCAGGAGATAGAAAAACTCTTCGGCATTCTTCGCAAAATGCGCGAAGACGGCAAGTCGATAATCATAATAACTCACAAACTCAACGAAGTAATGGAGATTTCCGACCGCGTGTCTATACTGCGTAAGGGCGAGTATATCGGCACGGTGGATACCGAAAAGACCAACAGAAAAGAACTTACCGAAATGATGGTAGGGCAAAAGATAGACCTTAAAATCGAAAGAGTAAAGACCGACTTCGACAAACCCCTTTTGGAAATCAGAAACCTTTGCGTAATGTCGGACGACGGCAGTTTAGCAGTCAAAGACGCAAGTTTTTATATCCGTGGCGGCGAAATTTTAGGCGTTGCGGGAATAGCGGGTTGCGGGCAAAAGGAACTTTGCGAAGCGATCGCGGGACTTCGCAGGATAGAAAGCGGGTTTATTATGCACAAGGGCGAAAACATAATAGGACTTACTCCCAAAGAGATAATCGCGAAAGGCGTTTCTATGAGTTTTATCCCCGAAGACCGTTTGGGTATGGGGCTTTGCCCGTCCTTTTCCATTACCGACAATATGATGCTTAAAACGTACGGGGACGGCAAAGGACCTTTCGTGGACAGAAAATCCGCAAGAGCGCGAGCAAACGCTTTGATAAGAAAACTTGAAATCGTTGCTCCTTCTTCCGAAACTCCCGTAAGAAAATTGTCGGGCGGTAACGTGCAGAAGGTTTTGGTCGGCAGGGAAATAGAAGCGGGACCTAACGTTATAATTACCGCTTATCCCGTAAGAGGCTTGGACATCAACTCTTCTTATCTTATTTACGATATACTTAACGAACAGAAGAAAAAGGGCACGGGTATTCTCTTTATAGGCGAAGACCTTGACGTTATGCTTGCCTTTTGCGACAAGATAATGGTAATCTGTCACGGCAAGATAATGGGTATCGTTCATGCCGAAAAGACGACTAAGGAAGAGTTGGGACTTATGATGACGGGTTCACTTGACCTTACCGAAGAAAAGAAAGATAAAAACTACGGCATAGCGAAAGACAGTAACCTTTCGGAAGAAGAGTGGAAGGAAGTTGAAAGAGAAGAGGAGAAAGAACAATGAAAGACTCAATCACAGTAAGAGAACCATTGTTCCATATGGTAAAACGAGGTAACATTACTTTGCCGAAACGTTTGGGCATTTATGCCGGCGCAATAGTGGCGGGTATCATTTTAACGAGTATTCTGTGTGTGGTGGCGTCTTCGGAAAAGGGCAATCCTTTGGATATGTTTTCTTCTATGTTTTCGGGAGTGTTCGGCACAGAGCGAAGATTCTGGATATTTTTAAGGGACACGGCGCTACTTCTCGGGATTTCACTCGCTTTATTGCCTGCATTTAAGATGAAGTTCTGGAATTTGGGGGCGAACGGTCAGGTGCTTATCGGTTGTTTGGTAACTATTGCCTGTATGCGCGGACTCGGCGGAAAAATGTCTGACGTTTTAATAGTGATTATAATGACGGCAGCAAGCGTTGCGGCGGGAGCGGTCTGGGCGTTGATCCCTGCGATATTCAAGGCGTTTTTTAAGACTAATGAATCGCTCTTTACGCTTATGATGAATTATGTTGCGCAAGGACTTGTCGTTTATATGATAACCGTGTGGGCGCCCGGCGGCTCGGGAAGTTTATCCCCTGAAACTTACGGACGGTTACCCGATATAGGAACAGGATGGCTATCCGAAATAGGAAGCAGATGTCTTCTCACTCTGATAGTGTCGGCGGCCTTGACGGTATTTATGTTTTTCTATTTAACTCGCAGTAAGCACGGCTACGAACTTTCCGTGGTAGGCGAAAGCGAAAACACCGCAAGATATGTCGGTATCAACGTGAAAAAAACCGTTATAAGAACGCTCGCCTTATCGGGCGGAATATGCGGACTTATGGGGCTGCTTATCGGCGGCAGTATAAACTATACGGTGAGTTCGGAAATCGTCAACAATATGGGTTTTACGGGGATTATGACTTCTTGGCTTGCAAAATTCAACCCTTTGGTATTGATAGGAACTTGCGCGCTGATAACGTTTGTTTCAAAGGGCATGGGACAGGTAAGACAGGATTTCGGATTTTACAACGACGCCATAGGAAACGTCGTGTTAGGTATTATTTATTTCTTTATTATCGGTTGCGAATTCTTTATCACCTATAAACTTATTTCCCGCAGAAAGAATAGATTGATCGATTTGCAGACTGACGGCAGTGTCGCAAAAAAAGAAGAAGAAGGAGATAATGAGTAATGTTTGTTTCTCTCGTTACAGGAGCAATACCGCTCGCTGCCGTGTTCCTTTTCGGTTGCGTAGGCGAAATAATAATGGAAAAATCGGGGCATCTTAATCTCGGTATTCCGGGGATAATGTGTTCGGGAACTGCCGGCGGGTGTTTGGGGGCGTATCTTTATATGAGTGCGTTCCGTAATCCTTCTTGGGTTATGCTCGTGTTGTTCTCGGTTTTGCTGGCTTTTATTTTTGCAGCCGTTGTCGGCGGAATATACGGATTTCTGACGGTCAGTTTGCGTTGCAATCAGAACATAACGGGACTTGCGCTTACCACGTTCGGTGTGGGGTTCACGCAATTTTTCATCGATAATTTTATAGACAGAAATTACCTTTATTCCGCAAGCAGGCTGATAAACAAAAGTTTACCGTTTTCAAAGGATCTCGGGTGGTTCGGTGAAATGTTCTTTTCCTACGGAATTCTGGTTTACGTGGCGATAGCGGTCGCCATTGTCGCTTCCGTATTTCTTAAAAGGACGAAAACAGGGTTAAAGTTAAGATCTATCGGTGAAAATCCTGCGACCGCCGATGCTGCGGGAATAAATGTTACCGCATATAAATATTCCGCTATATTTATCGGTAGCGGCATAGCGGGACTCGGAGGGTTTTATTATATAATGGGCTATCTCGGCGGCAGTTGGGAAAACGCTTCTACCGTAGAAGCGCTCGGTTGGCTTTCGATTGCGCTCGTTATTTTTACGCTCTGGCGTCCGAATTTAAGTATTCTCGGTTCATTTATTTTTGCGGTGCTTTATATTCTCGCGTTTAAGATAACAGGCATATCTTTTTCGCAGATGTCGCTACTTAAAATACTTCCATATATAGTAACCATTATCGTTTTGATATTTACGAGTATATTCGGCAGTAAGAACGTTCAGCCGCCCGCGGCGCTCGGTCTTAACTATTTCCGTGAAGACAGATAGTTATAACTCAAAATTAAAAATCGGGTGAAAAGGTTATTCTGCTCGGCGCGGCTTTTGCCGCGCCGAGCAGGTTTATAATCAAAATGCATTTACAAAACATATTAAAAGTGTTAAAATTAAAAAGACTCATACTTAAAGGAGAGATCCATGTATAAAATCTTAACTAAAAAATCGCTTAACGCTTCCGTTACGCAAATGGAAATAGAAGCGCCGCTCGTCGCGAACAAGGCAAAAGCGGGGCAATTCATTATCCTTCGCGTAGATAAGGACGGGGAAAGAATACCCCTGACGATTGCGGGCGCAGACAGGCAAACGGGCGCGGTCAAAATCATTTTTCAGATAGTCGGCGCGACCACTATGAAACTTAACGCGAAAAGTTCGGGCGATTATATTCAGGACTTCGTCGGACCTTTGGGAAAGGCGACGGAAACCGAAGGCATTAAAAAAGTGTGTATCGTGGGCGGCGGCGTCGGTTGCGCTATCGCTATGCCTGTAGCGCAGGAATTCCATCGCTTGGGTGCGGAAGTAACGAGTATAGTAGGATTTAGAAATAAAGACATAGTTATTTTGGAAGACGAGTTTAAGGCTTGTTCCGATAAACTTGTCGTCATGACCGACGACGGGTCTTACGGGCGGCACGGCAACGTTACCGTTCCTTTGAAAGAAATGCTGGGGGCGGGCGAAAAATTCGATATGATAATCACGATAGGTCCTTTAATTATGATGAAATTCGTGGTTCTTACCGCAAAAGAATTCAATATTCCCTGCACGGTATCTATGAATCCCATTATGATAGACGGCACGGGTATGTGCGGGGGTTGTCGGCTTACGCTTAACCGTAACGGAGAACGCATAACCAAATTCGCGTGCGTGGACGGACCCGATTTCAACGGTTACGAGATAGATTTCGACGAAGCGATGTCGAGAAATACGATTTATTCCGATTTTGAAAGAAAAGCGCGCGATAAAGCGTGCAATCTTTTCAAAACTGTTTAAGGGGGGCGAAAAAAATGACAATAATCGCTAAAAAGCATGAAATGCCGACG
>Ga0247611_10009986_pt1 | contig 11255 bp, 17 predicted proteins | sample 177DNAGHGhighgp2_FD_192422 | JGI IMG/M metagenome (GOLD analysis project Ga0247611, IMG submission 192422) | Sheep rumen microbial communities from Palmerston North, Manawatu-Wanganui, New Zealand - 1770 DNA GHGhigh gp2 | ecosystem: Host-associated > Mammals > Digestive system > Stomach > Rumen... | reverse complement strand
ACAGAAAAATTATTGAACAACTTTCTTATAATACTGAATACTCCTCAAGCAGCTTTCTTCCAATATTCACTAATGAAGTAAAAAACTTTGATACATTTGATACTAACTTAGAGCAAAGTGAAAGCTTTGAGACAAAACAGGGCTTCAAAGAAGTATTACCAACTCATAAAAGCCAATCTGAAGCTGCTAATAACCTTAGCTTAACTGTTACAGAAGATGGCAACTTAACATTTACTAAAATGATGAGTTTATGGGTTAACTACATTGCAAATGTTACAGATGGAACTTTTGATGCTAATCCAGATATGGTTTTAAATGGCGCATTAGATTATATGTGCTCAATTTATTACTTTGTTTTAGCGCCTGATGGTAAAACATTAAAATATTGGGCTAGATATACAGGGTGCTGGCCGAGCCAAATTCCTTATGGCCCGATGAGATATAGCAGAGGGCAAAATGATGTTACTGAATTAAATATTCCATTTGTCTATAATATAAAAGAAGATATGAACCCTAAAATTCTTGAAGAGTTTAATATGCTATCATTAAAGATTACATCTAATTTAAAATAGGCTATTGAGAGTGAAACTAACGGAATTTCATATTATACTGAAATATCCGGTCAGTATTCAACAATTAAAGAGAGTCCATTATTAAATCTAAATGTTCTTAAAAACATTCCTGGTATAAGCCCAATATTAAAATCAGAAAAACGTGACCCATTAATATTGTATGTGCCTGGTAAAGATAATGGAGTATATACTAATGATTTTACAAATAATCATTTTGAATTAGTATTTGATGATAGAGCATATAAATCAAATATGATTGAAGATATATTTGGTAATAGCAGCTATTATATTAATGATAGTGCAAGTAATTTTATAAAAAATAATGATTATGATAATTCTGCCTGGAATAAGACTGAATTCTGGGATATTGAGACCATAGATTGAGAGGTGAGATATGGCAAATAGAAAAATAAGCTCTAGTAAAAAAGAGATTTATAATAATCTTTTAGATATAGCAGAAAAATATACCAATATCAATAATACAGATTTCTTAAAAACAGGTTTATTTGGTTATATCACAGAATCAATGGCTATGATGATGCGCGATAGTACATTTCATAAATCAATGATTTACAATGAATCATTCTTAAATAGCGCCGTCATTCCAAAGTCAGTATATAATTGGGCTAAAATGTTTAATGTAGAAGTATAGAGCGCTACTCCCAAATATGCTGAAATTGAAATTGTTATTCCTATTGATGCGTTAACTAGCAAACTCGGTACTGTAACAGACACAGCACGTTACGGTTCAGATGTTTCCAGTTTATCTGGGAGCAATTATCTTATATTAGATAAAGAGAATCCTATCATTGCTGGGGAATATTATTTTGCAATTGAGCATTCCATTCTGATTAAGAAAGAATCAGATCATTATGCGGCATCTTACATATTTACTGAATCAGAATCTACAACGTTTGAAACTAACCCAACAAAATCTCTTTCAATTATTTATAGAGATAATAATATTGTTATTAAAGCCAGAGCATATCAATATCGAGTGATTACTTATAAAAGAAATATCTCATCTAATTCATTTTTAAATAAAGAATAGTTATTTAATTTTGAAGATCAATTTTGTGGTGCTAAATTATTCTATGAAGAAAATGGAGAGAAAAAACAAATAAAACTTCAGTATTCTGATATTAAGACAGGCACTAATACAAATGAGCAGTTCGCATTTTATAATTTAACTAATTCAAATCAATTAGAAATTCTTTTTAAAAATGGCTCTCAATATTTTATGCCAACTGCAAACTCTAAATTGATTTTATATATTTATACAACTAAAGCATTAAATGCGCCAACTAATTTTACTGGTGATGGAATATTCTTATTTAAAGAGACTGAGTTAAAATCGCTTCCTATTGTAATATAGTTTAACCCAACTACATTATTCGGTGGGAAAAATACTCCTACTATGAGCGAAATTAAACAGACTATCATAAATGAGATTTCAACTCGTAATACTATCACAACTCAGACTGATTTGAATAACTATTTCAACATTCTTACATCTCTTATTGAAGATATTAATGATGGTAAAGTTACATTTATGAAAAAGCGTGATGATGTATTACGCCGTATCTATAATACATATTTACTGCTTCGTGATAATACTGATGATTCTATTCTAGACGAAAGTAATTCAACAGCTGGAATTCTTTCATCATGTGTTCCTACAAATACTATTGATATTGTATTTGATAACACCGATATGAGCAATATTCATTATCCTAAATTTAAATGGGCTCCTTCTGATATTGGTACAGGAACTGAATATCATTTAATTGAAACTGGTCTGATACCGAAAAATTATTATATCTGCCCATTTGGAATATATATTTATAAAAGCAATCCAATTAATTATGTTAAATATATTTATGAGAGAACCGATAACACAGTTCAATTAATTCAATCACCTACTTCTGAGTTTAGTGATTCATTAACATTGATTCCCCTTACAGCTAGACTATATCGTGGCTCGGAAAAAATAACAGGTGATGATAGTGACCCATATGTACTCACATTAAAATTTACTAGTAACAGGGCTATTGGCGAGCTAGTCTCGTCTGATGATGAATAGACTGATTCTGTAGAAGTTTTAACCGTATCTGATGGTACTATTTCTATTAATGAAATTCCAATTAGCTATGAGAATATAAAAATTTTTTCTGAACCGGCTGATGATAATTTCTATACTGTTACATTTCAGTTTACATTGATGCCAAAGTTTACAGATACTGATAAGGCTAATTTTTATAATACTATAACATTAAATTATTAGGATGACAATCAAATAAATGTAAAAAGCTCTTCTAAATTTAATTTTATATTTAATTTAGTATTTTCTGATATTAATAGCAGTAGCCCTATTGGGTTTCAATTTGAGACTTTAAATCCTTTAACAGTTTATCAGCAACTTGATGATGTTACTGAATCTAGTATTATTTATAATAACCCAGGTTACTATTGGTTTAATGGTACTGAAAATAAAGGGCGTGTATCAGGAAATATTTCCTGTATACCTGGAGATAATGGCGGATCGGGTTCTACAAGTGATCATCAATATATTATAAAATATGATACAGATGGTTATTATTGGTATAATGGAAATGGAGACACACAAATTTCTTCGATTTCTGATATAACACCAATAGAGCATAACTATATTATTAAATATTATACTAAGGACCCGAATGATGAGAATGATGATCCTAGTGGCTATTATTGGTATGATGGTACTACAAAAATTTCTTCAATTTCTGGTATAACACCGCTTACTGAAGATACTGATCATGAATATATAATTAAATATGATACGAATGGCTATTATTGGTTCGATGAAGATACAAAGGTTTCTGGTCAATCAGCAATTTCTGGTATAACTCCAATAGAACATAATTATATTATTAAATATGTTCACTCTAATATTATTGGTATATCAGAGGTTCCAGTAGTTCATTCATCATTTTTTGAGGCTGACGTAGAAGGCTCTCAAACAAAGCGTACAAGACGTGATGGATTTATTAAACAGTTATTTACTTATATAACAATTTTAAAGAATAATCTTAGTAAACTTGAAACTTCAACATTCTTTAATATTAAATTCTATAACACTTATGGTTATTCTAAATATTATAGCACACCAAAAACAAATATCAAACTTGCGCTTTAGATTGTGCTTAAAGATACTGAATTAGCATCTAATACGTCCTTCTAGAAAGAGGTTATATCTTATATTAGAAAAGCTATTGATAATATGAATAATTCAAAAACTATTAGCATATCACAATTAATTTCGCTTCTAAACGATCCAAATACATATGGTGGCTATATTGCTCACATTAATTTTATTGGTTTAAATGATACATTTAATCAATATATTAATGAGCTTGGAACAGATGAAACATTATATCCACCTGAATGGTTAAATCTAGATGCTAATGAATTAAATAATGAAAATATATCATTCACATCAATAGATAATCTATCATAAAATTAAAACAAGAATAGGTTTTCCTATTCTTGTTTTATTATTTTAAGATCATTTCAACAAAACCGTCTGAAGTCATATTAAATGTATATAACCATTTATCATTATTAAAAACATTTTTTTCTAAATCTGAATAAATTCGATTACATAATACACCTGAGATAGCAATTTTAATTACTTTCCCCGGGTATCTCTCATTTACATTCTCTAATATAACGTCATGTTCTTGGATGTTGTATAGTTGATAATAGTAATAAACCATTGGGACGATTAGATTTTTATGAATTTTCTCTAATCGTTTATTAGCAGTATCACTTATTTTATAAATATCATACATGAAATGCGAATAAAGTGTATAACTAAACTCTCGAATTTCTTCTTTATTACAATAAATCTCATATAATGTTTCTATTTGTTTTGGTGTGATTTGCATAAAGTCTACTAAACCAAATTTTTTAATAGTTCTTACTAATTCTTTATATGATATATACTTTCTCTTAAGAGTTTTCACAATATTAAAATAAGTTTGGCCGTAAATTAATTGCAGTATCTTTTATACTATCAGCATATAGTTTAGAATTATTATCTGTCAAACTTGAAAGTTGTTTATATAATAATGCACCGAGAATAATTTTATTAATAGAATTCAATGTAGAATCAGCATCATTAAATTCATAATGGTTAATAGCCTAATATACAGTTATTTTTAAACTATCAAATGTCATATGGGGCCGCCCTCATAACTGCGTCTTTCATTTTTTTCTTTAAAAATGTAGCATCATTAGTTGAATAAGTTGTCTAATATTCATCAGCTAAATTAGTATATTCAATTGCAGATTCATTTAGGCTTATTAAATCATTATCTACTTTCTTTATTTCAGTTTCAATTTGGTTTAATATTTCATTCATTGACAACCTCCAGTCTTATATTAGACGTATTATAAAGAGCTATTAATGTACTAAAATCATCCTCAGGCGAAAAAATCTATTTTTCAGTTATATTATTAACTGGATCCGTAAAAGAACTAGAAACTGAATCTGGTAAATTATTAATTTGTGTTTCATAAAATTTTTGATAATAATCAGAACTAGCTTTTAAATTATCCAATGTCGGGCAATCTTCTCTCATAAATGACAACACCTCATTAATAATTTTATGCTTTAAAGGATCAATTGAATCAAAATATGTCTGTTTATTAGATAATGATTTTTTGTTATCTCCCGCACTATAATTATTCTTAATAACAGAATTCGACATATCAATTATTTGGTTTGTAGGTGTATTATTATACATTATATTTAAAGGATATTCTTCATACATTGCTAAACGTTCAATAATACTTCTATTATCGGTTGATTCTGATTGACTTGATTCGCTACTTGAACTACCAGATTCTTCAGATAAACCAGCTGTATCTATGACATTGAAAATAACACGATAATTAATATCATCTATATCATATAAAGTTTTATTAGAGTTTATGATTGGCGGATTAAGCCCATTCTATTTTTTAATAAATTGATTTATGCCCTTACAATAATTATACAATTTAGGCATATTATTTGGGTCATATTTTAATTTAGAAAGATCAATCTGCGCACCAGTGTTGTTTAGTCTAGTCTCTAATATATTAAGAAGGTTCTCTTTTCTAAGATTAAAGAAAACATTTTCTGGGACGTATTCACCATATTTTATTTCTTTTCCATCAAGTGAAGCTAATTTTTCTTTATTAAATTTACCTTGAATAGTTTCCCCTTGAGAAAGCTAAGAATTCATATATGCTAATGGTAATTTAATTTTATTATCTTCAACAACAAAATGTTTGGCTATAGTATTAACACTAGAATCTTCATTTGAAATAGCACCTTCTGGAACAGCACTTGGAATATTAATTCTAACACAATCTGAAATGTAATATGCTTTATAATTTTTAGGTTTAAGCGGAATTATAGAATTTGTTAAAATTTCTTCGTTGTCATGGTTGTATTTAATAATGAATTCATGTTGACTATTTCCTGTTCGTAATGTATCTAATTTATTGGTGGCTGTAATATCAGTAAACGCATCTAGTTTATTATTGCCGTCATACCAATAATAGCCATTATTTGAATTATTATTTTCATCAATATAATATTTAACTATATATTCGTGGTAATTATCACCTGTTAATGGAGTAATATCAAGTAAATTACTTGCCTGTTCAAATTCACCATGAACTTTTTCATAACAATAATAACCTGATTGGTCATTATAAATATTTATCTCAGCTGGAACATTTTTAATCTCACAAAGAAGTTCCTATGATAATACTGCAACTCTATATTTTACTGGAATTCTTATTGTATAATAATTATCTTTATTGCTTTGTTTAAATGGTAATGCTGTAGGTAGTGCTTTATCTTCCAGCCCTCTTGTAATTTCAGCTGAAAAATTATCAAAATTGATTTTTGCAATTAAATTTTCTTTTGAACCATTGTCTAATACAATTTCACCTTTAAATTCGGCTGTTCCTGAATTGAGTGTTTTGGCTTTGAAGATACATTCACCATTGTTATAACTATTTACATCAAAACGATCAACTCGAATTGCATAATAAATTGAATTATCATAAATATATGCTTTATTAAAGGTATTATCTGAGCTATTATCAACTGACTAACCAGCATTCATATTAAGCATTATATTAGCTTGAATTGAGTCATCTGGTCCGACTTTAATTTTATTAAAACTATTCTCAGGACAGTTTTTAAGAATTGTATATCGTTTATATATTTTTAAATGTGCAAGTTGGCCCTCATCATCAGCCAAAGTAGGTAGCTAGTTTCCACTAAAAATATTTGATTTAGAAAAATTACTAGTATTATTAATCGAAATGTTATTGTTTGTATAAACTTTATAAACAGGAATATCTGAAATATTTAAAAGATCCTATGTTTCATCAATAATATTATTTTCATCGGTATCAATATTTATTCTTATTACTTCTTGGCCTTTTGTTTTGACAAGATATGGAAGATTTTTACTTTGAAGCGGGCCGTCCGTTATTCCATATATATCATTTGCTATTTCTCTCATTAAAGCCTAATGTGATGAGAATAGGGTAATGTCTTCACTTGGAACGCCATCTCTATCTTTTTTATATTTATAATAATTTATAAACAAATCAAGCGGAATATCATTTATACGTAAATTATCCATATTCATATTCCCTCCTATAATCACATATTATAATCAATTGTTCCGGCCAGATTTTTAATTGAAAAATAAAAGAACCATTAGTAGGCTCTTTTATTTTAATATTTTTACTTTAATTTCAGTTCTTGGATTAACACTATAATATTTATTAGCATTAATTCCAACAACTTTTGCGTCATCATCATAGAAAACATTATGCAATGCATCTAATAGGAATTTTACATAATTATCATCATCTGGAGTTTTATTTGGTAAAATCTTTTTATATTCTTTTAATATAATATCCTTCTGAGATGATGACTATTGAGTTGGCACATAAAAATCTGCTGTTATATAAACATAATAATCACTTGAATTTTCAACTAATTCTCTTGTTAGATTATATTCTTCTTTTGATAGTTTATGTAATGCTTTATTTCTAAACTCTTCAGATTTATCACCTTTTGGGTTATAGAAATGTTTTCCTCTACCTGAACGCTCTCTAACATAATTTATTGGTTTTCCTTCTATTGTTATTTCTATATTATATTCTTCTTTTTCTATATATTCATTTAATATTTTATTAATTTTATTTATATTATTTAAACAATCAATATTCATTCAGCTCCCCCTATATATAATTATTTAATTATTTATTCTATCAATTTTAAAGATTTAAAATTTTGTGGGTGTTATAAAATTGTTTAACAATTAATTATATAGGAGGCAGCCATGGGACTTTCAGATTATGAATTATATAAAGTTTTGGAAGCAAATCAATACAAAACCACAGAGAAAAACCTTCAACTTCTTAAAGAAGGTTTAATTAATGGAAAATATTATTTATCCATTGATGATAATGATATTATTGATTGTCTTTTAGAATCTATAGCCATCGCTCCTCTTAATGAAGATTATAAAAAGTATAATGACAGATTAAGAAGAAAATATTCTGTTGAAAAATTATTAAGAATACAGACCATGAAACCAGGAGCTGCCGAAGCTGATAAAAAAGAGGTAGTAAAAGGAATAGGAACATCATTATTGGCAGGCATTTTACGGAGCAGGAATTATTACATTAGGTGTTTTATCTGTAATGAATCCGTTTCTTCTTATTACTGGTAATATAACAGTTTTGGCTGGTGCTTTTGGACTTGCAACATCTCCTCTTGGATTAATCAAAGAATATAATATGGGAATTTCAAAAGAGAAATATTTAGATATTTGCAAAAAGAATATTAATTTATTAACTATTACAGAAAAAGATCTAATCAGCGAACTCGGTTTAATGTTATCTAAAGATAGAGGAGACTTAACAAAATTAAATAAAAAGGATATTAAAGAAAGATTTAATCAGCTTAAAAAAGCATTAGATACATCTGGGTATATTAATGCCGTTAGAAAAGATGTTAAAGAATATTTTAATAAAACATTAGAAGAGGAAATATCAAAGAAATTTACTTCTAATGAAATATATACAAAAATTAAACGATATGCTTTAAAGTCAGTAAAAACACATACTTCCTATATATATTATTGTGCCGGTATGTTATATGCCCCAACTAAAGAAATATTAATAGGATTATATAATTTATTAAAACATGATATATCATCCATCAATGACGCGGAATTATTGAATCGAAAAGTACTGTCGATACTGGATGATCTTAAAAAAGAGCCAGCATCTGAAATAAACTCATTTGATACAAGATATTGGTACTTTAATAAAGCATGTAATTATACTTATTTCTTCGTTTCTGGCGATTATAAACATATAAATTTTGGTAAAGATAGAATAAGCTATAAAGATGGTTATAAATCGTCATTAAGCAGTAAAATCGAACCTGTTGATTTATTATAAAAGAAAATATCTTTATGATATTTTCTTTTTTATATATTCTCTCATCTTTCAACAATTAATTATATGAATGAAAATAAGGAGGGTTTATGGCTGTTAATAATAACACAACCCCACTTGGCAGTGATGGTATTGGCTCACAACATTTTAATGATTATACCGCAAATTAGATAAGCGTTAATATATCTAGAAACAATTATCGTGCCAAAGTAAAAACTGATTCTGAACTTCAAGAATTCCGTGAAGTTATTTATAAGATGGTTTCAGAGTGGACCCGTGAGGATAAACTCTTATAGCTTAGTGAATATGGTGATGCTGGTGCTTTAAAAGGTAATCCTTCAGAACAGCAAATCAATGCAGCTCTTACTGAATCAATTATTATTCACCTTGACCCTGAAGATTTAAGAAAACTCAGGGCATAGATGATTAAGAAAAAAGATATTATTAAAAGCCGAATTGGTGTGGCTGAAAGAAATGCTAAGGCACAAAGAAAACAGCTTGCAAGGCATCTTACATCATCATCTTTTAATTCAATATATGAAAATAGCAAAAAAGATAGTGTAAGATAGCTTACTAAGAAAATAAAACATTCTGAAAAGGTTCCAAAAGTAATTTTATCACAATTTTCTAAACTTGCAAATGAAATTAGATTTGTATTAAAAGAATGTTTTAATAACGTTGAAGTTGTTAATCTCGCTGGTTTAATGGGAATTGAACTTGAAGAGAGAAATAATATAAAAGAAATAAGCCAACTTGTTGTTAATAAAACACTTCTATATGTTGCATTAATGACCAATAAGACTAAGAAGACTTATGGTAATGCATTCATGAACCCAGAACCATATAACCAAATTTTACAGTATACCTCACATTCTTATCTTACAGGTAAACCAGGTATGACTGAAGGTGAATGGGCTATTTTAAGAAAACAAGCTATAGAAGCTAAACAAGCAATGCTTGAACGCGCAAAAATGCAAAAAGCTAAGAGGCGCTTCTTCACTCAAAGAATATCAAGCGTAACTGGTGGTAAAACTGCATTAACTGGGCGTGGATTGGCAAGACAATTAAGAAAAGAAGATGCTGGTATTTTAGCTAATCTTGATATGGATGAATTGCTTAGACTAGCAGGTAAATATGGTATTGATCCAAATAAATTTAAACACAAAAATATTGATAGATTAAAAGCTGAAATATATAATGCAATTGCATATGATACAAAGCTAACAGAAAGACTTGAAAGAAGACAATCGGTATAGCGATTCTTTCATAGATATAATTTTAAAACTGAAGCTCGTCTGAATGTTCATGGAAGACCTCGTTCAGTTGGAGCTGAACCAAGTCGTGGCGATGGCATTGGCGGTTCAGGAGTACCAACAATAAGAATTTCTAATGGATATCCAGTAGTTAATACTACTGTTATGGATGCAGTTCCTGTATTTATTGTTGGTCTAGCAGGTCTTGGTAGGAAATAGTCATTTAATGGAGCTGCAGATAGTGACGCTGCATCAAATGTAGTAAATAGTAAATTTATTTTTAGAAAATACAGAAAGGTTGATACAAGTATTGTTGATAAAAGCCAACTTTCTGAAAAAGAATTATACGCTTATAATACAATTATGAACTATAATTTAACTCCTTTTGCCAACCCAGGAGAGGGAAATGCTACTCGTCGTCCTTCTGGTGGCCGTGATGTTAATAATGCTTCTTCATTAACAGAATTAAGAATATAGTTTATAAGATTTTATGGAGAAAGTAAAATTAAAAGAGCAGAAGGGATGTATGGAATTGATTTTGCTTCATTAAGAGATTCGAATCATGAAGGTATTCTTAGAACAAAACAACTTTATATTTGGATATATGCTAATATTAATAAATATAAAACTCTAAAGGATTATATGACCAATAAATATGGTATATATTGTAATTTCTTAAAAAATATAAAACCTGGAGATAACTCTGCTGGTTTAAGAACTCTATCAAGAATACTTATAGTTCCTGCTTTGATTAAAAGAGCCCTTTCGGCTTTTAGTATAAAGAAAGACCCAATGCATTTATTTGGAAAAAATCTTGAATTATATAATAGATTACAAGAAATAAAATCATCAAGTGACTTGTTTGCTATGATATAGAATACAGGCCAGGGATATTCATCTCCTA
>Ga0247611_10009985_pt1 | contig 11255 bp, 7 predicted proteins | sample 177DNAGHGhighgp2_FD_192422 | JGI IMG/M metagenome (GOLD analysis project Ga0247611, IMG submission 192422) | Sheep rumen microbial communities from Palmerston North, Manawatu-Wanganui, New Zealand - 1770 DNA GHGhigh gp2 | ecosystem: Host-associated > Mammals > Digestive system > Stomach > Rumen ... | reverse complement strand
CAAGGGCGAGGCCATGCGCACCACCGTTGAGGGCACCATTCTCGAGAAGGCCGGCACCGTGGCCGACGCGCTCGCCAAGGTGCCGTCGCTGGAAGCCGAACGCGACGGTGCCGTCAAGGTGCTGGGCCGCGGCGAGGCCGAGGTCTATGTCAACGGGCGCAAGGTGCAGGATGCGTCAGAGCTATCCCGCCTGCGCTCCGACCAAATCCAGCATGTTGACGTCATTCAGAACCCAGGAGCCCGCTATGCCGCCTCGACCAAGGCCGTAGTACGCATCACGCTCAAGAAGGCCCAGGGCGACGGCTTGAGCTTCCAGGACAACGTGATGGCCCTGTACCAGTATAGCCACACGATCACCAACAATGTGGACTTGAACTACCGCACGGGCGGACTGGACATCACGGCATCGCTGTGGTGCGGCCGCTATGGTCACGCCAAGATGTTGCAAGAGAACCATCTGTTCTACCTCGTGGGTCCCGATCGGGTCGAGAGCCATGTCACGCAGGAGGGCAAGAACATCTGGAAAGGCATCTCCCCCCAACTGCAGGTGAACTATGTGATAAACGATCACCACAGTATGGGAGCCTTCTACAAATACGACCGCCATCCCAGCACCGATTTTCACGACCAGTTCATCACCGATTGCTACGAGAACGGCGACTTTACCGAGCGCTCGGTGAGCGATGTCGAGCAGCACGACCGTTTCCGCAAGCACATTTTCAATGCCTATTACAGCGGCAAGGTGGGTTCCCTGGGCATTGACCTGAACGTGGACGGCCTGTTTGACCGCACCGAGACGCCGGGCAGCACCAGCGAAGCAACCGTCCTGGACGGCGTCACCGTCAGCCGCAGCATTGAGAGCAACACCAGTAGCAGGAACAACTTCTGGGCTTCAAAGCTCGTCCTGAGTTACCCGGTGTGGCATGGCAACCTGTCGGCAGGCGGTGAATATTCCTACAACCACCGTACCGATGCCTATTCCTTCTCGGCAACAGCCAGCGTCCCCGTCAAGGCTACCGACAGCGAGATCAACGAGTCGTCAACGGCCGCCTTTGTGGAATTCGGCCGCCGCTTCGGCATGGTGTTCGCCCAGGTGGGCCTGCGCTACGAGCACCTGACCAACGACTACTACAACTTTGGTGAACGTGAGGACGAGGTATGCCGCGACTATGGCGACTGGTTCCCCACCGCAGTCATCTCGGCCCCCATCGGCAAGGTGCAGTTATCGCTATCCTACCGCCGCGACATCCAGCGTCCAGCCTATAGCAGCCTGACCAGCTCGACCATCTATATCAACCGCTACACTTATCAGAGTGGCAATCCCTACCTGAAGCCCACCTACACACACAGCCTGGTTCTCAATGCCGCCTACAAGTGGATGAACCTGGCGGTGAATTATGGCCGCATCAAGGACTCAGAGACGATGTCCACCGAGCTTTTTCCCGGCAGCGAAGACCCGCTCGTCAGCCTTGTACGTCCCATCAACAGTGCCGAGGACTACAACCAGCTCAGCATCATCCCGTCGCTGCGGCCTGTTTTTGGCTGCTGGCATCCCACCTGGAGTATTTTCACGGTATTCCAGAACTACAAGGCTCCCCGTGCCGACGGCAGCTTGATAACCCTTAACCACCCGTTGTTCCAGTTCTCGTGGGACAACGACTTCGAGCTGCCTCACGACTGGCGCCTCAACTTGGTGGTGCAATGGGTATCCAGGGGTGATTACAACAACTTCAGGGTGAGCCGCAGCAGGTTCTATACAGCAGTGGGCGTGCAGCGTGACATCAGCCTGCACCGCATGGGCTCACTGACCGTCGACGTGCGCTGCATGGACCTGTTCAACACCAGCAAGGCTGGGGCCACCATCTTCGGCCCGCGTGAGTTGACGACAAGCAATCCCGCCCGCCGCACCTTCCTCCTTGACCTCACCTGGAAGTTCAACGCCGCCAGCAGCAAGTACCGCGGCACCGGCGCCGGCGAGAAGCAGAAGGCGAGAATGTAATCGGAATTTTTGCAAATATCAATTATTATGGCGACATTTGCTGAACATGAATAACCAATTGTCAGATGACTATCAGATTAGAACAACCCGAGGATTACCGTGAGGTGGAAAACCTCACCCGTGAGGCATTCTGGAACGTCTATCGTCCCGGTTGCACCGAGCATTATGTGCTCAACCAGTATCGCAACAATCCTGACTTTGTGCACGAACTCGACCTGGTGATGGAGGAGGGCGGCAAGATTATCGGTCATGTGATGTTCTCCAGGGCCGAACTCGTTCTTGACGACGGCACCAGGTGCCCGTCATGGACCTTTGGGCCCATCAGCATCCACCCGGATTATAAACGCAAGGGCTATGGGCTCAAATTGCTGAACTACGCGTTGGAAAAGGCCCGAGTGCTGGGCATCGGTTTCCTGTGCATGGAGGGCAACATTGACTTCTATAGCCATGCGGGCTTTGACCTGGCCAGCAAGTTGGGCATCCATTATCATGCCGAGCCACGCGATGCTGTGGTGCCCTACTTCCTCGCCCAGGAACTCATCCCGGGTTGGCTGAAAAGCAAAGGCATCACCGAGGCGACCTACGTCCCGCCCAAGGGCTACTTCGTTGCCGACGAGAACCCCGAAGCCTTTGAGGCCTATGAAGCGACTTTCCCCGAGAAAGTAAAACTCCGTTTGCCCGGACAACTGGTATAGTAACCGAGGAAATGAAACAGGAAATTAATCCCAAGGACACAAATCGGGCGGTGGCATTTGAGTTGTGGATGAAGTCCCCGATGCCCATGGTGACGCTTACCAAGACCCTTGACGTGACGCGGCTCTGTAAGATGAGTCGGCGGAGCGGGCTGAAGTTCAACATGCTCCTGTGCTGGTGCATCGGCAATGCTGCATCACAGATTGAGGAGTTTTACATGTTGCCCCAAGGCGGAAAACTGTATAGATACGACCGCATGGCCATTAATGTAATCGTTGAAAACATCAAGGGCGGACTAAGCTTCTGCGACATTGCCGTTACCGATGACCTGGAGCAGTTTAACGCCGATTACCTGCATCTGACAACGACCATCGGCCAAACCTGCCAGGATATTCTTGACGATGAGGCCGTTATTGTCGGCACATCGGCGGTGACCGGTACAGAACTCGACAGCATCGTAAACCAATATTCTGACCAGTTCTGCAATCCTATGGTGATGTGGGGCAAGTATCGAAAAGGGCTGTTTAAGGCTACCCTTCCTGTCTCGTTCCAGTTCCATCATGCACAGATGGACGGTGGCCATGCCGCCCGCTTCCTCGATGACCTGCAGCAGACGATATACACCCAGCGTTGACGCCATCGGCAGCCTGGCATCAGCAGCCTATCCACAAATAAAAAAAGCGCCTCGTCTCACGACGAAGCAGCCTTGCTAGGAAAAAAGTATCATATTGCTGCAAAGGTACTAACCCTTGCCCAAATATGCAAATTTTTTGTATCTTTTTTGAATGTCAATGAACTCCAGCCATCAAAAAACTACCAAAATCAGCACCCCACCCCACTAGATAATCAAAACAACTTGAACAACTCCAACAACCCTCACACACCCAACCGCGTTGTTCGCACGTGCACGCCCGTTTTCAATGCGAATGGCGCGAATTTAGCCAATTTAGCGAACAAATAATAATTCGTCCAATTAGTGGAATTCGTAAAATTCGCATTTCCACTTTTGTCGCTGTATAAATCCCAACAAATCCAATTTGTAATGATTTGTTACAGATTTGTCTCGATTTTTGCCCGACAGGGCACCCATTTCCCCTGCCCTTGTCCACCGTGAGGGCACTATGCCTTGTCACTAACTTGCTGGCAGTGAATGGTGACCCCTTATCGCCTTATCATAAAGAAGGTGCGGGGGGATAGTTAATTGCAATTAACAATTCCTTGAGGATGCCCCTCGGGGACAAAGTTACTACACCCGCCAAGCCCTGTCAACGACAAAAGGCAACAACTGCCTTCAAAAAAAACAACAGATTAATCTGATTTTTCTGATGGCATCCGCTGCCGCCCCCATTTCCAGCCGTCCCCCACTACCCCTAAAGAACACGAATGACCATCAATCCCCACGAATCATCATAAAACAACAGAAATTTAATGAGTCATTTAGACCTGGCGCGTGAATGAGGTGTACATCGGATCTACAATAGTAGAAATTTAATGAGTCATTTAGACCGCAGCATCACCCATCGTCCCATCAATGGATCTACAATAGTAGAAATTTAATGAGTCATTTAGACTTTTCGGTACATAGGTGGTAATAATAATCATCTACAATAGTAGAAATTTAATGAGTCTTTTAGACACGACGGCACGTTCTAATAACCCGCATGTATCTACAATAGTAGAAATATAATGAGTCATTTAGACAAAAGTGGTCTAACTTGCACTACTTGAGATCTACAATAGTAGAAATTTAATGAGTCATTTAGACCAAGACGGTGACGGTGGAATTTCAGTGCTTATCTACAATAGTAGAAATTTAATGAGTCATTTAGACTTGACGCAAAGTTAGCGAGAGGGCATAGAAGGCATCTACAATAGTAGAAATTTAATGAGTCATTTAGACCAGAATGGGGGCAAGACGGTCTCCTTAATCTACAATAGTAGAAATTTAATGAGTCATTTAGACGTGTAACGCGCACCTTTATACTCATTGACAGATCTACAATAGTAGAAATTTAATGAGTCATTTAGACATGCTTCAAGAGCGCATTATTGAAGATCAAATCTACAATAGTAGAAATTTAATGAGTCATTTAGACACCAATAGCACCCAGTATGTTCTTACTAATCTACAATAGTAGAAATTTAATGAGTCATTTAGACACTCTCATAGTCAAATCTCTGTGCCATATCATCTACAATAGTAGAAATTTAATGAGTCATTTAGACTTCTTTCACAGCATGCTCTTGCTCTTGCGTATCTACAATAGTAGAAATTTAATGAGTCATTTAGACATGGAACTGCCTGCCAATGCCACCCTTAAAATCTACAATAGTAGAAATTTAATGAGTCATTTAGACCCTGTATCTGCAAAATTACTATAATTATTTTGAAAATCAAGTTTTTATCAGAGATTATTCTTTCCTAAATACCCCCCCCTTCGTTATCATATTTATTTAAAATTACTGTTTTCCAGACACTTAGAGCATTCATCGATTTCAATATTATGTAAGGTTTGCTTTAGAAGAAAACAATGTCTTGATCTCGATGGATAGCATTTCCATATTTCTCAGTTTTATCAATGTTCACATCAAAAATAACTACACTGTCGTCTTCAGTGAACAGTTTGGCAAACTTATGCTTGATATTCTCCCTAATGTTATCTATAAGCCTTTTTGTATTATTGAACTCATAGACTGAATATTGCAGCCTGATACACCCATTTTTGGCAAGCATCCTAGAGAACTTGCTTCTTATTTTATCATCTTTTATGTCATAACTGATAATAAGCATCGCTACATTTCAAATTTGGGAAAAGTTGATTCGTTGATATTACCCCGCATAAACTGCCTGTAGTAACTTTGAATGAAATTGAATACTTTGGTTTTGTGGTCAGCAAGCGCTCCAAAGAATACTTTATAATACAAGCCGCTAAACTCATGCTTCAGAACATACTCATTCTTAATCATCTTGAAATGCTCCTTTTTGAATTGTTTAAGATTAAATGCTTTTCTTACTTCCCGGTCGATGATACATCTAAAAGGCTCCATCAAGTCACAGACTAAAGATTTACGCTTGAACCACTGCCTGTGATAAATCCCACAATAAAGATCAAAGCCAAACATACGTGTAAATGCCTCAATGTAATTAAAAAGCAATGTGTAGCCAATGTCCAATGTCACATTAATCTCATCGCATTTCAAACGTGGTTGCCTTTGTTGCCAATCCAGATCTTGAAAATAAGCTTTAAAAAACTCTTTGGCCACCCACCCCTCAATACCCATCAAATCTTGAAAGGCACGGACATCAGCAATAGTTGTTATTGCCATATCACATGTATTGATTGCTTTGTTAGTTAACTCGTCCTTACGCCTAGTACTTAACAACAGTTTGAGTTGATTCAAGATCTTGTTCCTAACAATGAGTGAAGGTATTGTTAGGTCATCGTTGTTATGTTTATATTGTTTTTCGCGCAACAGGAAATTAGCCTCAGCGTCATTGCCATATGTAAAAACGGGTCTCAGATTCGGCTTCATTACGGCTATAAACACACCATGCTTTCGACACTTGTCAATTAAAGGTGTCGTTATCGTTGCATGACCAATGACAAAAAGAGCCAGAATTTTCTGGAAAGGGAACTTTGTCAGTGTTGTGCCCGTTTTGCTATCTTGAAGCAGCAATTCGCCTTGCTGGACTTTAAAATTTCGTTCTTCTAAGCAATTGATGACAAAAATACTGCGGAACTCTATGTCTTTACGAGTAAACATTTTCGAGGTCTGTTTTATCACATAAATTACAGTAGATGCAGTGAGTGCATTTGTTTGGATTAATGCTAATAGGTGCCTCGGGGTTATAATCTCGATAAGCTTTGATAAACTGTGTCAGTTCAGTTTTTTCCTTTTCGCCAGGCAACGGCACATTGATGGTCTTGCGAGTAGATATCTCATAAAAGGCTAAACTTTCCACCTTATAACCCATTTCTATCATACAATAGTACTGTGCCCATAGTTGGTAGTATTGTCCTCGAAATATCTTTTTCAGTTCATATTTGCGTTCTATAAGAATTTTATTTGCTTGTTTATACACATCTATTTTGCCATACACACCCAGTTCATGGCATAGGACAGGAAGTGATTCAATTATCTTACCACTAGTTGATGTCTTTTTTTCGTCAACTCTCTCATGAACATTGCGACCTCTTGTTTGTGGTTTGGCATGATACATACCTTCGTCCGCATCCATATACACATTGTGGAGGTATATGGAATACGGACAAAAGATATAATCATTCAGTGTTGAGATGGCGATTAGGTCGTTCATTAATCGTCAAGATAGGGTTTGGACTGAGCGAAGTTGAGCCATTCTTTGTTAGAGACAGCCATGTTGATTCTTTCATCGACGGGCGATGCTTGGATTTGTCGGGCGACCCACAGTCCCTTGCGGGCAATGTTGTATGCACCATTGGCATCGGCATTTTCGGGCAGTTCCCTGCCACAGGAGCGGCTATCATAGAAGTTGCCGTTCTCGTCGGCGACAGGTGAAATCATATAATCCACCTCGGTGCCCGTGATGCTGTTGCGCATCTGGAGTGTCAATGCCATCAGTCGCATCAACCTCTCGAAAAAGTCTTTCTCGTCACGCTCGGCAATTGCTTCCTTCAAGTTCCCCTGCCGATTGATGCCATAGGCCTCGAACAAGGCATTCAGCTCTGCGGTCAAGTCGATTTCGCGGCTGTCCCATGAGGAGTTTTTCTCGGGGTTGCGATAGGTTTCGACTCGGGTGCCGTGGGAGCAGAGCGTCCAGCAGGTACGAGTCCCCTCGGCCTTGGTGGTAAAGGCATTGTAGTCCAGCGAGAACTCATACCATCCTTTTTCCTGATTGTAGCGGATAGACTTGAACTTGCAGAAGAAACTGCGTGACTTCTCCACGCTTTCATAACGCGGATGCAGCAAGTCGACAAAGCCGGTAACGGGATCGATTTTGCTCGTGTTCCAAGCGGGGATGTAGAACAGGAATCCATTTTGGCGCCCTATCTCCCGGAAACTCGTGAACTTGTTGGTCAACTGGTAAGCATGCAGCAGTCCGCCAGGCTGGTCAGCATCAGCCTTCTTGTCGATGAGCAGATTGAGTTTGTCAATCAAGGCTTTCTCAAACTGCTGATAGACGGAACTCTCCACCTTTTGGCGGCCTCGCTTGAAGCCCATGTTCAAGTCCTCGAGCACGACAACGGCATGGTACTTGACCATGAGGGTGACAATCTTGTGGATGACCTGGGACAGGTAACCCTGCTTTAACTCCTTGATGCCCTCGATGGTGTTCCAGCTCTGGCGTTCACGTTGCCGCTCCTCTTCACGCTTGTCGAGGAGCCCGCGATAGTTGGTCTTGTATTTATTGCCTTGATACTCGTTCACAATCTCGTTGAGCGAGAACTGCTCCTTGATGCGCCCCCTGGAGTCGATGACGGTGACATAGAGCAGGTGGCGCTCACCACGGTCGATGCCAATAAAGTGCAGGTCATCGTGGTCGTGGATGTACTCTCTCGCCATCTTATTCATATCCTGCTCCTTAGCCAAGTAATTGTAGATGAAAGACAGGTGGAATCCAAACTTATCTACTGTAAAGCGCCTATCCTTATATAAATCATAGCAAAAGCTGCTTAAAGTTCCCTGATTATTGGGATTCTTCTTTTTGATTGGGACGTTAGCCTTATGAGTCGGTTTATCAACGCTAATGCTCGACTTGCGGTAAAACATCTCACCAGTACCGATATCTATCACTGATTGATTTCCTGACATAAGCGCTTTGAAGTACATTGTGTGCAAATTATCAGTTCCTCTGGATTTCCGCAACCCCTTGCTGTATGTATCAGCATATGACAAATCTTTGTTTGAGATTTTAAAGAGAAGAAATGGCTTATTCTCGTCATTCATGGCTTGTTCAATCTCGGCATCATCAACAACGAAATAAGTAAACACTTTTTCTTTGCAGAGATTATCAATAACCTCTTGAGGCTCGGTAAACAACGAGAATTCTGCGTTCACATAGTCTTGTGAGCGAGGAATGCGGACAAGGGATAAGATTGTTTCATGCAGGTACTTGGTAACTTTGCTATTGATACTTGCAAATCTTCTATCGGCCAGTAACTGCTGATAAATGAGTGGTTGTTCTCGAAGTGCCTTTAGCATGGCGCTAGGGGTACCCATTGATACCAATGACTGGTATAATTCACTTTCGCCTAATGCGCCGACAAACGATACGATGGCGTCCATCAGTTCGCGCTTATCATGGTCATAGCCATCTGGTCCAACATAACTATTGCCATAAACGGTCTGACTCTTGGGTTGATAATAGTCCAATCGTTCATATTGACCTTTAGCTCCTTCCTTTCTTCTGAACAACTTTGTCTTTGCACTGACACCTAAATAGTAATCATACTCACCAATTTCATTCTTTTTCCTGAAAAGGTATCCTCCATATTGGGTGCCATTGTCAGACTTCTCAGTCTTGCTGTCTACCCAACCGCCAAGAAAATTCCCCTTGATATTAAAATTCAGTTTGAATTTCTCGATGGAATAGGGTTTGCGGGTCATGCGGTTGCGCACCTTGTTGTAGAGCGGGGTCACGCGGTCAAGTTCTTCCCACATGACTGCCAATTCACCATAGAAACGCTCGTCCTTGTCGGGTTCGTCACCATTGCCCAGCAGGGGTTTGACAAAACGCTGCAGTGCTTTGACGGCATCGAGCAAAGCCTTCAGTTTGGCGACATTCTCCTTGTCCTGGGCGAGATTGCGGCCCTCGGGGTAAGCATTCTCGATGAGCGACTGGGCATCGGCATAAGCATTGCGTATTTGCAGGAAGATGTTTTCGGTCTGCTCCTCGTCGTCGTCCACTGCACCCAGGCCGGCAAAATGTTCACAGATATCCCTGCCCGGCATGCAGGCATTCAGATAACCGATGCTGAAACTGCCCTCTCGCTTGATGAGCTTGCTGATGCGCTCCTCGTAGTTTTCGGCCGTCTCTTTTCGCTTGAGCGGGCAATGGGCCTTGACATCGTCGGCAATGGCCCTCTTGATGACCGACCAGTCCTTAAACATCGCTTGGGAAATGTCGGTTATCGCCAAATCGTTGGGAATGAAGATGCCGTCGAGGTTGTAACTCGGCAGGTTAGTCAACAGTTCCCGGAGTGGGTCGAACACATGATCGTCGAGTGCATGGTAGATATCCCTCACGGCCTCGAGCATGGATTTGTCGCTGTCAAATTCTTCATCCAGCCACGAAACCGCCTCACGGTCACTCAAAATCTGCTTGAACAGGGGTTTGAGTTTGGGCAGCCGCGTGTCGCGCGAAGGCTGCTGCTGATTGTACAGGTTGACATACTCGTTGATGCCCTGTATCTTCTTGCCACCGTTCTCGACGGTTCGACCGCCAATGACGGCGTTATAGACCTCAATCTGCGACTGGGTGAGCAACTCGGTATAATAGTCCAGGCTGAACATCTCTTGAATGTCCCGAACGTTGAGACACTCGGACATCTCTTGATAGAGTTGAGGGAAATGGTCGGCGACAGGTGAGGCAGCGATTTTCTCAAATGTCGCCATGTTGTCGATGAACTTGGGCAGATTCTCATGAATCAACCGATAGGCAATCGCGGTGGATTGAGCTTCGGCCGAATACATGTTCCTACGATTCTCGTGAAATCCCGTGAAATAGGTTGTAAAGTCACGGAACTCGTCAATGAGTGCCCGCTCGTCGGGAGTGATGACTCTGAGGATGTCTTCGCGGATAAGTTCTTTTTTGTCAATGCGCTTGAAACGGTCGTCCTTGGTCAAGGCGTCGGCTATGACCTTGCGCAGTTTGTCTTGAACCTTCTCCATGGCTTTCTTGTCAGCATCGCTTTTTTGCGATTTGGAATACAATTCATGCAGCAGGTTCACGTCATCATTGGGCAATTTAAACGAGCCCAACACACTTTCGATAAATGCCTTGTGGTAACGGTCAATGATTTTCTTGACCAACTTGTAACTTTCGGCACGGTGCTCGTCTTGAGAAATGAGGTCAGTTTTCTCAAGAATCGCCTTAGTGCGTTTATCGGGGATGAGTTCAAAGCGCAATGTCTTTGAAACTGGATACAAATTAGTGAAGCGGTCCATATTCTTTAGTTTTAAGTATTGTTATTTTCTAAACACAAAAGTAGTCCTTTTTAATCAATTTTGCAAAATAACCTATTAACAGTGTCAAATTTTAGCACTTCTAATGTAATATTTGTTAATCGGTGTGATTTTTTTGATTTTTCCTTGAAATACTGGGGTGGATTGGGGTGGTGGACTGGATGGGTTGACAGTATTTCTTGTTGTTCGCCTGAATGGGGTTGACAGTTTGGGCTAAGCCGGGGCGGGCCTGTTTTCAATGCGAATGATGCGAATTTAGCGAATAAATAATTATTGGTGTCCGCTAAAACTATTTTTGCGGCTGAAAAAATCAGGCTGAATCCCGTTGCCGAGGTTCAGCCTTTTTCGTTACCTTTGTTTTCACCACAAAAACCAGGTAACATGAACAAAGATGAAC
>Ga0247611_10009984_pt1 | contig 11256 bp, 17 predicted proteins | sample 177DNAGHGhighgp2_FD_192422 | JGI IMG/M metagenome (GOLD analysis project Ga0247611, IMG submission 192422) | Sheep rumen microbial communities from Palmerston North, Manawatu-Wanganui, New Zealand - 1770 DNA GHGhigh gp2 | ecosystem: Host-associated > Mammals > Digestive system > Stomach > Rumen... | reverse complement strand
CGCACGCCGCCGAGCGAGGCGGCCTCGATGTCCGCCTTCGCGCCGTGGATGCCGCGGACGACGAGCCGCGCGGTATTGGGGTGCGAAAAGGGGATCTCGCCAAAGGCAAAGGAGAACAGCAGACCCTTTTCGCGGGCGTAGGAAAAGCTGTCCGGCACGCGCGTGTCGTCCGGCGCCATGCCGAGCAGTCCGGCCACGATCGCTTTGTCCGTGCCGTGGCCGCGCCCCGTCGCGGCAAAGGAGCCGGAGAGCGTGATGTCCGCCTCGGCGACCTCCTCGCCGAGGATGCGGCGGCAGGCAAGGCCGATGCGCACCGCGCCGGCGGTATGCGAGCTTGACGGCCCGACCATGATCGGCCCGATCAGATCAAAAATGTCCATAAAAAGCCTCCTGCATGCGGAAAGCATTTTGTATGCTTATTATACCCGCACAGGAGGTTTTTGACAATAGCGAGGGGGAGAGCGTTGACAGGAGATAGCAGCGGAAGTAAAATGTTGACGATACGATGATAAGAAAGACAGAACAGGGAAGCGCTCAATGTCTCATATCAACATATCAAATGGAGAGAAAATGAAAAAGAGAACACAAATTTTGATCATATTTTGTGCCGCTTTGATTCTGAGCATAGCTTGTATTCCCCTTTTGAAAGCTCCTCCGTTATGCCTGAAATGCTTTCAAAGGCATGTAGTTCATGATTACTGTGCAGCAGCTGGAATTAAAAGTACGAAATATGAGGATGTTATTGCTAACTATGGCGAACCAGTATTAATTGACCAATATCCTTATGGAGAAGGCAAAAAATATGTACGGCTAGAATATGATTCCTTGGTGTTCTGCTATGAATTGGAAGAAGAAAAATATTATTTTAAAGGATTCGAGGTTTATACCCCGGATATTCAATTCAGACGGAACGTTCATGTCGGTAGCACAAGAAACGAAATAAAACATGTTTACACTAATGCACAAGCATGGACCCCGGATGCAACAATGTATAGTGACAATCCAAAGGGCAGTTGTTCATGGGACAGAGTGGTAATTTTTGAATATGATAGTAATAACAAAGTAACTTGCATTAAGTACTATCCTATTTGGGCATGAACACAGGGAACCGTCCCCTGTGTTCTTCATTCAATCTTGCGGCGAACGAGGACGCCTGTATGGAAATCAGCGAGAATCTCAAAAAACGGATGACGGATGAACAGGCAAAGCAGTTGATTTTTGCCATCAGCGGATGCCGCACGGCGGCAGACTTTCAAAGAATGCCGATTGCACGCAGAGACGACGCCATCAGGACGATGCTGGAAAGAGGCGTGTCTATCCGCCAGGCCAGCAGAATGACCGGGGTAAGCGTTGGCATTGTAAGGAAATTCAGCAATTAGGGGGGAACACAAGGAACGCCCATGCCGCAAAGCCGCGCACGAAATGGACGAGTGAGGGCAAAAACTTACTTGTAGCCATTTTGTAACCCTCACACGCATTAACCGTCCCCTGTGTTCTTGTGGAGACGTCAACCTAAATGTTGCTGCTCAAAATGGTTTTGTTTCAGGGGCAATCGCAGCAGTTAGCTGGCCATTTACTGCGGTTTCTTCTGCTTTTGGTAATGCAGGATATATAGGAGTTGCTTCAACCGTCTCATTTACTGAGGAATTGATCTTTGATTACAGCAGCTTTTACGCAGGGCAGAGTTTGGAGGTAGTCCCATGAAATTCAAAAGAGACTGGCCGCTTATCTATCGAGATTTTATTGGAGGGCCAATACTTGTCTCTGTTATTTTTGGTCTTTTTCTGTATATTCCCTTTTTCAAAGCTGGGAAAACAGAGATCCTTTTGTTAATTACTCTCATGCTCTTGGGTGGTTTTTCTGTATGCTGGTTGCTGGCTTATCTTGCTGGAATACTAACAAACTATATTCTCCTAACTGAAGAGGGGATTATATTCAGCCAAAGAAACAAGCCTTTAACTGTATTGCCTTGGAATTCGATTGTTAAGATTTCACGAACAAGATACATTGGAGGAAAGACTCTATTGTTTGAAGGTATATCTGGCGAGAAAATATGGTTTTATCCTACAAATAAAATAGAATGCTATATTCACGATAATCATCCAGAGTTAGACACTATTTTCCCAGATAAGAAAGCCTATGTAAAGTGGAGCGAGGTCTCCCCCTTTCTTCATGGGACAGGGGACGGTTCCTTGTCCCACGATGAGAAACCCTACTGCATGAACACAGGGGACGGTTCCTTGTGTTCTGACAAAACACCCCAATAAGTACCACGGCGCGAGGAGCCAATCCACTCCCCGCGCCGTGTTTTGCTCTTTCCCGCTCCAAACACAGAGAACCGTCCCCTGTGTTCTTCTCTATAGCCATTTTGTAACCCTCACACGCATTAACCGTCCCCTGTCCCAGCGGGGGAGAGCTTACATTGACAGGAAATAGCAGCGGAGGTAAAATAAAAATAAGTAAAAAGGAAATCGAGACAGGGAAATGCCCTTTGTCCCGTGCAGCAGGTGGACAGTATGGGTCTGATCGGAATAATATCTCTTCTCTTTGCGGGCTTTATAATCATCGGTTTTATCGCCGCGATCTTTAACAGAGACCATGACGAGAGGGAACGCGATTCGAATATCGCTGTCTCTCAGGAAGTTCCCTCTGTTTTTGATGCCTTCCGGAACGACGGCGACAACAAACAGTAATGGGACCACAGGGGACGGCTCCCTGTGGTCCACATGTCCTTTTATCCAATTGACAAAACTGGAGAAAAACATGCATAGAGTACTACAAATTGTTGATTCCATGGCGACAAGAAATGTTGTAATAATGAATACTGAAACAGGTACGATCGACACCTGCTTTGACGATTCAATATTGGTGGGCGATAAGAACTTTAGTTTTATAATAATAGGAAATGAATACATGTGTGGGATTAGATTATTTGGCAGTCTTTCGTGTAATACTGCGGGAAAAGCTACTGTAGGAAAAACTCTGTTGTGTAGAATAAGTAAAAAGGATGTTTTTGTCGGTACAAAAATAATGACACAAGTATTAGTAAATAATGACCTTTACTATATTCCGCAAAGACAAGTAGATGGAATCAAAATAGGAGAGGAATTTTTATTTCGGTATACAAGAAAAGACTTAATACAGGTTGATGATGTGATACATCCGGACTTGGTTGAAGAAACTGAATAGGGAACACAGACTAACTATTATATGGGACAGGGGACGGTTCCTTGTCCCACGATGAGAAACCCAATTATGGGACAGGGGACGGTTAATGCGTGTGAGGGTTACAAAATGACTACAAGTAAGTTTTTGCCCTCACTCGTCCATTTCGTGCGCGGCTTTGCGGCATGGGCGTTCCTTGTCCCGCCGTTCTTAGCTTATCCGCTATAAATGGGACACGGAACCGTCCCCTGTCCCAGAGGCGTGTCTATCCGCCAGGCCAGCAGAATGACCGGGGTAAGCGTTGGCATTGTAAGGAAATTCAGCAATTAGGGGGAACACAAGGAACCGTCCCCTGTGTTCTCTTCTTTACTATGCAATTGATGTCAAAGAAGATGAAGGCGGAAGAACGGAACGCGAAGGCCTAAAGGAGTGGATTCATGAAATACTTAAATAAATCCGAAATACAACAATTTGTTGATATCGGCTTCGTAGAACGAGACAGAAGTTGGAACGCTTTTCAGATTGTTATGATTTGGTTATTAAGCATTGTTACAGTACTTTCTGTGAAATGCAATTTGATATTTTGGCTGTGCGTAGCAGCAATTGGAGATATTGCGTTCAGTTTTGTATTTTTGAAAAAAGTATTCCTGGAGAACAATGCAAAAGCAGCCAGTATTTTTTCTCAAGGAATGACCACATTGTTCTTAAGCATTATCTTTTCTGTTTTTTCTTATCGCTTGTTTAATGAAAAAATGTCGGTCGGGCCAGTTTTGCTGCTTCTTATAATTGTCGTTCTTGGTGTGAGCTACTATCTGAATTTTGTTATTACTCTTCACAGAATTAAAAGGAAAAAATTTGACACATCAACTGACTTAACGCAAGGGCTTGTACTTGCAATTTCCGTGCTGGCATTTTTAGCTCTACGTTATTTTTTGAAAGAAATTGTTCCAAACGAGAGGATGAGCCTTGTAGTTGCATTTTTATTATTTATTCTTTCAATCACATTTACTTATGGTGTTATTTATTTCATAAAATACTATTTTATAAAAAAATATCTCGAAGAATGAACACAGGGGACGGTTCCTTGTGTTCGAACAAAAAAAGGAACATGTGAACACAGGAACACAGGGGACGGTACTGTGTGTTCTGACAAAACACCCCAATAAGTACCACGGCGCGAGGAGCTAATCACTCCCCGCGCCGTGTTTTGCTCTTTCCCGCTCCAAACACAGAGAACCGTCCCCTGTGTTCTGATCGGCCCGATCAGATCAAAAATGTCCATAAAAAAGCCTCCCGCAGGGAAGTATTTCTCATTTGTCATTATACCCTTGCGGGGAGATTTTGACAATAGTCAGGCAGTAAGCGCGTTGACAGGAGACCGGGGAACGGGTAGAATGGAAAAGAATAAAGGGGGACAGAACATGCTGGTCCTTATTTTCGTGGTGCTGTTGTTTTCCGCGCTTCAGCTGCTCTGCTGTCTGAAATGGAAAAGAAAGCTTGCCAAAGCTATTCCGCTGCTTGTCGTCCTGCTGTTTATCTGCGTTTTTTTTGCGCTGATGGCATGGAGCTTCTCTTTACCAAGCCCAACTGACATGGCAGCATTTCGACAGCAGGACGAGCAGTTCAAGACTTTTTATATTTTCTTCTGTATCGGTGTTTTGGCTGCGTTAGGAGAGCTTCTCGGCTGGCTGATTTACGGGATCCTTTTGCTTTCTCGGGGCAGGGGTGACAAATATGGGACAGGGAACAGTCCCCTGTCCCAGACACATGTCCCACCGGGTTAATAGAGACATATGAAGGAGCGGTGATATGACGAAGAGTACATATGCGCTATGGGGTGTTTGCTTAAGTCTCGGATTATTCAATCATTTTTTCGTTTCGGGACAAGGCAGATTGATTATTCCGTTTGTTTTGTTTCCTTCTCTCTTTTTGTTCTGGGTCATTTCTGCTTATCAGTTTTCCGAGGCTATCAGGGCTTCAGACCCAAACCTTTATCATCTTTTTCAGTCCCAGTTTCACGGTCAATACATTAAATTTGCTGAAGAGATTATTAGGGAAAAAGATCAAAACGACAAAATACTTATTTGTGCAAAAACACTACTATCATTTTATAGATCAGCGCCTTTGCTACTGATAGTCATAGCTATATTGTCTTTGTCTTAATTACATATAAAGGAATACCTGTAGAACACATGGGAACACAGAGAACTGTCCCCTGTGTTTCCTGGGGATGAACTACAATTTCTAGCAGATGCTGGATTTTGTTTCGTTGAAGAAGCAGAGGGATTATGGCATGCAATCAGATAAAAATAAAAAGTATGATGAATTTTTTATACATCAAATGGCGAATGTTTTTGGCGATACTATGGAGCTAATTGAAACTGAAAATAAAAGCTCATTTCATGGATGGTTCTTTATTAAATTTCTGTATAGACCCACAAAAGTATATATTTTGATTGAATCAGAATATGGTCTTTTTACTGTTCGACTTGAGGAAGAGGATGGCTCCTTTAGTTTTCTAAAACGAATAAAGAGTTTCGATAATCAGGTGTCAGTAAAGAATATTGAAAGCGCGATTTGCATTTTAAAAGAAACTATCGACCGACCGATAACATTCTATAAAGCAACTCCAAATGCTCTATTTCGAAAAGAGGGGAATGCATTTATTCAACTCTCATGGGATGAGATTAAATCCTTGAACACAGGGGACGGTTAATGCGAAAAAAGAAGGGGTAAGCCCCTGAAAAAGGCCGCAAAAACCAAGCCCTGTCGAGCAGAGCCGAAAAAACCTATAACAGAGGAAAAACTCAGGCCGCTTGATTCGGCGGCTGGTAGAGTTGCTCGGTGTCGAGCAGCAGATAGATCAGAAGTGGGACAGGGGACGGTTCCTTGTCCCGCCGTTCTTAGCTTATCCGCTATAAATGGGACACGGAACCGTCCCCTGTCCCATCTCAACCGAAGGTATAAAGAATTGTTGAGGAGTAGAGCAGAATGAATTTTTATACGAGAACCTTATGGAAACAGATAAACAGTCAGAATGAATATGAAAGGGTACGAGCCAACGAACAATGGGAAAGAAACTCTGAGGCCTATTCTGCATATATTAAATCGCTCAATAACCCTGTCTTAACCAAGTTTAACAACATTCTTAATCGCTATCAGGGATTCCATGATTATATAGTTGACTCTGTACTCTATAACAAGGAATCTCAAAAAATCATGATGGTAATGCATCTCAACAGAAGAAAGACTAGACTGCTTTTTAGGGGTGTTGAAGCGATAGAAACGAATTGTGGCGATATTTGTCGCGCGCTAAATGGTGAAACATTTGGATATTTTGAATTGGAATTATTACATGGCAACAAGATTTCAATTTCAATTGCATTTGACTTTGAAAAAGAAATAAGAATAATTGCAGATGATCTTTGGTGCAGAGGACGGGTACTATTTTAAATAATCAAGTTCGCAGAACACAGGGGACGGTTAATGTGAACACAGAGGACGGTCCCTTGTGTTCTGTGTCTATCCGCCAGGCCAGCAGAATGACCGGGGTAAGCGTTGGCATTGTAAGGAAATTCAGCAATTAGGGGGAACACAAGGAACCGTCCCCTGTGTTCTACACAAGGAACCGTCCCCTGTGTTCGCCACACCATGGAGTAATTGAGAGATGGAAATTGAAAAACTGTTAGATGCTATACCATGCTGTGCTTTTGGTAATGAGACGCTGTATAATGCACTTGAGTTCGAAAAAAAGTTGCATGAGCAGGATGCATACTTTGAAGTTGAGAATGTACTTGTAACTCCTTTTTATGTGGATCCAGGTATGCGCTGGCGTTATGAAATGTATGAATATGAGCTTAATATCGTCATTTCAGATTGCGAATCATTTGAGAACTATGCCATGAAATTTTTTTCAACTTTAAATTTAGAAGACGTTGAAAAAAAGTATTTGGATAGATTAAAGCAATGTTATATTGGAGCTAAAAACAATGATAATATTCTCATACCACTTCAACATTATATAGAATTCATATTGCACGGAAAAGATATTCAAGCAGATTATCAGGAATATTTCGGAGAATATAGCGCAGAAAATGTATTTATCGCAGTTTATTAAAGGAACATAGGACAGGGTGGGACAGGGGACGGTTAATGCGAAAAAAGAAGGGGTAAGCCCCTGAAAAAAGGTGCAAAAACCAAGCCCTGTCACGCAGAGACGAAAAACCTATGACAAAGGGAAAAACTCAGGCCGCTTGATTCGGCGGCTGGTAGAATTGCCCGGTGTCGTATGGGACATGTAAAATGAACACAGGGGACGGTCCCTTGTGTTCTGTGTCTATCCGCCAGGCCAGCAGAATGACCGGGGTAAGCGTTGGCATTGTAAGGAAATTCAGCAATTAGGGGGGAACACAAGGAACCGTCCCCTGTGTTCTAAGGGGGAACACAAGGAACCGTCCCCTGTGTTCTCACTATACACAGATGGGTTGCAGATAATACAACGAGGTGGGAAACTTGGCCATTTTGAGATAGTTCCAGCCTATGAGATGCCGTTAGAAGTATTTCAAGAGTTGCTCAATCAGATCGTTGTTTCTGGACCATATTGAGAGGGGAAATATATGAAGATTCAATATGAAAACGACACAGAACTTGCAGAATTTGAGGCTTTTTACAAGGAGTATAGAAGGGATATAGTTGTCGAAATTGGCGAAAAAAAATATCGAATCTATGCTACGACGATAACAAGGCTAATTCAAGATTATGAAACAGAATCAAAACTAAATGGATTTTTTCAAGTCGAACCAAATTTAATCATTGTTGATACTGTTACGAAAGAGACCATAGAAAAAACGATAAATAATCTTGCTCAATGTAAATATTTTGACAGCATTGATAATTTAGGCTTTTATGGAACAGGGAACGGTTAATGCGTAAGAGAGATGCAAAATAATTACAAAGCTCAATAATTGTTCCTCTTTCGTGCATTTTGTGGAACAGAGGACGGTGCCTTGTCCCACGAAGAAAACAGTAATGGGACAGGGGACGGTTAATGCGAAAAAAGAATGAACACAGGGGACGGTCCCTTGTGTTCTGTGTCTATCCGCCAGGCCAGCAGAATGACCGGGGTAAGCGTTGGCATTGTAAGGAAATTCAGCAATTAGGGGGAACACAAGGAACCGTCCCCTGTGTTCTACACGCATTAACTGTCCCCTGTGTTTCCTGTTTCCATGAATTTGGTATTGGTGTATTAAGAGAGTACGGGGTAATTCCATGAAACAATATTCAATTGAAACCGTGATTTCAGATTTTGAAAAATCTGGAGAAGTGATATTTCGCCTTGCAAATACAGGCGATTATGTAATTAGCAACAGAGAATGGAAAAAACTCGTTAAGTATTTTAAGATATTTGAAAAGAATTTGGAGTTCGGATATCGGTGTATTGACAGGCTAATAGAAAGTTCTAATGTAGTAGTAAAAACTAAAGCAGCAGCCTACAGCCTGGCGCTGTCTTACAACACTAGTCGCGCGATATCTGTTTTGGAGGAGATTGCTAACAATTCAGGAAACGGGATTTTTCGGTTTAACGCAGAAATGACGCTAAAAGTGTGGCGCGAGCAAGGCTATTTAAAGATTTATCAATGAAGGTGTTCTAACAAGACGCGGGGAGAAATTCACTCCCCGCGTCTTGTTTGCGCCAAGCCCAAATTCTGGAAACTAAAAACTAGAAACTACACCTGCATCTGCCGCTGCATCTCCCGCCGCAGGCGCTCGATGATCTTCTTCTCGAGGCGGCTGATGTAGCTCTGGGAGATGCCGAGGAGATCGGCCACCTCCTTTTGCGTGTATTCCCGCCCGCTCTTGAGTCCAAAGCGCAGCGAAATGATCTCGCGCTCCCGGTCGCTCAGCGCGGCGACGGCGCGGCGCAGCATGGCCTTTTCCGCGTCGTCCTCGAGCGGGCGCGAGACCTCGTCGCCGTCGGTGCCGAGAATGTCCGAGAGCAGCAGCTCGTTGCCGTCCCAGTCGGTGTTGAGCGGCTCGTCAAAGCTCAGCTCGCTGCGCTGGGCGCCCCGCTTGCGCAGATACATCAAAATCTCGTTTTCGATGCAGCGCGAGGCGTAGGTCGCGAGCTTGATGTTCTTCGCGGCGTTGAAGGTGTTCACGGCCTTGATCAGCCCGATCGTGCCGATCGAGATCAGATCCTCGATGTTCACGCCGGTGTTCTCAAAATGCTTGGAGATGTAGACGACGAGACGCAGATTGTGCTCGATGAGCAGCGATCTTGCCGCCTCATCCCCCTCCTCGAGCGCGGCGAGAGCGGCGCTTTCGGCCTCCTTTTCCAGCGGCGGAGGCAGCACGTCGCTCCCGCCGATGTAAAAAACCGACGGCGGCTCGACGCCGAGGATGGACAGGATGCTCTCCCGCAGGAAAGCGATTTGCGGTTTACATAACATTAATGACTCCTTTAGAACCAATCGAGTAAAAACACTTCTCAGGCATGCGGAGAGGATATCGGCAAGAACGAATTGCGAGAGAATTTGTGTTCCGGCGATGACGCTTCTTTGCAGGAATACTTTGTGTATTTCAAGAAAAAGCGGTGAAGCCGGTGCGCAAATTGTCCGCAAGGCGTCGAAGGTGATATCCTCTCCGTATGCCTAAATAATGGCGTCGAAGCCGTCGCCGGAGGCAGAGGGCGACAGCGCGACGAGAAGATCGTCTCTCTCCCGGCCGCTGACGATGAGCGCGTCCGGCCGGAAGGCCGCGAGAAAGCCTTTTGCGCCGACGGCCGTATAGGGTACGAGCCGCAGCCGCCCGTGTAAGCTCTCGAGCGCGTCGGCGCAGGAGAGCAGCTCGGCCGGATCGGACAGCTCCAGCAGCGCCTCGTAAGGCTTGAAGAGTTCCTTCACGGCGCGCGGCGCGGCGACCATCACGCGCTTTCCGCTGATCGGGTCGGAGAGTGCGTTGCCCGTGTCGCGCAGCGCGCGCAGCCGAACTGATCTCCCGCCAAAGCGCAGTTCGATCTCCAGGATCTCGCGCTCGCGCCGCTTTCCGCTCTCACGAAGGAAGAGGGAAAAGACGGCCCAGAACAGAAAAAAGCTCAGCCCCAGCAGCGGCAGCGACGCTTCGAGTGCGCCGCCGTTTGCGAGCGAGAGCGCCCACACGCCCCCGCCCAGTGCGGCGGAGAGCGCGAAAAAGGCCGCGCAGAGGCGCGAAAACGCCTTCTCGCCGTAAAAGGAAGCGAGACACATCACCGCCGCGCAGAGCAGCTTGCCTTTCGCCGAGACGAAGAAGCCGCCCTCCGCCGCGGCGGCCACGGCCCAGAGCGCCCCGAAGAGCGCGGCGAGCGCGTAGCGCCCCCTTTTCAGCGGCGCGCCGCAAAAGCGCGCGGCGAGCAGACAGATGAGATAATCGGCGCAGAAATTTATCGCAAAGCAGACGTCGACCCAAACGATCTTCATGGAAAGAGTATACGCCCGCGGCGCGGGCAGTTTTTGTCATTTGCGCTTTGCCGGGAGGCGGGGAGTTTTCGCGCCGCGGCGAGCCCGGATCCGAAAAGCCGACAGAAACCGAAATAGGGAATTGTCAAAAGAGCGGCGCTGTGGTAAAATCAATTGGAATGGCAAAGCGCGGCTTTGCCAAAGGAAAGAAGAGGAAACAGGAATTATGTGGTTTACTTTCGCAATCATCGCACTGCTCTGCTGGAGCGGCTCGGACCTGTTCTCCAAGATCGGCTGCCAGGACGCAAAGGACAAATACAGTCATCTGAAAATGGTCATGGCCGTGGGTCTCGTCATGGGACTGCACGCGGCTTATGAAGTCTTCTTCAACGGCGTTGAGATCAACGGCCAGATCCTTCTGACCTACCTGCCGGTCTCGATGCTCTATATCCTCTCGATGGCGATCGGCTATCTCGGATTGCGCTATATCGAGCTTTCGATCTCCTCCCCGATCTGCAACAGCTCCGGCGCGATCGTTGCGGTGCTGACGCTGATCACCGCCGGCATCAGCGAGGATCTGCCGCCCGTCGCGCTCGTCGCGGTGGCGCTCGTGTGCATCGGCGTGATCGCCCTCGGCTTTGTCGAGGCCAACGAGGAC
>Ga0247611_10009982_pt1 | contig 11257 bp, 7 predicted proteins | sample 177DNAGHGhighgp2_FD_192422 | JGI IMG/M metagenome (GOLD analysis project Ga0247611, IMG submission 192422) | Sheep rumen microbial communities from Palmerston North, Manawatu-Wanganui, New Zealand - 1770 DNA GHGhigh gp2 | ecosystem: Host-associated > Mammals > Digestive system > Stomach > Rumen ... | reverse complement strand
GATGGTGAGGTACTGGCGGCGCATGTCGATAAAGCCGGCGCGATAGACATCCAGCATGTCGGCCTTCAGGAAGTCTTTGATAATCTCGTTGAACGCAATCTGGTACTTATGGACGCGCTCGGTCTCCTCGGTGATGGCCTTGCGGATGCACGCATACACGGCTTCCTTGTCGTAGGAACCCTTCTCCAGCGGTTTGGCAGACTCCAGCATCGTCCCCTTCTGCTCCATGAAATACTGGCGGACGGCTATCTGGATCAGGCGGTTCAGGTTGATGGTCATCACGCTCTTGGAACCCGTCGAGACAGAAGCCGTTCCCATGGAATACTGGTGCGTGGTATGGTTGTGGCTGCTATCGGCCTTGTCCAGGTCGGTAAGCGAGTTACGCAGGCGGCAGCAGCTGGCCAGCGAGTCGGCGCTGTCGGACAGGTAGCAGAAGAAACTGTGCCCCTTGGACCACATCTCGGCCGTGAAATCGGCATACTCCTTGTCCACGAAATCATCCTTGCCGTCGGTCAGCAGGGCCATGGTCTCTACCGGGAAGGTAAGGATATAGTGATTGCGTTCCTCATTGAACCACTGCATGAAATGCTTCTGCAGCCAGGAGAGGGTCTCCCACTTGGGAGCTGTTCCGTCCGGGAAGCGGAAATCGCCGAACACGCCGCGGAAATACGCCTCGTCAAAATAGCTGATGTTCCAGAATACGGTCTGATAGCCGCGGTTGCCCGCCGGCATGTTCATGGAGTGCACCACCTGCTGGAAGTAGTTGTCGATCACCTTCACCAGCGTACGCTGTTTGATGTTGTTCTCCACCACCGTGTCCAGTTTGTCCAGGTAGTCGTCCCCGTAGTCCTTGCGGATGAAATAGTCCAGGTACATCAGGAACTCGGGCGTTGCCACGGCGCCCATGAACTGGGAAGATACGGAATAAACCAGGTTGATGAACTCGCCGCAGTAGGATTTCAGGTCGGTCGGTGCGATGGAAACGCCGCCCAGATCCTTCAGGCCGCTCACCAGGAAGGGATACATGGTAATGGCCACACAATACGGATAACCCGGCGTGCCGCTCTCGTCATGCTTGTACAGGACATGGTCCTCCAGGTCCTTGATGTACTGGCCCGCCAGCTGGCGTCCGTACAGGGCCTTGATCTTGTCCCGCATGATGTAGCGGTTCTGCTTGATGTTGTTTTCTTTATACAGTTCCTGGCCCAGCGTCACGATATTCTTGCGCGTGACGTTGGCATTGGCATCGAACTTGGAGCCCGTGGCAGCGTTGGAGGCGGCGATATAGTCCTTGATGAAGTCGCGTTTCTTGCGGAGGTCCACGCCGGCATCGAATTTTTCGATGTAGGCCACGGCCACCTTCTTGTTAATCGACATCAGGCTCTCTTCCACCTGACGGCGAATCTCGCGGCTGGTAATCTTGTCGTAGATATACAGGTTCTCGACAATGGACACCACGACGGCCTCAGGGCATTCCTGTCCGGTCGATTTGTACGCCTCGCGGATACCATTCATCAATTTAACCTTGTCATACTCCTCATAAGACCCGTTGGTCTTCCGTACTGAAACATCCATCGCTGCAGAAAGTTTTAGATTGTATAATATATCGTAAGTAGTAATCGCATTTTGCGCAGAACAAATTTAGCAAATAAAAAAATATGCCCGACAGAATCGGGCATAAAAAGTTATCAACAGGTTAAGTAACAATCCTGTTAACAAGTCGGTTACCAATTGAATTTCGCCATTACAAGCACGCGGTGATTGGTTACCCAGTGCAGGTTATCCGTAGGAATGCCCTTGGAACTGAACGTGTCACCGTAACGGCAGCTCGTCAAATCATACTCGATGCCGAACTGCATCTTGCCCAGGTTGTAGAGCAACGTAGGGGTTACACGGAACATCTGCTCGATGGCCTGGAAACCGTTGCCGCTGAAATAAACCGGTCCGGTAATGTCCTTATAGGAACCCAGGCTCTTCATATAGCCCACCATTCCCAGCACCTGGAGTTTTTTGCCGTACTGGGCGGAAATGAAGTTCACCGTACTCGTGAGCGGGGTGTACTCGTGGGAAATGCCGTCGGCCTTGGTTCCGCAAACGGCATAGCCGCCGTTCAGCTGCATGTGTTCGCCGCTCTGGGCGTAGGTACTCTTGGCCTTGACCTGGAAGCGGCCCTTGGTATACTGCAGGAAAACGAAGGGGTTGAAGGTCGTAAACCACTCGTCGTACTTCCTGCCCGTCGTAGCATCATAGCCATATTGCGGACGGATGGAAAGCATGCTCGCGCCCACGCGGCCCAGGAAACCGCCGTTCTTGTAGGAAACGCCGGCATAGACTTCCGGGATGGCATGGCGCTGGTATTTGTTCGTGCTGCCGGCAGGGCCAGCGGAACGATACTGGAGCTGTTCCAGGATACCGGCCGTAAACGTCAGCTTCTTATTGAAGGTGGCATTGAACATGAGCTGGGCACTGCGGTTGAAAGGAGAGAACGGGGCGCCCGTCTCCAGGTTGATCATGTTCGGCATATCAGCGGCCAGCGGATGCCAGCTCTGACCGATACGCAGGCTCAGGTCGGTATTGCCGTTCTTCCCCAGTTCGTCCCAAAGAAGGTCCACATAGGCCTGACGCATACGAAGGGTACCGGTATTGCCATTGCTGTTCAAGCAATAGAAGTCGGCTTCAATTTTACCATTGATCTTGGTAGAGCCCACCTGGTAGCCCAGGATATCCAGGCCCAGACGGGTGGTAATCGCCTGATAGTTAAAACTCGAAACGGCATTTACATCGTTGCCATTCACCATTTTCTCGTCCAGCGGAACAAAGAAGAACACATCTTCGGCCAGGGACTTGGTAGCCCGGGTGTCGAAGAAAGCATAATTGCGGATAAAACCGTAGGGTTTGAAATGATAGGGTTTATCCTCGGCAGAGGCCAGCACAAAGGTGCAGGCGGCTGCAAGAAGGAGTACAATTTTTTTCATATTCTTATGCAAAAGGGAAAATCTTGGTAAGCCAGAAGAAACCGAAAACAAAGCCGACGATACCGATGATAATACCCACCTTGGCCATATCCTTGGTCTCCACCAGGCCGGTCGAAGCCGCAATGGCATTCGGCGGCGTAGAAATCGGGAAGAGCATGGCGATGGAAGCGCACATGGCAATGAATACGATCATGGCCTTGGAGCCGCCGAGCGCCAGGAACTGGGCATTGTTGGCAGCGGCCGGATCGGCCATACCCTCAGCGACCACGATCAGGATCGGGATCAGCAAGGCCGCCGTAGCGGAATTGGAAATAAAGTTGGAAAGGAAGTAGCACACCAGACCGGCGACTACCAGCACCAGCACAACGCTCATGGAGCCGAACGGGATGGCATTGATCAGCACCTTGGCCAGGCCGGTTCCCTGCAGGCAGGTCCCCAGGGCGAAACCGCCCGCCACCAGCCAGAGCACGCTCCAGTTGATTTCCTTGATATCTTCTTTGGTAAAGATGCCGCAGGCCGTCAGGACGCCCAGCGGAATCAGGGCCACGATATTGGAATTGATCTTGGTGATGCTTTCGGTCATCCACAGCAGGATGGTGCCGATGAAGGTAATCCACACCACGGTCGATTTCCAGCTCTTTTCTTTCTTGTTCTCGGGGATTTCAAGGACGAGTTTTTCGGTCTTGAACGGGAAGAAAAACTGCAGGAGCACCCAGGCCACCAGGATCATCACAATCACGTACGGGATCATGTGAACCATCCAGTCCATGAAGGAAATCTCCGCATTGGCCTCGGAAAGGAAGCGGACAGCCGTCGCATTCGGCGGGGTGCCGATGGGCGTACCGATACCGCCCAGGTTGGCGGCAACCGGGATGGACAGCGCCAGGCCGATTTTGCCCTTATCGTCCGCAGGCAGGGTTGCCAGCACCGGGGCCAGGAAAGCCAGCATCATGGCGGCGGTAGCCGTGTTGGACATAAACATGGAGAAGATCGAAATCACGATAAGGAAGCCCAGGAGCACGATTTTCGGCTTGGTACCGAAAACTGACAGCAGGCCTCGGCCCATCGTAACGTCCAGGCCGTATTTCTCGGCCATGATGGCCAGGACGAAACCGCCCATGAACAGCATCACCACCGGGTCGGCGAAGGAGGCCATGATACTCTTGAAACCTACCAGCTGACCGAATTTCGGGTCGCAGAAAAGACCGATACCCTTATCGGAAACAGTGAGCAGGGAAATGACGATAACCAGCAGAGAGGTGGTCCAGTTCGGGATAATCTCGAAAATCCACATCAGGGCGGCGAACACGAAGAGTGCAATCACACGCTGCTGAACGACGGTAAGGGCGTCGATTCCGAAGAAACTGGTCGGAACGGCCCACAGGAAGCCTGTAACGAGCAACACGATCGGCAGCAGGACGCAGAACTTCACATTGAGTTTGTTGTTAGCCATTTGGGTTGAAACTTTATTTAATTTTATTCACTTTCCAAATATCTTGCAAAGATAACACAAATTCTTCAGAAGGCAAGTATCTTCTTCGCTCATGAAATCACTTCCCCATCCTCTCTAAAACGAAGCCCCCGCTGCCTTTCAAACAGCGGGGGCGAGCGTTATTACATTACTGAAATGCCAGCGCGCTGTGAAACCAATCACCTTCAGATATCTCTGCACCTACAACGTTCTCCTCACGGAATGCATTCGCAAGACGTTCTGAACAAAAAACAGCCATTTGTCCCTGAAATTGGAAAACATCCATACCATAATAGTCCTTTTTGACTACAAGTTCTCGAACAGATGTTTCTATCATCTCTCGATCTTCTGCTTTACAGAGGTCGTCATAATTGTTAATCTGGACGGAAACAGGTCGCACATCGAAAGTGCCTGCAACTCCACGTTCCACAATCGTACAAGCCGGAAAAATAATATCACTAGCAGGGCGCAGCGGCACAAATAACAAATAAAATGGTGTATCTTCGTGCCCTTTGATGAAAATTCTCTTCAATATATACTCCTCCTTCGAGACATTTAGCCTTTCAAAAATAGTCTTCACTTTTTCACTAACGCACGCAATCATACTATTCCGTACATAATACGGCCACATGTAATCAATCGGCCCTTTATAGTCCAACTTGCCATAAATCGGTTCCGGAATATTGTCGAAAAGCCATGTCTGTCTTTTTGAATAAGCATTCCAATCCCCTTGAAATTCATTGGCGCGCATATAGATATCAAATTCTTTAGAGGTAATCTTTACTGATTGGGGCACAGCTCTGTTCTTTAAGAGTTTTTCATCCCACGATATCTGGATGTTATAGTATTTATTACTCATAATTTAAATCACTCTGATAGTTTTATTTTAAAATATTAATTCATATTAACTGAAAAATCGCTGTCAATCCAATTATTTAAAGCCTTATTAATTTCAGTGCGGGCTTCATTTGAAATAAGGGAATTTGCTTCATTTTAATACAATCTTACGGATTGTCCCCGGGCTTGTATAAAGATATAAACACCTTCCCGTAAGGCAACTTGGCGACAAGCTTGCTTCAAATAGCCGTTTTAATTTCCAGGTCTTGCCACCATCTAAACTATATATAAGATCCTGATCTAGAAACAAAGGTCCCACTACACAAAGAAAAGCCACAACAATCTCTCCGTTCCTTCGCAAATTACAATAGGAGGTATATCCCTTATAAAAGGCTACTCGTTCAGAACCGTAATATATTGCCATACCGGAATCCTCTTTCCTTATTTGGAAGGGTGGATTTGCAATAGTTTGGTTATTCTCCTTTCTCCCGCTCCCTTTCCTTATTTCATAAGAATCTTTTTTCCTATCGTAACCAAGGATGTATGAATGCTCTCGAATGGAATCACTAACGGAAAAATAAACACTATCATGATTGAACCAAGCCACAACGTCATCAAACTCTCTTTGTGCCGTATAGCCTTTAATTGTATCACAACAACTCCAATGCTTTCCTCCATCATCCGTTCGATACAGGTATAATTTTGGCTCTGAATGGACAAAACCTAATACGGAATCTACAATGAGTTTACTGGATTCATAAAGGATAAAACCCTCATCTTCTGAAGTAAAAACCATCTGATTGGCATATCGTGGACATTCTTTATTATAGAAATGATTTGCGGAGTAGAAGGCAAACCACCCGCAAAGGGTGGTTGCCAGAATGATTAGAATCCCTATAAATAGCCTAATCAAGAGCCTCTTCTTGTTCATTGTCGTGCGTATCTAAATTATTATTTAACAGAGATTGTAAATACATCATTATAAACACATTCAACCCAAAGGATGGGGAAGGATGCGATTCATAAAATGAAATCAAACGAGATACTATTTCTGCGACTTGTCTAATGCCATTTCTGTTTATAATATCCTTAAAATCCGGTGTTGAGGCAATTGTTATAAGATCTTTTCTTCCGAAAACCGTTTTGAATACTTATAGCCATAATCCATATAATAAGATGGCGGTTGACATCCTGGATTGCGTTCAACAAAATTATTTGCTCGCCATACATAATACTCGGGAGTTCCTTTAACTGATTGATCTACTTTTGGAATTCTATCCATACCAGAGGGATCCACCAAATTCACCGGATTCCCGGCGCAATATGCGTACGGGCTGATGTGGTAGTATTTCTCCGCCAGGGGGTCGATGCCGGAGAAGATGCCGTCGGTGGTCTGGAAGCGGGCGCCGCTGTCGTACCAGTTTATGCCAAAGAGCGCGTTCTGGGATTCCTTCCCGGTATAAAGGTAGTCAGTATTTCCCGTATTTGCAACCGTGGCGGGGACGGTCTGTCTAGTTCTATCCGTCGTTTTTTATATAAAACGCCTCGGTTTCCAAAGATAAAATCGGCCACACAGCATCCTGTGTGGCCATTTTTTGCAATTATCCGTGTAAATTTAGTTTACACGGATAATCCTCCCCATCTTTGCCGTATGGAAAACGCGAATAACCTCGGTTCCTCCCGGCCTCAAGGAGGCACGGAACCCGCCGCCCCCAGCCTCACGGCGCAATACATGGACTGGAAAGTCGATTGGGCGTTCAAAAAAGTCTTCGCCGACAAGGAAGTCATGATGAAACTCCTCCGCGACATCCTCCGGGAAGACATCGCCGACCTCGAATACCTCCCCAATGAAATCCCCGTCGTCTCGGAAAAGGACAAGCGCTCCATGTTCGATGTCCTCTGCCGCACTTCCGACGGTCGCAAGTTCATCTGCGAAATGCAGAAGAAGGCCGAGGCCGACCTCCAGGACCGGCTCTTCTTCTACGGCTCTCACCTCGTCGTCAACCAGGTCAAGCGCGGCGACAGGGAGTACCTCCTCTCACCCGTCTATGTCCTCTGCATCACCGGCTTCGAAATGGACCACACCGAACCCGTCCCCGAAGGGAAGATCCTCTTCGATTACCGCTTCCGCGAAGTGGACCTCGGCAACGACCTCTTCGCCGACCGGATGAACATCTGCGTACTGGAACTCCCGCGACTCGGACGGACCAAGCCGTTCGATGAAATGACCGATTCTGCGGAGAAATGGGCCTACATGTTCCAAAATATTGCTACATTTGCAGGTCAGCCCGAAACGGTCCGTGAGTTCCGCCACGCCATGGAGGTCTCCCGTGTCGATACGCTGACACCCGAAGAACAGAATCAATACCACGACGCCATGGTCAGCGAATACGAAAAATTGGTCATCAGCGAAGCCTACGAACAGATCGGCCTGAAAAAAGGGCGAGCAGAGGGTATGGAGCAAGGCAAGATGGAAGTGGCCCGGCAGATGAAAAAGATGGGCCTGTCCATTGCGCAGATCGTTCAGGCTTCCGGGCTACCGGAAGAGGTCGTCAAGGGGCTTTAAGAAACACACCCCACCCATCCCCGTTTCCAACTTTGGCCCCTGTCCTAAATTACGAGTATTATATTCTCGCCATACATTCAAGGATTTTTACGAAAAAAGTTTTCAACAGAAGACGCACTCTTCTGTTGAAAACTTTTTCTTGAAAAACCCTTGGTGGGTATTAAAAATATTTCTAAAGCCTTTAGATAATTCCCTGGGCGAGCATGGCTTCAGCCACTTTCATGAAGCCGGCCACGTTGGCACCCTTGACGTAATTCACGCTGCCGTCGGCCTGCTTGCCATACTTGACGCAGGACTCGTGGATGGAATGCATGATGGTATGGAGTTTCTCGTCCACTTCCTTGGCCGTCCAGCTGATGTGCATTGCGTTCTGGGTCATCTCCAGACCAGAGGTCGCCACGCCACCCGCGTTCACGGCCTTGCCGGGAGCGAAGAGGATGCCGGCCTTCTGGAAGGCCTCGATGGCACCGGGCTGGCAGCCCATGTTGGACACCTCGGCGCAAAGCCACGTACCGTTGGCCAGCAGTTCCTCCGCATCCTCGCGGGAAAGCTCGTTCTGGAAGGCGCAAGGCATGGCGATGTCGCACTTCACGCTCCAGGCCTTCTTGCCCGGGATGAACTGGGCATCCGGGAACTTCTGAGCGAACGGTGCCACCACATCATTGTTGGAAGCACGAAGCTCCAGCATGTAGTCGAGTTTCTCCTGGGTCATGCCGTTGGGGTTGTAGATGCAACCGTCCGGACCGGAGATCGCGATGACCTTGGCACCCAGCTGGGTAGCCTTGGTGGCAGCGCCCCAAGCCACGTTACCGAAACCGGACACGGCCACGGTCTTGCCCGCGATATCCAGGTCGGCGCTCTTGTTCTTCAGCATGTGCTGCACAAAATAGACGGCACCGAAGCCCGTCGCTTCGGGACGCACCAGCGAACCGCCGAAAGAAAGGCCCTTGCCCGTCAACACGCCATGGTGTTCGCGGCGCAGTTTCTTGTACATACCGTTCAGGAAGCCGATTTCGCGGCCGCCCACGCCGATATCGCCGGCCGGAACATCCATATCCGGACCGATGTTGCGCCACAGTTCCAGCATGAAAGCCTGGCAGAAACGCATGATTTCCGCATCGGATTTGCCCTTGGGGTTGAAGTCGGAACCGCCCTTTCCACCACCCATCGGAAGCGTGGTCAGGGAATTCTTGAAGGTCTGCTCGAAACCGAGGAACTTCAGGATGGACGGATTCACGGACGGATGGAAGCGCAGACCGCCCTTGTAGGGACCGATGGCGTTGTTGAACTGGACACGGTAGCCGGTATTCACCTGCACCTGTCCTTCATCATCGACCCACGTCACGCGGAAGGTGAAAATACGGTCGGGTTCGACGATGCGCTCGACGATCTTCGCCGCTTCGAATTCAGGATGTTTGTTATACACGTCCTCAATGGACTCGAGAACCTCCTGTACAGCCTGCAGGTATTCTTTCTCTGTAGGGTACTTCGCCTGGAGGCGGGCCATAATCTCTTGTGTTTTCATTTGATATGTGGTTTACAATTATTTAACTTCCCAGGTGGCGCCGCTGCGAAGCAGGTCGTCCACACAATGGATGGAAGATTTTTGCATCACGTCTTTAACCTGGTCGCGGACACCGTCGTCATAGGTAATGTCTTTCACGTCACGGATGACACCCAACGCCACCGGATAATCCGGTCCCTTCATGTCCGCGAGGGCCATGTGGATGCCGATATTGTCTGTGTGGGCATCGTGAACCAGGATATCATCCTCGGTGAAACCGCCTTCGCCGATGTGGACGGCGCGGATCTTCCGGCCGTCATAAATCAGGCCGCGATCGTGGTCTTTGCCGAAAATCATCTTCTCCCCATGACGGAGCACGATGGTATGGTCTGCCTTGACCGCGGGATCCGACAGCGTCTTGTGCGCGCCATCATTGAAAATCACACAGTTGGTGAGCATCTCCATCACGGAACAGCCATCGTGCAAAGCGGCCGCCGTCATGATTTCCTCGTTCAGCTTCAGTTCCACATCCAGGCTGCGGGCAAAGAAGGTTCCCTTGGCGCCCAGCACCAGGCTACCCGGGTTGAACGGGTGCTCCACCGTGCCGTAGGGCGAGGTCTTCGTAATGGCGCCGAACTTGGAAGTAGGCGAATACTGTCCCTTCGTAAGACCGTAGATCTGGTTATTGAACAGGATGATGTTAATGTCGATATTGCGCCGGATGGCGTGAATGAAGTGGTTGCCGCCGATGGCAAGGGCATCGCCGTCGCCGCAGGCCTGCCATACGGTCAGCCAGGGATTGGCCACCTTGATGCCGGTCGATATGGCCGTTGCACGGCCGTGGATGCTGTGGAACCCATACGTATCCATATAATAAGGAAGGCGGGAGGAACATCCGATGCCGGACACCACCACGTAGCGTTCCTTCTCGTAGTTCAAGGCGGAACTCACCTTCGGGAGAGCGCGCTGCAAAGCAGCCAGCACGGCATGGTCCCCGCATCCGGGGCACCAGCGGACTTCCTGGTCCGACTTAAAATCCTTGAATGATAATGTTGCCATGTTACAAAGCCTCCTTAATTGCATCCACCAGCTCGCTCACGAGGAAGGGCTGGCCCTGCACCTTGCCGAATTTCACGATATTGACCTGCGGGAACAGACCGTGCAGGTAATTGGCGAAATGGCCGTTGTTGAGTTCACAAACCAAAACTTTCTGGAATCCGGACAGCACTTTCTCCGTATTGCGGGGCACCGGATAAATATAGTCGAAATGCACGCGGGAGATGTCCAGTCCCTCCTCCCGGGCAGCACTGACGGCGCTGAGGATATGCCCAAAGGTACCGCCCCAGCCCACGACCAGCAATTTACCAGAAGCAGGACCGTCCACTTCCAACTGCGGGATATAATCCGCAATCTTCTGCACCTTTGCCTCGCGCTCGGCCACCATGAGGGCATGGTTGGCCGGATCAGACGACAACACGCCGTTATGATTCTTCTCCAGACCGCCTACGCGATGTTCAAAACCTTTCTGGCCGGGAATCGCCCACCTGCGGACCAGGGTCTGCGGATCACGCTCGAAAGGATGGAACTTGCCGTCCTCAGGCAGGCTCGTCGCAAACGGCGGTTTGATGGCCGGATAGCTGGACATGGAAGGGATCTTCCACGGTTCGCTGCCATTGCCCAGGAAGCCCTCGGAAAGCAGCATGACCGGGGTCATGTGTTCCAGGGCGATCTTCGAGGCCTGGAAGGCCATCTCGAAGCAATGGGCCGGGGAATGCGGGGCCACCACAGGGATGGGGCACTCACCATTGCGGCCATAGAGCGCCTGGTTCAGGTCTGTCTGTTCCGTCTTGGTAGGGATACCCGTGGAAGGGCCGGCGCGCTGAACATCCACCACCACAAGCGGG
>Ga0247611_10009980_pt1 | contig 11259 bp, 7 predicted proteins | sample 177DNAGHGhighgp2_FD_192422 | JGI IMG/M metagenome (GOLD analysis project Ga0247611, IMG submission 192422) | Sheep rumen microbial communities from Palmerston North, Manawatu-Wanganui, New Zealand - 1770 DNA GHGhigh gp2 | ecosystem: Host-associated > Mammals > Digestive system > Stomach > Rumen ... | reverse complement strand
GTGGCCACGGTGCGGGGGGTCCTGCGGGACAACGGCGTCCCCGACGAGGCCGTCAGCATCGCCCTCGCCCAGCGCAGCGAGCCTACGGGCATCTTTGAGGTCGCATGAACGTTACGATCTTAGCTGTGGGCAAGCTGAAGGACCGGTTCTTCGAGGAGGGCTGCGGGGAGTACCAGAAGCGCCTGTCTCGTTACTGTACGTTGAGCGTGCGGGAGGCGGCGGACGAGAAGGCGCCGGAAGCCCTGTCCCCCGCCCAGGAGGCACAGGTGAAGGAGCGGGAGGGGAAGCGGCTGCTGTCGCTCCTCGATCCCCGGGACCATGTGATCGCCCTGACGGTCACGGGCAAGGCCTACACCTCCGAGGGCCTGGCGGAGCGGATCGGCGCCCTCCGGGACCGGGGGAAGAACGTGACCTTCCTCATCGGCGGCTCCCTGGGCCTATCCCAGGAGGCGGTGGACCGGGCGGACGAGGAGCTTTCCCTGTCGAAGCTGACGCTGCCCCATCGGCTGGCCAGGCTGGTGCTGCTGGAGCAGCTCTATCGGAGCTTTAAGATACTGAACCACGAGACCTACCATAAATGATCGACGGAAAAGGAGACAAGAGCATGAAACGAACCATCTCTCTGCTGCTGGCCCTCACCATGGTGCTGCTGAGCCTGACGGGCTGCATCAAGGTGAAGAGCCGGAAGGACGCCGAGATCGCCGCGTCCACCACGAAGAGCACGGCGGCCCCGGCCGTCACGCCGGAGCCTCTCCCCACGGAGGTCCCCACGGCGGAACCCACGGCGGAGCCTACGGCGACCCCTGAGCCCACCGCGGAGCCTACGCCCACGCCGGAGCCACTGCCGCCGCAGAACTGGGCGGACATCGACATGGACTTCTTCCGGGAGTACCTGAAGAGCGACATCACCAGCCTCCATCAGCTGGTGAAGGATCCGGCCGCCTACGGCATCGATTACGACAGCGTGGAGCGCTCGTTGGGCACCTACAAGGAGGACCCGGACAGAGAGTGGTACGTGTTCATCGAGAACACCCTGCGCCGCATGGACGCGGTGGATCAGAGCACCCTGTCCGAACAGGACAAGCTGGCCTTCGACACCCTGTACCAGTACTGCCAGTGGGAGCTGGAGGGGGAGGAGTTCTACGGCTATTTCGAACCGCTGACGGAGCTCACCGGCATCCAGACGGACATCCCCATCGTGTTCTGGTTCTATGAGCTGAACACCAAGCAGGACGTGGAGGACTATCTGACGTTGCTGGCCGATCTGCCCCGGTTCTTCGGCGAGCTGCTGGAGTACGAGCAGTACCGGGCGGAGGTGCTGAACATCTTCATGCCCGAGAACAGCCTGGACGCCGTCATCAAGAACGATATCAAGCCAATCCTGGAGGCCCGGGAGACCAGCTTCCTGATCCCCCTGTTCAACGAACGGGTGGCCAAGGTGCCCGATCTCACCGAAGAGGAGATCAAGGCCTACGAGGAAAGGAACGTGGATTTGGTCACCAACGACTACTATCAGGCCTATCTGGACCTGAAGGAGGGGTTGGAAGCTCTGCGGCCCTACTGCCGGGAAGCCAAGGGCGTGAAGGCCACCGGGGACGAGAAATACCTCCGCTGGTTCGCCTATCAGCTCAAGAACCGCTGCAGCGAGGAAGCCGATCCCAAGACCGTGGCTACGCTCCTCTACGATAGCCTGACCAAGAGCATCGACCTGTATTCCAGCGCCTACAAGCACGGCGGCGAGCAGCCGACGGTCACCTCCGTGGGCTCGGTGGACGACAACATCGCCTATCTGAAGTCGGTGCTGGATCCCCTGCTGCCCCCCATCCCCGAGGTAGACGTGGAGTATGAGGACATGCCCTCCGAATTGCGGGAGGGCCGTTCCACGGCCTTCTATCTGGTGGCCCCCTTCGACGAGTGGAAGACCAACCACATCGTGGTGGCCGATCCGGAGAACCTGGAAAACCTGATCTCCACCCTGGCCCACGAGGGCTTCAACGGGCACCTGTACCAGTACATGTACCATCGGTCCATGCCGGGCCTGAGCCTGAGCCAGCAGCTGATCCAGGGCACGGCCTATTCCGAGGCCTGGAGCCAGTATTCCGAGCGGCTCTTCGCGCTGAACTGCGGCAGCAAGTTCAACTCCAACGACCTGGTGCTGGACCATACGAACGGCATCATCTTCTATGCGCTGCTGTTCTATCTGAGCGTCCGGGTGAACTACTTCGGCGATCGGTTCATCGACGCCTACCGCACCTTCAACGGGTATTTTAGGATCACCCAGGACGAGTTCAGGAAGAAGTACTACAACACTTTCATCGTGGGCAACCCCTTCTACGGCATCCCCTATGCCTACGGCTACGCCCGGATCATCGACTTGCACGACAACGCCCAAAAGGCTCTCGGCAGGAAGTATGATCAGAAGGTCTTCGACACCCAGTACCTGAACTACGGCCCCACCTATTTCAACCTCCTGGCCGATCGGCTGGAGCAGTGGGCCAAGGAGCAGTGATCGAGGGAAGCAACCGCCCCCGGCGCAGCGTCGCCGGGGGCGATGTCGAATCGTATAATACAAAAAAGGAAGGACCTCTATGGATTTCAAAGCTGTCGCGGTCGTCATCCTGTGCCTGGTGTACCTGTACGGCCTGCTCTTGGACATTCTCCGCTACCGCTCCGCCCGCAACCCCATCCCTCAGAACGTGGCGGACGTGTACGACGCCGACACCTATCTGAGGTGGAAGGCCTACCACGGGGAGAAGGTGCGCTGGGGCATCTTCACCAGCGCCGCGGGCTTCGCCGTCGACCTCATATTGATCCTCACCGACGCCTACGCCGCCTTCGCCCGGCTGTTCCCTAAAAGCGATTGGTGGCAGCTGTTCGCGGTGATGCTCCTTTCCGCCCTGGCGACCCTGCTCCTCATCCCCTTCTCCTGGCACGACACCATGCACATCGAGGAGAAGTACGGCTTCAACCGCACCCGGGCCAAGACCTTCGCCGGGGACAAGGTCAAGGAGTTCCTCCTGCAGTTCGGGCTGATGGTGGGCCTCGCCTCCATGGTCATGGGCCTTCACAAGAGCTTCGGGGACTGGCTGATCCTGGCCTTCGCCTGCTTCGCCACCCTGTTTTTGCTGTTCATCACCTTCCTCTACCCCTTCTTCAGCCGGATCTTCAACAAGTTCACGCCCCTCGATGACGGGGAGCTGAAGGAGGGCATCACCAAGCTGTTGGAGAAGAACGGCTATAAGGTCCGAGCCATCCAGGTCATGGACGCTTCCCGCCGGTCCACCAAGTCCAACGCCTACTTCACGGGCTTCGGGAAGATGAAGACCATCGTCCTCTACGACACCCTGGTGGCGGCCATGACCACCGACGAGATTTTGGCCGTCTTCGCCCATGAGATGGGCCACGGCCTCCACAAGGACACCCTGAAGAACCACATCCTGACCTTCCTGCAGATGCTGGTGCTGGGCCTCCTGGCCTGGGCCACCCTCCGGTATCCCCAGATCTTCCGGTCCTTCGGCTTCGAGGGGGTGAACTACGGCTTCGCGGTGCTGCTCATGATGTCCGTGGAGTTCGCCCTCATGGCGCCCCTCTTCGGCCTGGTCATGAGCTGGTTCTCCCGCCGGGCGGAGTACCGGGCGGACCGTCAGGCGGTGAAGGAGGGCTACGGCCCCGCCCTCATCAGCGCCCTCAAGAAGCTCAGCCGGGAGAACTTCTCGGACCTGTCCCCGGCGCCTCTGCTGGTGGCCCTCGAATACTCCCATCCCCCCCTGAGCCAGCGGATCGCCGCCATCGAGGCGGCCGCCTCGGACCGGGGGGCATAGCCGGCTTATACGGATACAATGGAAAATCCCCGGTCCGAAAAGGGAACCGCCGGAAAATCCAAGCGCAAAACGGGGGGAAACAAGAGAAAAACGCCCCGTTTCGGTGAAAAATAGGAATAAATTACAGCACATCCCTCTCGTTCCATCTTGACAAGCGAGGGGGATGTTTGTATAATTAATCCCTGTACAAGGGAATATTATACGATTCTGTACAAATCTAAACAGGAGGAAAATCAAATGAAGAAATTCTTCGCACTGATGCTGGCGATCGTCATGCTGCTGAGCATGGCCGTGGCCTGCACGAAGAAGGAAGAGACGAAGCCTGCTGAGACCAAGCCCGCCATCGAGACGGTCGATACCAGCAAGGCGACGGAAGCTCCCAAGAAGGAAGAAGCGAAGCCCGCTGAAGCCGAGAAGGAGCCCGAGCCCGCTGAAGTCAAGTACGAGCGTCACGACGACGAGGAGCGCTACGAGGCTGCTTTGGGCGAGATCAAGGATTTCTACGCCGCTGCCAAGGCCGAGCAGGCCGACCTCAACAAGCGCTTCAACCTGATGGCTCAGGCTGAGGCCCGGTTGCTGGATGCGGCGGTCATGATCCCCACCACCACCCGTGGCGGCGCCTATCAGATCACCCGTATCGCCTATCGTACCGTCCCCTATGTGCAGTGGGGCAACGATGACGATCGTCTGAAGGGCCTGGTCATCTCCGACGAGTTCATCACCAAGGAAGAGCGCGCCGAGCTGAAGGAAGCCTGGAACAAGGCGCTGCTGGGCGAGGCTGACTATGATCCCGCTGCCATTCTGGAAGCCAAGGGTCACAAGATCCAGACCGACTACACCACCACCTTCTCCACCGCTCCCGCCACCATCGACTGGCTGAACACCTCCATGCAGTCCGATACCGAGATCACGGTCAACTGCGTGGACGGCCTGGTTGAGTACAACAACCTGGGCCAGATGAAGCCCGCCCTGGCCGAGTCCTGGGATATCTCCGAGGACGGCCTCACCTACACCTTCCACATCCGTCCGGGTGTGTACTGGTACACCTCTGAGGGCCAGCAGGCTGCCGAAGTGACCGCCTACGACTTCGAAGCCGGTATGCGTCACATGCTGGATGCTCAGGAAGGCCTTGAGTGGCTCATCGACGGCGTCATCGTGGGCGGCACCAACTACTATGCTAAGGGCGGCAGCTGGGATGACGTTGGCTACAAGGCCACCGACAAGTACACCCTGACTGTCACTCTCGAGCAGCCCACCTCTTACTTCCTGACCATGCTCACCTACTCCTGCTTCCTGCCCATCTGCAAGGACTTCTATGAGTCCCGCGGCGGCGTGTTCGGCGTGGATGAGTACAAGGCCGCGGTGGTCGACACCAACGCCTACACCTTCGGCAAGGCCGAGGACGTGGCCTCCCAGGTTTACTGCGGTCCCTTCCTTCTCAGGACCCTGCAGAAGGACTCCGAGATCCTGGTCGTGAAGAACGAGAACTACTGGAATCCCGATTCCGTGAAGATCAACTCCGTTAAGTGGGTCAAGGACGCCGGCGAGAACCCCCTGGGTTACTATGAGGATGCCGTAAAGGGCGTGTACGCCGCCGCTGGTCTGCGTGAGTCCACCGGTACCCTGGCCAAGGCCAAGGAAGACGGCAACTTCGACAAGTACGCCTACGTCACCGATACTGAGTCCACCACCTACTTCGGCGGCCTCAACCTGAACCGTGGTACCTTCGCTCTGGAGTCCGGCACTGTGGATTCCGGCAAGACTGAGCAGCAGAAGATCGACACCGACACCGCCATGCAGAACATCAACTTCCGCCGCGCTGTCCTGTTCGCCTTCGACAAGGGCACCTACAACGCTGTTTCCAACGGCGAAGACCTGAAGCTCACCTCTCTGCGCAACATGTACACTCACCCCGAGTTCGTGCAGCTCTCTGAGGACTACACCGATGAGGAAGGCCACACCTTCCCCGCCGGCACCATGTATGGCGTGATGGTCCAGTACTATCTGGAGAAGCTGGGCAGCCCCATCGTCGTGGCTGATCAGTGCGATGGTTGGTTCCATCCCGAAGAGGCCAAGGCGGCTCTCGCCAAGGCCAAGGAAGAGCTGGGCGACACCGTCAACTGGCCCATCGTTGTCACCGTGGTGTACTACGGCGCTTCCGATGCTCAGATCGCCCAGGCCAACGCTGTGAAGACCCAGATGGAAGCCACTCTCGGCGCTGAGAACGTTGAGCTCCGGCTGATCGAGGCCACCACCACTGAGGACTTCTATGCCTCCGGTTATCGTGCGCCTACTGGTGAGAAGGGCAACTACGACTTGTTCTACGGCTCCGGCTGGGGTCCCGACTACGGCGATCCTTCCACCTACCTCGACACGCTCCTCACCGACAGCGGCTACATGCTGAAGGTCATCGGCATTGGTTCCTGATTCAGGACATAGCCAGCCGTTCAAGGAACGGGATTAGTTCAACGCATAGGAGGAAAACATCTTCCTCCTATGCGTTTCTTGAATGAAGAATCTTTCGCGGCATCCGGCGGCACCTCAGAGGAGCCTGACCCTGTGACTTTCGGGGACAAAAAGCCGCTCCGCATCACAAAACCAACGAGAGGATGGGTAAGGGCGAACCTTATTCGCACGGTGAGAACATGAAAAAATACATGCTCAAAAGGATTCTGTTCTCGATATTTTCGCTCCTGGTCGTCATCATGGTCGTTATGTTCTTGGTGTACACCGCCATCAATCGTAACGTCATCTTCCAGTCCGACGACGTTTGGAACAAGCGAAGCGGGAACGAGCGATCCATGTACGAATATTCTCAGTTCCAGAAGTACGGATATCTGGACTTTGTGAATTACACTTCGTTCCTGCAAAGCAAATATTATGCTATCTACGGCGATTCCTACACGTCCCAGAAGGACTATATCGCCGACAAGAACGCCATCAAGGATTCAGCCGCGTTCCAGAACAACGAGTCTGTTCAGGAGTTCGCGCAGAAATACGCTTCCGAAGGGTTCAAGATCAAGTACCTGGCGCCTATTACCTATAAGTCCGGCAAGGTCAAGCCGGGCGGCGACGCCTATCTGCTGGCCGAGCGCGAGCGCAGCGTGTTCCTGCGTCTGTTGACGTATCTGCGCAATTTCATCACTGCGGAGACTACCAAGGACGTGCAGGATCCGGAGCTGACTGACCGCTATGTTCGAGTCGAAAAGGATCCGTATTCCGGCTTGTTCGCAGTGGTTGGCTCGGGAACGACCCATAAGTACCTGCTGTACTTTGACGGTCGCTTCCCCTTCATCCATCAGAATTGGCTGCATCTGAACCTGGGCACCTCCTATACCACCTACCGGGGCATGGAGATCACCACGGTCATGACCTCGTCCACGGGCAACCTCAAGACCGAACGGACCCAGTATCCCGCTAAGATCGGCACCGACGAGTATGTGGAAACGGCCATCGATTTCCATTCGCTGACCTACAACACGGGTACGGTCAGCGCCAGCGATGCCGCCAACTTCCCGGATAAGTACACCGTGTATTCCTATAAGCGGGACAGCCTGTCGATCCTGGAGACCTCCTTCTTGATCGGCCTCATGGCCACGGTCCTGCAGTACTTCCTGGGCATCCCCCTGGGCATCTGGATGTCCCGGCATAAGAACGGCTTCGGCGACAAGCTGGGCAACGCCTACATCATCTTCGTTATGGCCGTGCCGTCCCTGGCGTACATCTTCATGTTCTCCGCCGTGGCCACGACGCTCCTTGGTCTGCCGTATAAATTTGCCAATACGGAGGTCAAGGTGCTGGCCTACATCATGCCTACCTTCTCCCTGGCCATGCCCTGGATCGGCAGCTTGATGAAGTGGACCAGGCGGTACATGATCGACCAGATGAACTCCGATTACGTGAAGTTCGCCCGGGCGGAGGGCCTCTCCGAGAAGGAGATCTATCGCATCCATATTTCCCGCAACGCGATCATCCCCATCGTCCACGGCATCCCTGCCAACATTCTGGGCTGCTTGACCGGCGCGCTCGTCACCGAGCAGGTCTACGGCGTGCCCGGCGTGGGCCGCCTGTTGATCACGGCGCTGAACCAGCATGACAACGGCGTCATCATAGCCTGTACGGTGTTCTACACCACCCTGTCCATCGTCGCCCTGATCCTCGGCGACGTGCTGATGGCAGCCTACGATCCGCGGATCAAGCTTTCCGGAGAAGGAGGTGGCGGAAGATGACGAACGAACCCGTGGTGAACAACATGGAAAACAAAGATAAATTCGTAATCATCGGCAACGACGACATCGCGTCCGAAAAGATCATCGCGCCTCGCTACTCCTACTGGCGGTCCGTGGGAAGGGTGTTCTTCCGCAAGAAGCTGAATATCTTTTTGATCGTGGCGTTCATCCTGATCCTGTTGGCGTCCTTCGTGGTGCCGGTCTTCTGCCCCTACGATCCCATGGAGAACGTGACCAACGCGGCCACCTTCAACATGAGCCCCGTCAAGGCCATGGCCTACTTCGGCAAGAGCGCCCCGCCCCTCAAGTGGATACTGGGCACCGGCCCCCAGGGGAACTCCATCTTCTACGGCCTGTTCTCCTCCGCCAAGACCTCCCTGCTGCTCGCCATGGCCTGCGCGGCCATCAACATGAGCGTGGGCATCATCATGGGCGCCGTCTGGGGCTACTCCAAGAAGTTCGACGCCGTCATGCTGGTCATCTACAACATCGTGGCCAACGTGCCGTACCTGCTGTTGGTCTCCGTGTTGGTGTACGTGGTGGGCTCCGGCTTCGGCAGCTTCATCTTCGCGTTGACGATCACCGGCTGGATGAGTATCGCCTACTTCTTCCGTACTCAGGTCATGATCATCCGTGACCGCGAGTACTCCCTGGCGTCCCGATGCCTGGGCACCCCCATTCCCAGGGTGGTCTCCAAGAACATCCTGCCCTTCCTGACCTCCGTCATCGTGACGCTGCTGGCCACGGAGCTGCCCATGTACATCTCCATGGAGGTGTACCTCTCCTTCATCGGCATCGGCCTTTCCGCTACGATCCCCTCCCTGGGCCGCATGATCTCTCAGGCCCAGAGCGCGTTCAGGACCTTCCCCTGGGAGTTCTGGCCGCCGGTCCTCGTGGCCTCCATGGTCACCATCATCCTGTACCTGTTGGGTCAGAATCTGGCGGACGCCACCGACCCCAGGACCCATATGTAAGGAGGGACGAGCATGGAAACCAACGAAAGAAAAGTCCTTCTCTCCCTGAAGAACGTAGAGGTCAAGTTCAACGTCCGCGGTCGTATCCTGACGGCTATCCGGAACGTTTCCTTGGACGTCTATGAAAACGAGTCTCTGGCCATCGTGGGCGAGTCCGGTTCCGGCAAATCCGTCTTGACCAAGACCTTCGCCGGCATGCTGGAAACCAACGGCTTCATCTCCAACGGTACCATCATCCTGTCGGACGACGAGATCACCGAGACCAACGTGACCCTGACGCCCTTCAACCGCCGCCTGCTCACCTACCTCAAGAACATGCTCAACAAGCTGTCCGTCCAGGAGCGCGGCGCCAAGGACTATAAGGCATACCTGGAGAAGAAGCGTGAGATCCAGGCCGCCCAGGCCCTGAGCCAGGACGAGGAAGCGGATTACACCGCCCGCATCAAGGCCCTGACCGACGACATCGTCGACAAGAACAACTATCTGCAGACCCTGGACCGCCGCAGCAAGGAGGATCAGGCCGAGATCGAGAAGACCACGGCCAAGATCAAGACCCTGATGGCGTCCAAGGAGGCGTTGATCAAGGAGCGGGATGACATCGTCGCCTCCCGCAAGAAGGCCTACACTTCCGACGCCGCCCGTCAGGCGGCCGACAAGGAGATGTTGGCCAAGCTGAAAGCCTCCGTGGCCCAGAAGAACGCCAGCCCCGACAAGGCGGAGAACCCCTATGGCCTCAGCGACGAGGTGCTGGCCCGGAACCAAAAGATCGCTTACGAGATCCTGCTCTCCATCGGCCGGTATCCCCTGAAGGATCAGGTCAAGTTCATCCACAAGATGCGCAAGGCCTTCGCCCTGGCAATGAAGACGGGCGAGGATCTGAACGATCCGGAGGTCCTGAACCGCATCTTCGAGACCGCCGCCTTCCGCGTGGAGTATCGTTCTTTGGACGAGGAGAAGGGCATCCTGCACGGCTACGCCATCATCGACTGCGCCAAGATCAAGTACACCAAGGACTGGCAGATGATCCGCGGCCGCCGCATCGCCACGGTCTTCCAGGACCCCATGACCTCCCTGAACCCGATCATCCCCATCGGCAAGCAGATCATGACGGTCATCCTCAAGCATCAGCAGTGCTCTCAGGAGGAAGCCAAGAAGCGTACGCTGGACATCATGGAGAAGGTGGGTATCCCCGATCCTGAAAAGCGGTTCAACGATTACCCCTTCGAGTACTCCGGCGGCATGCGGCAGCGTATCGTCATCGCCATCGCCCTGTCCTGCCAGCCCAAGATCCTGATCTGCGACGAGCCCACCACGGCTCTGGACGTGACCATCCAGGCACAGATCATCAAGCTCATCAAGGATCTGCAGCGGGATCTGGGCTTCACCACCGTGTACATCACCCACGACCTGGGCGTGGTGGCCAACGTGGCGGAGCGGGTGGCGGTGCTGTACGCCGGCCAGATCGTGGAGCTGGGCACCGTGGAAGAGATCTTCTACGATCCCAAACACCCCTACACCTGGGCGTTGCTGTCCAGCTTGCCCCAGCTGTGCGAAAAGGGCACGGATCTGTTCTCCATCCCCGGCACGCCCCCTTCCCTCTACAACAAGATCAAGGGCGACGCCTTTGCTCCCCGCAATCGCTACGCCATGCAGATCGACCTGGAGGAGGAGCCCCCCATGTTCAAGGTCTCGGAGACCCACTACGCCAAGACCTGGCTGCTTGACCCGAGAGCGCCCAAGATCGAAACCCCGGCCGCCATCCAGAATCTTCACGAGAAGATGGAGCGGGCCCACGTGGAATTCGCGGAGTAAGGAGGCAGCGCATGGAAAATACTGAAAAGCAAGTATTGTTGTCGATCCGAAACCTGGACGTGGTCTTCGGCCACGGCAAGAAGGCGTTCAAGGCCGTCAACGACGTGAGCTTCGACATCTATAAGGGCGAGACGCTGTCCCTGGTGGGCGAGTCCGGTTCCGGCAAAACCACCATCGGCCGTGCCATCATCCGGATCAACCCCTGCTCTGCCGGCACCATTTATTATAATGGAAAGCGCATCTCCGGTAAGCTCTCCCGGAAGGAGGACAGGGACGTTATCCGCAAGATCCAAATGATCTTCCAGGATCCCGCCGCCTCCCTGAACGAGCGCGCCACCATCGAGTACATCATCTCCGAAGGCCTCTACAACTTCCATCTGTTCAAGGACGAGAAGGACAGGATGGCCAAGGTGGAAGATCACA
>Ga0247611_10009979_pt1 | contig 11259 bp, 10 predicted proteins | sample 177DNAGHGhighgp2_FD_192422 | JGI IMG/M metagenome (GOLD analysis project Ga0247611, IMG submission 192422) | Sheep rumen microbial communities from Palmerston North, Manawatu-Wanganui, New Zealand - 1770 DNA GHGhigh gp2 | ecosystem: Host-associated > Mammals > Digestive system > Stomach > Rumen... | reverse complement strand
GAGAACAGGATTGTGGACACACGTCGGCATTGTTCGTTCTGTTGCTCGCTGTTGACAACGGAACTAATGCGACGTGTAGACTTCGACGAGTTGGATGCCGCAAAATCGTGGTTCGACGTGACAATCTCTCACCGCTCGCTGGAAACTGGGCTGCATAATCTGTTGGTAACGAAGTTGCCAGTGGTGCATCGTCCACATGGCAGTCGTCCCTGGAAGCAGTTGAAGTACAAGAATCCTCTGAAGTATTACTGGCTAAAGCTGACGAAGGGACTGGATAAAATTTAGTTGATAGTGTAGAGTTGAAAGTTGAGAGTGTAGAGTGAAGGACCATGGAGAACTGGATAAAACGAATGATTGAGGCAATTAAGCACCCGCGACGAATGGTGCTTAGCAACGAGGGCGACGCAGCGCTGCGCGACTTCGTAGCCAGTCTGCCGCAGCTCTTCGCCCAGCAGCAAGGTCAGTTGCTATATCGTCACCGAAACGAACTGCGCACCTTCACGTTGGGCGACCGCCGGTTCGTGGTGAAGTCCTTCGCCAAACCCATATCCTTCAACCGCATCGTCTACGGCGTCCTGCGCAAATCAAAGGCGCAGCGCAGCTACGAGTACGCCCAACTCCTGCTCAGCAAAGGCATTGGAAGCCCCAAGCCCATAGCGTGGCTGACGGTCCGCAACGGGCTGCTCTTCACACGCAGCTACTACGTGTCGCTCGAGTCAACATGTCCCTACTGCTACAACCACCTGCTCGAGGGCAAGATAACTGACGAGGCTGAGGTCCGCCGTTATCTGCGTCTCATGGCTCGCACCATAGCGCGATTGCACAACGAAGGCATGGTTCACCGCGACCTCTCAGGCGGCAACATATTGTTTGGTGACGGTGACAAGGTGGAGCTTATCGACCTCAACCGCATACGTTTCCGTAAGGTAGGACTGGCAGAAGGCTGTAAGAACATCTCGGAGCGTCTCTTGGCAAAGAGGGAGTGGCGGGAACTTATGGCTCGCGAATATGCCAACGAGCGTGGTCTTGATGCCGACGAATGTCTGCGCATGATGTCGGAGTTCAATGAAATAAAGGACTGAAACAGATGAACATAGTATTGAAGGTGTTGCCCCGAATACTGCGTGCCTTTGCCGCATGGCCGTTTGCTCCCCGTAGGGTTGAGCAGCCGCGAGTCGTCATGACCCTGCTGGTGAAGAACGAGGCCGACAAACTGGAGCAGAACCTTCTGTTTCATCATGAAATGGGAGTCGATGGATTCATCGTTACCGACAACAACTCTTCGGACTCGACACCCGACATCCTGCGACGCTACAAAGAACGAGGATGGGTGCTGGACATCATCAACGAACCTTCCACTGGCTACGAGCAGAAAATGTGGGTGGACCGTATGGCGATGATGGCAATCGACAAATACAAGGCCGACTGGGTGATAAATGCCGATGCCGACGAGTTGTGGTATGCTCCGTCAGGAAGTCTAAAGACCGAACTCGGACAGTGCTCCAAGCGTATCATGCGCTGCACGTCACATTGCATGATGCCCGAAGAAAACAAGCCCCTCAGTGAGTGGACCACCCGTGTGGAACCTGTGGCAGAGGCCGCTCGTTACGACCTTTCGCCATACAGCATTTTCCAGCCCCAAAGGGGCAAGGTGGCTCATCGCGCTGACGGCTATCTGCACATCGCCATGGGCAACCACAAGGTGGCAATGCTGCCGCGAACAATAGTCCAGGGTCCCATACGCATCTACCACTATTCTGTTGGTACCAGACAGGTGTTCATAGACAAGATGGTGCAGGGAGGACGTGAGCTTGAGAAGCACAGCAGTAAGCATGGTGGTCGTCATTGGCGTTACTTCTACGAGCTTTGGAAACAGGGACGCCTGAGTGAGGAATACGACAGAGTCATCGGCCTGAACCATCGCGAGCAGTTGATTGCCGACGGACTACTTGTGGAGGATACCACCATCCGTGACTATTTCCTAAAACATAATCTCCGACCATGCGACTGATAAAGATGACAGGCGGATTGGGCAACCAGATGTTCATCTATGCCCTCTATCTGCGCATGAAGAGCAGGTACAAGGATGTGCGTATCGACCTCTCCGACATGCAGCACTATCACGACCATTATGGCTACGAGCTGCATCGGATTTTCGATTTGCCGAAAGATGAACTGACGCTGCCGCAATGGTTGAAGAAGGTGTTGGAGTTCCTGTTGTTCCGGACAATACTGGAGCGACATGAGCATGGTTCGCTGCGTCATTACGACGGCCCTGTACGCTGGCCATTAGTTTACTACAAAGGTTTCTATCAGAACCTAATGTATTTCCAAGGGCACGAGGATGAGATTCGGCGTGCCTTTACATTCAATGTGGAGAAGGCCAGCGAGCGTAACCGACAGTTAGTAGAGGAACTGGAAGGCGAGCGGAACAGCGTAGCGCTGCATGTGAGACGCGGTGATTACATTAAGCCTCAGTTTTATAACCGGATAGGATGCGTTTGTCAGGTTCCATACTACAGACGCGCAATAGATGAGATGAGTAGGCTTGTGCCCGATGCCAAGTTTTATGTCTTCTCGGAGGATGTGGAGTGGGTGCGCGACAACCTTTCATTGCCAGAGGGCACAGTGTTTGTGAACTGGAATAAAGGTAACGACAGTTGGCAGGACATGCTGCTGATGTCGTGCTGTCACCACAACATCATCTGTAACAGTACCTTCTCGTGGTGGGCTGCGTGGCTCAACGCCCATGCCGACAAACAAGTATTGTGTCCCGATCACTGGTATGCCGATGATGGTGGTAACATTCCTCTTTATCCCGACAACTGGATGCGTATTTCCACCAACAATGAATAAGGAACAGAGTTTGCAACTGAAGGGAGTAGCCATACTGATGATGCTGTGGCTGCATCTGTTTAACACGGCAGAGCGAGTAGCGGAGTGCACATCGCTCATAAACTACTTCAACGGCAAACCTCTGGCCTATGCCTTGGCTCGTGTATGTGGGATGTGCGTTCCCATATACCTTTTTATATCGGGCTACGGAATGGCAAAGGTGCAGAATTTGGGAACCAGCGCCACATTGCGTCGTCTATGGAGAGTTTATAGTCGCTTCTGGTTGGTATTTGCCATATTCATCCCATTGGCGTGCAGGCTTTGTCCTAACGCCTATCCAGAGACTTGGAAGACATTTGTTCTCAATCTCCTCTCGCTTGATGTTTCCTATAATGCCGAGTGGTGGTTCATGCTGCCATGGGTGTTGCTAATCGTTGCTGCTCGTTGGATTGTACGTTTCGTCAAGCGCAATGGCATGTGGACTAACCTTGCAGTATTTCTTTTGTTGTTCGCCCTGCTCATTTTCCATGACTTTCCGTTTACCCTGGTGGGCGACACGATATTTTCAGCACAACTGAGTCGACTGATGATAGTGATGCCTGCTTTCTATGTCGGCATTTGTATGGGGAGCCATGGACTACGCTTCGCAGGGAAACTCTCGCTGCAACACACCGCTTGGCCCTCGCTTGTAATGCTATTACTCTGCATGGTTCGCGGAATGCTGGGACCAAGTTCGGTGAATGTGCTCTTTGCCGTTCCACTGATAATACTGTTTACTATATGCAGTGTGCCGCAATGGTTGCAGTCGGTGCTTGCCATCTTCGGTCGCTATTCCATTTACATGTGGCTGACTCACACTTTCTATGCTTACTACCTGTTCCACGATGAGATATACGCACTGCGCTATCCGATTGTGATGTACTTGGTGCTTGTGGTGGCATCGCTGGTAACAGCTGTAGTGCTCGACCGAATATATCGCTTCATGGAATCACTGATTAGCAGAAAACAGAGAATATGAACCGTCATGCCTATCTCGTCATTGCCCACAACGAACCACTCTTGCTGCATACACTGCTCGATGCGTTAGATGTAGAGTGGAACGATGTTTTCCTGCATATAGACCGTCGTAATGCTTCGCTTTTTGCCGAAGTCAACGACATAAAACTGCAGAAGGCAGGACTGTTTGTGGTACAGAACCCCATTGAGATATATTGGGGACACACCTCGCAGGTGGATGCCGAACTACTGTTGATGCGTGAGGCAACGAACCACGGTTCTTATCAATACTATCACTTGCTTTCGGGCTGCGATTTGCCGATAAAGTCGGCAGAAGAGATTCGTCGTTTCTTCGACGAACACCAAGGTACGGAATTCATAGGTTTCTGGAACGACGAGGCCCACCAGCGCGATGCCTTGCGTAAGGTGCGTTACTATTATTTCTTTAATCGTTGGAAGCAGCGTTCCTCATCGCGCTTGCTCCACATGGTCACCTCCCCGCTGCGCAACCTTATTCTTAATATGCAGAAGTTGGTGGGCGTGAACCGTCAGCGTGGACGTAAGATAGAGGTAAAGAAAGGTTTCAACTGGTTCAGCATCACCGACGAGTGTTGTCGCTATGTGTTAAGTCATGAGACCGATATACACCGACTTTTTCACCACACACTCTGTCCCGACGAGATTTTCCTGCAGACGATTGTCTGGAACTCTCCCTTCCGTAGTCGGTTGTTCGATGTCGACGATGCCCAGCGCGGTTCGATGCGAGCCATCGACTGGCTGCGTGGCAATCCCTATGTGTGGAGGAAGGAGGATGTGGACTATCTTGTGGAGAGCCCATATCTTTTTGCCCGCAAGTTTGCATCGGACGATATGGAAGCAGTGGACAAACTCACCAAGTGTAGGTGTCGGGGAGAGCATCACGCTTCATACTCGTTATAAATGGTATCCAGCGAAGAAGACGATTCAAGGCTTCCAGATGGCGAATCCAATATGGCTCATGCAATATGGCCTTGACTCCTGATATTGCACTTTGTTTTTGCTCGGGGTCAACGTATTTCCTGATGAAACGATATAATTGTCCGGTCCTCATGCAATGACGATAGCGGCTTACGGGAGGCTGTAGTTTTTCTTCGATAGTATTGATGATGTAGGCATCTTCGAGGTATTTCCTGACTCTCTTTTTAGCGTTGGCAGTTACGCTGCTGGTGTGAATGCGGAAACGGTTGAGCGGAGTGTGAATGCGGATGACATCGCCTTCCAAAGCCAATAGCGACCAGAAGAGCCAATCGCCGGAGGAGCGCATATTTATCCATTCCTTGCTCTGTATGCGGTCGTAGGCATCGCGACGGAAAACGGCTCCGCTGGCATTCTCAATGTAGCAGCGCCAATAAAGGTTGCGACGGGCAAACTCCATACCATTGAAAACACTGTATCCTTCGGTCCGAGTAGGTTTGTGCCGATGAGGTACTACTACGTCGTTGGAATCGATGTGAACTGAGCTTGTGTAGCAGATAGAAGCACTTGGATTGGCTTGCAGAGCCTCGACACAGGATTTGAGAAAATCGGGAAGAGCCTCATCGTCGGCTTCCGCTATCCAAATATATTTTCCCTTGGCTAACGAAATTCCCTTTTCCCATTGCACGAACGGTGAACCAGAATTTTCTTCGTTCACGATGATGGTCGATACTTTCGGGTGCGATTCGTAGCGTCGCATTATCTCCACACTGTTGTCGGTGGATTTGTCGTCGAGAAGTATGAGTTCCAGATAAGGATAGGTTTGAGCGAGAATGCCTTCAATCCTCTTCTGTAGATATGTCGAGTAATTGTAGTTGGGAAGAACGACGGAAACCAAGGGGCCTTTCTGCATTGCGTATTTACTTTTTCATGGTTTGTATCGCAAAGGTACGTCTTTTTTTAGAAAATATGTGTATCTTTGCAGAAAATAAGCATAAACGGGCAACACACAATGGACATATCGATAATAATCTGCTCTACTCATCCCAAAACCGATAGGGAACTTGTGGCGAATATCGACGATACGATAGGGGTTACATACGAAATTGTTCACATTGATAATTCGGCAGGAGAATATGGCATTTGTGCGGCCTACAACAAAGGAGTGGAGCGTGCCAAAGGTGACATCCTTTGTTTTATGCACGAGGACGTAGAGTTCCATTCCGAAGGGTGGGGACGAAGAGTGGTGGAATATATGTCACAACCTGAAGTAGGAGCGATAGGCTTGGCGGGAAGTGTTTTTGTTCCAGCTGAAAGTGACTGGAGGTTTGTAGGTATCAAATTCCACACACTAAGAGTCATTCAGGGTTTCTATTCTCCAAGCGGACAATATTGTACCACCGGTTGCGGATGGGAACCGACTGGAAATCTCCATCAGGTGGCAGCTCTGGACGGAGTGTGGTTCTGCATTCGCAGGGAGACATTCCAAAAGATTCGGTTCGACGATGTCACGTTCCCTCATTTCCATCTCTACGATTCGGATATATCGATGCAGGTGAATACCTTGGGACTGAAGCTCTGCGTGTGCGACGACATCATTCTGGAGCATTTTTCAGAGGGTACGTTCACGGAGTCTTTCAACGAAGGCCTCGACCATTTTCTCAAGAAATGGGGTTCCCTTCTTCCTATGGTAAGAGGATGTGAGACGGAAATCAGCGAGGTGGAGATGAGGAAGGAGACGGAACAGGCTCTGTCGGGATATAAGGACCGTCTTGCCCACGACTGTATGTTGCTTTCATGCAAGAAGGCGTTGAAGGAGGGTGATTTGAGAAGTCTTAGCAAGGAAAAAAGGAAGTTTATTTATCGTCAGGAGTATGTTTTTGTAAAAAAGGCAATAAAGTCCTCTGCTCCGTTCTCCGATGCTTGGCGAGCTCTTCACAACTATCCTTGGAAAAAACCGAAGCTGAAATGGAAACTAATTTACAAGATGTTCTATTATCGCATCTTACATTAATAAATATAATAAAGGCGCATCAATACGACGCGCCTTTATTCTTGTATAATGTTTTGCAGCTTACTTCGTGAGTAATTCTATCAGCTTATCGACAGCGGAGATGAGACCGTCGGGGTTCTTACCGCCGGCTGTAGCGAAGTGGGGCTGACCACCGCCACCGCCCTGAATCAGTTGGGCTGCCTCGCGAATGTTCTTGCCGATGTTCACACCCTGCTGTACGATGCTGTCGGACGCGGCAGCTGTAAGCATGGGTTTGCCCTCATTGGAGCTACCTATTACCACTAGTGCATTCTCCACTTCGGCACGCAGTTGGAAGGCGATGTCCTTTACGAACTCGGGAGCCATAGTGGGTACTACGGCTTTCATTATAGTAATGCCGTTGATGTCCTTAGCATTGTCCTTCATCGACTGCTTCAACTGCATAGCCTTTTCACGCATCGAATTTTCGATTTGTTTCTTCAGTTGGGCGTTTTCGTCGATGAACTTCTGAATGGCACCCTGCAAGTCGGGGACATTGTTGAAGAGACGGCGCAAGTCGGCGATGGTGTCGGTAAACTGATACATCATTTCTTCCACCTTCTGACCCGTTACAGCCTCAATACGACGAACGCCGGCAGCAACGCTGCTCTCTGCCAGAATCTTCACCATGCCGATTCGACCAGTGCTCTTGGCGTGACAACCGCCGCAGAACTCAACGCTGTCACCAAACTGAACGACGCGAACCTTATCACCGTACTTCTCACCGAAGAGGGCAATAGCACCAAGTTTCTTGGCTTCCTCGATAGGCATATCGCGATGGTCTTGTAAGGGAATATCCTCGCGGATTTTGGCATTCACCAGACGTTCCACCTGACGCAGTTCTTCATCGGTTACTTTCTGAAAGTGCGAGAAATCGAAACGCAGGTATTCGGGTGTTACCAACGAACCCTTCTGTTCGACATGTGTTCCCAGTACTTCGCGCAGGGCCTGGTCGAGAAGGTGTGTAGCGGTATGGTTAGCCTCGCTGGCGTGGCGTGAATCAACATCTACACATGCCATAAATGGAGCCTCGGGCTGTTTGGGCATCGTCTTAGTGATATGTACGGGCAGGTTGTTTTCTGTCTTGGTATCGATGATTTCGATGGTTTCGTTCTCACTTACCAATACACCCTTATCACCCACTTGACCACCTTTCTCGGCGTAGAATGGGGTCTGGTCGAGCACCAACTGGTAGTAGGTCTGCTTCTTCTGCACCACCTGACGATATTTCACGATACGGCACTCGCTCTCTGTCATATCCCAGCCCAAGAAATTAGTTGAGAGTTGAGAGTTTAGAGTTGAGGGAATGACTTCTACCCAGTCATCAGCTTCAACCTTGGCAGCATTGCGTGCACGGTCTTTCTGCTTCTGCATTTCTGTATTGAAACGCTCCTCGTCAACAGTTAGACCGTTTTCACGGCAGATGAGTTCCGTGAGGTCGAGGGGGAATCCGTAGGTATCGAACAAGGTGAAAGCTTTCTCGCCGTCGATGACGGTCTTGCCCTGTTTCTTTGTCTCGGCCATCACGCCGTCTAAGAGTCTGATACCTGTTTCTAACGTGCGCAAGAAACTCTCTTCCTCTTCCTTCATCACCTTAGAGATGAGAACCTTCTGTGCCTCAAGTTCGGGATATGTCTCGCCCATTTCCTGAATGAGCACTGGCAGCAGGCGATACATGAAGGCTTCCTTCTGTCCGAGGAAGGTGTAGGCGTAACGAACGGCGCGGCGCAGGATGCGACGGATGACGTAACCTGCCTTTGCATTGCCTGGCAACTGTCCGTCGGCAATGGAGAATGCTATTGTGCGCAGATGGTCGGCACAGACACGCATTGCCACGTCTGTTTCCTCTTTGTCACCGTATTTGTAACCTGTCATGTCGCTAATGGCCTTGATGATAGGTTGGAAAACATCGGTATCATAGTTAGAGTGCTTGCCCTGAATGGCACGTACAAGACGCTCGAAACCCATACCTGTGTCAATGACGTTCATGCCGAGAGGTTCCAGATGACCGTCGGCCTTGCGCTCGAACTGCATGAACACGATGTTCCATATCTCAATAACCTGTGGGTCGTCCTTGTTCACCAACTCGCGTCCTGGAACCTTGGCCTTTTCCTCTGCGGTACGGCTGTCGAGGTGAATCTCGGAGCATGGACCACATGGACCTGTATCGCCCATTTCCCAGAAGTTGTCGTGTTTGTTGCCGTTGATGATGTGGTCGGCAGGCACGTGCTTCAGCCAGAAGTTGGCGGCTTCGTCGTCACGACTGAGGTTTTCTTCTGGAGAACCCTCGAATACAGTTACGTAGAGGTCGGCAGGGTCGAGTTTCAGCACGTCAACCAGGTATTCCCAAGCCATATCGATGGCACCTTCCTTGAAGTAATCGCCAAACGACCAGTTACCTAGCATTTCGAACATGGTATGGTGGTAGGTGTCGTGACCAACCTCCTCCAAGTCGTTGTGTTTACCTGAGACACGCAGACACTTCTGCGAATCGGCACGGCGGCGCGGTTCCGGGTCGCGCTGTCCCAATATGATATCCTTCCACTGGTTCATGCCTGCGTTGGTGAACATCAGTGTTGGGTCATCCTTAACTACCATTGGAGCTGAAGGCACGATTGTATGACCTTTCTGCTCGAAGAACTTCTTGAACGAATTACGTATCTCGTTAGCTGTCATCATAGGTTTATTTTTTAATTTGCGTGCAAAATTACAAAATAATTGTCAATTATCAATTGTCAATTGTCAATTGTTTTGTATCTTTGTGTCCGAAGATACAATACAGTTATGGCATACAATCCGCAAAAGACCCTGAAAACCTACTATTCAATCAGCGAGGTTGCCCAGATGTTCGACGTCAGCGAGACGTTGCTGCGCTATTGGGAAAAAGAATTTCCCACCATTCAACCGCGAAAGAGCGGACGAAATGTGCGTCAGTATTCCCGTGATGACATTGAGGAGATTCGCGTCATTCACAATATGGTGAAGGTGCGTGGTATGAAACTTGCCGCCGCCCGTGAGGCCATTGCCAAGAATCGCGATGGTGAGAACTCGACCACAGACCTCATCAACCGTCTGCAAGCAGTTCGTGCCGAACTTGTGAGTTTCAAGCACGAGCTCGACGCCATTGTTTAACTCTCCCCTCATCCTTATTTCCTTCCCTCTTTCACCATAGTGCCATACCCGTGCCATTATGGTGTCATACCTTGTGCCATTATTATGACATAGTCTCTGTCACTATAATGAACGCCCCGCTGTCATTATAATGAAACTACCAGTGTCATCATAATGAAACTATCAGTGTCACAATAATGGCACCACTAGTGTCATGATATTGACATAATCATGACACCAGTAACCATCTAATTATAATGTTGATAATAGATAAAATGGACTTAATTATTTGCAAGCATGAACACCATTATTATATGGTGTTTTTTGTGAATCAGAAGGAGTAGCGGGCGTGTAGGTACATGATGTCGCGTTCGCGCACCAGCATGAACTCCTCGAAGAATGCGCCAACCGCCCAATTGTGGGTGATGTTGAAGTCGTAGCCTATGCCCAATGAGAGTTCAAAGCCACTCTGCACCTGTCCGTTGGATTGCAGCATCCATGTTCCTGCGGTCACCTGGTCAGAGAAGGACGACGTCCGCTTCTGCGAGTATCCAAGTCCGAGGGTCGGACGCAGGTGGTGGCGCCAGTTGCCCTTGATGAATCGCAACGGGTCGTAGGCAAGCCTCAGCCGTAGGGTGAAGTCGCTCTCATGCCCTTTGAGTGTGAGTATGGAGCCCAAGGTCGCACTGGTTCCGTTATCCATGTATGAGATAGAGGAGATGCCGTCGCGCCCCCATCCGTCGCTGTAATAGTCGAGGCTCAGCCCCATGTCGACTCCCTTTAGGTTATAGCCCGCTCCCAGCGACACTCCTGCTCCGTGGAAAAACTCAGAGCTCGCCTGCGTACCCAAACCTGCCGTGATGAACGGCTTGTCTTCCTGTGCCCTGACTGTCACACACATCATCGTAGCAGTCAGGAGAATAATCATTTTTTTCATATTGTTACTTATTCTTGTAATGTAATATAATTTAATATCGTTGGCTATAGTCTGTGATATAAATTTTACGATAGTTCTCTAATTCTTCCTTCGACATCTCATGGCTTATTTTCCTGCGTCCTGTTTGTTACGTATTTTTATCATCCACCAAGTGAAAAATTCAGTCACTATCATGAATAACCAAACATGAAATAAGGTAGATGAATAAACATAGCTTATTATAGCACCAATAAGAAAAATCAAGAGATAGATGACATGACTTGCATATCCAGAGTTTATAATAGCTTTTTGTATCTTATCGACACCTATTATGCAGCAGACCAATATTGGAATCCCGATTAAAGCCCAAAAGAATAGACAATACCAATACGCATCGGAACTACCTAATATTGGT
>Ga0247611_10009978_pt1 | contig 11261 bp, 14 predicted proteins | sample 177DNAGHGhighgp2_FD_192422 | JGI IMG/M metagenome (GOLD analysis project Ga0247611, IMG submission 192422) | Sheep rumen microbial communities from Palmerston North, Manawatu-Wanganui, New Zealand - 1770 DNA GHGhigh gp2 | ecosystem: Host-associated > Mammals > Digestive system > Stomach > Rumen... | reverse complement strand
TTCAGCGATTTTTCGCGCGACGGCCTGATCGGGCCAGCGCAGGACGACCGACCATGGGCGGGGATACCAGCTTCGCAGTTCGGCTTCATGGCCGGTCTGGTCGCCTGCCTTGCCACCCTTGGTGCCGTTCCTTTCGTCCTTTCCGCTGTTGGCGATGTAGTGCCTGCCGGTGGAAAGGATGTACTTGTTGTAGTTGATAGCCATATTTTTCACCTCACTATGCCTGTAGTTCTTCCTGCATATAGGTTGCGTAGGCGCTCCAGTTCTTCGCCGTCTTATATGCTTCAAGGATGCTGTGATCTTCGCTATAAGGCACATAGATGATACAGTCGGCGGCAATGCCAGTAAAGGCGTTGGTGTTGGGCAGCGTAGGAGGGGTTGTGCGGGCAAAGTGGTATTCGGATATTCCGAAACAGTTATAGAACACATAACCCTCGATGCTGGTTACGCCGTCAGGAATGCTGATATTTGATAAGCCATAACAGCCATAGAACGCATAGCTCCCAATGCTGGTTACGCTGTCAGGAATACTGATACTCGATAGGCTGGAACAGTTCTGAAACGCATAACCCTCGATGCGGGTTACGCCGTCAGGAATGCTAATATTTGATAAGCCATAACAGCCATAGAACGCATAGCTCCCAATGCTGGTTACGCCGTCAGGAATGCTGATACTCGATAGGCTGTAACAGGACTGGAACGCATAACCACCGATGCTGGTTACGCCATCAGGAATACTGATACTCGATAGGCTGGAACAGCTACTGAACGTACTTTTCCCGATGCTGGTTATATCGTTGGGAATGCTGATGCTCGATAGGCTATAACAGCCAGAGAACACAAAGCCCCCGATGCTGGTTACGCTGTCAGGAATGCTGATGCCAGATAGGCTGGAACAGTTCTTGAACGCATAGTCCACCATGTTGGTTACGTCTTTTCCAACTTCAACCCTTTGAATCGCGTTTTGATAGACCTGGTTGCGGCCATCACCGCCCGACGCATACCGCAGAAGCCCTGAATATTGATTGCTCGATGAACTGCCATAAAAGCCCATACGCCCGGTCACGGTTAGCCTAATGTCGTAGTTCCCCGGCGCGGCGTAGTTGTGGGTAGGCGTCCACTTCACCGTCGTTATCGACGTGCCAGTCAGCGTATCATGCTCAGTCCCATCGCCCCAATCCACATCCACCGTTCCGTTGGGGCAACAGCCCAGCATAGGGCTGGTGCGACCTTGTTCAAGATGGATGAGCACGTGCGTCTTGCCATCGGTCGTTATGTACATCTGACCAACTTCCAGCCGCCCGTATTTGGCGACATAAGCCTGCGCTTTTTCCAACGACCAGTTCCATCCCTGTGAAGTCAGGGGGATGGCATCACGACTGTGGTCTGGATTATCCGGCATGGCAGTCAGTTCGGCAAACTCATCGGCGGTATAGGAATAGACCACGGTGCCGTCATAATCTCGGAAGTTGACGGCCTTTTCGGCAACGGACGCCGAGCCACCCGTCTTAATGTTGCCGATGGCCGTAGCAAAGCCGTCAGGGAAGGTTAGCGGGTCGGTCGTCTCACCCTTCTCCCGGATGGCATCAGCAATGGCGGTCAGGCTGGCGTCCGACACAACATAATTTGCCATTTAGAAATTCACCCCCACAGCAGACGGCAGCTCGCTCAACACAATTTCTGCGATTTCAGATTTGTCAGCAGAGGTCAATATGTATGCGTCACCTTTCGGCCCGGTTTCACCCTGCTCACCCTGCGGGCCACGCTCTCCTTGAATCCCCTGCGGTCCGCGTTCGCCTTGAACGCCCTGTTCTCCCTGTAGACCCTGCGGGCCGGTCTCGCCACGGAGACCCTGCGCACCACGCGGGATTCCAAACGACAACACAGGAGCCGTGGCGGTGCCGCCAACGGTGACATAAGCGTTCGCACCGGGTTCAAGCGTGGCGACGTCGCCGATGCTGATATTCGGAACAAAATCCCCGGCGTCCGCGCGCTCCGAAACAGCATTTGCCACATTCAGCGCTTCGGTCGCCGCCTGCTGCACCTGTGCCGTCCAATCCGGGGTCGGTTCAGCCGGGTCGATGCCGGAAGGCACGACGCCCGTGACGATGCTCATTTTCTCCGCCCAAATGGTAGGAATGGCGATCGTGCCGTCCGCGCTCCTGCCGTAGACGCCGATTTTAAGCTGACCGCCAGCGGTTGTGAGCACTTCCGGCGGAACAACACAACTGTTGTCACCAGTCAGAATAACGTCCACGGTCTTGTCGCTGCCGCTGAATATGGCGACAACGGAAAGTCCATCAAAGTCCTGTGACAGCTTGAATGTCACGGGTATGCCGATGCTGCCGGTGGTGATGACATCTGTAGAGGTATAGCTCGCTCGACGCGAGTTCACAGATACATTAATCATTCGCTCGTCCCCCCAATCGGCTGCGGGTGCTTGTAGCAGCAGCACATATTGATGTTGCCCTCACCGTCGAGCAGCGTGGCGCTGTGGCTGGGCAGGTCGGAGATCGCCGCCGCCGCGAGGACTTCGTGGTACTTCGATTCGCCCTGATTCCGGGTCTCGGCCCAATGGACAATATGTCCGTATGTACCATCTTTATACTGTTGAATCTCCATGATGTAATACATGCCTGTCCCCTCCGTCAAATGAAATAATAAAAACTGCGAACGCCAGACCATGTGGCGCCGCCAGACGGGCCGTCGTTTGCTACCATCGCGCGGAGCGTCACCTTGCCCGTGGTATCAACGAAAAACACCTCGATCGACGTAGCCCAGAAGCCGGACATTCCGCACAGGTGGAAGGATGGCAGCCACGGCCCTGAGATGGTTCCCTCAAATACGCTGTTACCAGGCGTTGTGACACCGCTCATACTACAGTTAAGTTGGAAAAACATCAATGCCCCGCATTTGTATGCCTTAAAACTGTTGATGGTCAATTTGCCCGCCGTCTTATTGATGCTAAACTGGGCGGTCACGTCAAGCTTGTCAGTCGTATTGAGGTTGGTCGATGTGTTGATCCTTTCAAGAAGCGTCTGGTGGGCGTTGTAAGACGCGCTGTAGGCCGTCTCCGCTGAGGGCAGGTTGCAACTGATGGTCTGCGACAGCCCGCCATTGTAGGTCGTGGTCATCGAATTGACGATCATGCTGTGCTGGACGTTGTTCAAATCGGTCACTCTGAAGTGATCCCCAACGGTCACACTTGGCGCACCACGATAAACAACAGTCATTGCTTCTTGAACGCGCAAATAATCACGGTATCTTTCATGCACTCTATAGATAGCGTTTGCTGCATTTGAAGAAACCAACAGTGGCGGGGCAAACATTTGCAGGGTATTTTCCGCAGTTGAAACAATATTTTCGTCTTCCTTGCGCACTATAGTACGGATGTCATCTTCGGTATTCCAATAATACTTCCCAGTTAACTGATTATACTTGAACGCTCCAATGCCATGTGGAGTGTAGGTGAAATATTGTGCAGGATTAATGTATATTGGTACATAAGTACCCTCGTAGGCCGGATAAATCTTAAAACACAACGAACCGTCTCGGCCCATCCTTGCGAAATAACCGCACGCCTCCGCAATCCATGAAATGATTGTGCGTCGGCTCATGTTCCCAAAGCTGGTCATGGTGTAAAACAGGGACGGCACGCTGAGTTGAACAAAATGTTCATACCAACCATCAGGCCCAGAACCCGCCGCTTGCATCGCATTCCATGAATAGCGATATGGAGTTCCGTTGGTATCGGTTCGCGATCCCCATGCCGCCGTTATATCTGAATCAATGGGTGCCTCCGTGTCATCATAAATACTGATAACGGCATCCATCAAATGTCCAATGGTGCCGTAATCGATGAAGATGCCGCTTTCGCCGGTGCCGTCTGCGTATGGAGAATAAGTTTTCTCATATTCGACGCCCAGCGCATCAAGACCGTCTATTTCAATGGTCGCCGACTGTTCCGAAGCGTTGACGTTTGTAACCGTCCATACGCCAAACGGTTCATACCGAATAGAACTACCGGTTTTAAGACCAAGCGCCACAGCGAAGCGCGTATTAGTAAAGTCGGCAGCAGTGCGACGTACCGTGGTATTGTCAAGCGTCAGGTGATACGACGCGGAAATTACCGTGCCGATGTCAAAACCGCTCTCACCGCCCTGCTCGTCGATAGAATACTGGATGATCTGGCTGTCATCCAGCAGCGTGTCCTCGTAATATGGATCAGCGCCATCGGGATAGTACCACTTGCGCATAAGCGCCTTTATGCACATTGAACGGTCTGTCCTAACGATAAAACTATCTGGATCGTTCCCAAATCTATTACCGTAGTTCGGATCAGTAGGGTCACTTGCATCTTCCGGCAAAAGCTCGCTCCGCAGGGTCAGCATAAGAATGTCCGCTGTGTTGAGATTAAACGTTTCGGACGGCATTAATCAGTTCACCCCCTTACCTCTCGATCAGGTTGTACTTGATGCCCTCCCACAGAATGCCATTGGCATCTACGTTGTACACGGGGGCTTCCCGGTCACCGGCATAGAATCTCGCGGTACGGTAGTCGCCCGTGTATGGGTCGGGGTACTTGACGTAGAAGAACACGTTGCTGACCGCCTGGAGCACCGTCCTGGCGTCCTGAGTGCGAAGCGGAGGCCATTCGATTTCAAGCTTCCGCTTCGCGTTCGCTCCACCAACCACGCGGTCACGAATCATCGTTCCGTCCGCCGCGCGGCCTGTGGAGCTTGCATCGATGTCCTGCAATCGCACAACCAGTCCGCGCATCTTCGGGTCGGGCATCGCATTGACATTGTTTGGAGACCCACCGATGTAAAGAACTGCCATCCCGATTCCTCCTTAGAATACAATCGCGGGTGAACCGCGCCGCCGCGTCTCTCGGTTGATGCTCTCAGCCAACTGCCTGCCGTCAAGATAGACCGCGCCAACACCCGCACGCTGCATCGCAGACACCATCGCGTCGGCAAGGGCGGCGTAGTTCGGCGTATATTCGCCGCTATCGCTATCATAGGAGGCTTGATCTGTCGCCATTGCAGCATCGCCATAGAAATCAATCGAGGCGCTATAAGGCGTCAGCCCATTGAGCATTCTGTCATTCAAATCGCTTATTGACTTCATGACAGACGGCGCAGAATCCGTGATACCTTCCGCCATTCCAAGTCCGATCATCTGGCCGACTTCATCCTTAAACAGTTTGGACGGGCTTCGGATGCCAAGCGAACTCTTAGCCACTCTCAAAAGACCGCCGGCAAGGTTGCTCACGGTCCTAGACAACCATGACCATCTGCTGTTGAGGCCGTTGTAGATGCCATTCGTTATGGCCGAACCAATACCGCTCCACCCGATGCCTTTTATGTTGGAATACAGGCGTCTGAAGCTTTCAAGTGCTTTGCTGCCAATGCTTGCCGCGCCGCTTACAATAACGGATTGAATTCCCCACCACTTACTGGTTGAATCTGAATTGAGGGCCTGCCATGTAGCGTTGATCTGGTTTACCAAGGTCGTTAGTTTTGTGGTCGCATCGTTCTTGATTCCCGTGGTAGCATTGTTCACGGTGTCTTGGACGTTTGACCACGATCTGGACGTGTCCGTTTCGATGGACAACCATCCATCACGCACAACAGTCTTTAGTTCTTTCATTGAAGCCTTGGACTTCTTTACATCCGGGATCATCGTAGGATCGCCGCTATAAGTAAATAGCTGGTTTTCAGCCATCAACGGATCGCTGGAAAAGTCAAGGTTCTTTGTATAGTTCTTGTCATAGTCAACCCAAACATCCGATACGATCAATTTCAGAATGGCTCCGACGCTAAGCAACACACCTCCGGCAACCGGATTCACGTTCAAAAGCGCAAATCCAGCACTCATGAGACCGCTTGAGATAATGTTGCATATATCACTGGCCTTTATCTTTTTGCCATTCTTGAGGTCATTGAAAACCTTGCCCATCTGTATACCCGCAGATACCAACATCGTAATAGACGCAGCCCACGACAAGCTTTTCCCAAGGCCCATAAAACTTGACGAGCCAAACAGTTTGCTTATAGAACGGCCGATCAATTCCTTGGATGTAAGCATAAACGCCATTAACGTCAACGGGCTGATGCTCACATCGCCAAACTTCAAGTCGATGCTCATGAGCACGCCAACCGCGCTGAGAACGTCTTTCAGTATTGCCCCAACCCATTCTTGCACTTGTTTCGGCGTTATCCTTTTGCAAGCGGATTCAATGGCCGTTTTGATACCATTGGCGATATTGGTCAGCGTGTTCTCTTTGGCAAGGATTTTCATGGTAGTCAAAGCGCCAACCAAAAGGTCGCCGACAATGCCACCCATTTCATTCCACGGAATACGCGTTATTGCACGCTTGATAAAGCCAGCAATCTTCGTGCCTATAATATTCCATTCTTCCTGCGTCTTAGGAATCGCATTGTAGATAAGCGTAACAAGCCCTCTAAACTTCCCCGTGAGCGCATCTGCACACTTTTCGACATCAATATCGCTGAAGAACTTTATCAAAGCCAAACGAATCTTGAGTCCCGCAAGAGCCCACTTTATTGAACTCCAAAACCTATCAATATTGAACACGGCGGTATTAATCGCATCCGCAATGCTCTTGCCAAAGACGGCCGGGTCGATCTTCTTGATAAAGCCGTTAATCAGAGATGTAATAGAATCTGTAATGCGCGCACCGTTCGCCTTAATCGTCGACCAATTAATGCTTGACAAAGCATTGTTGATTTTGTTCGCGATTGTCTCGCCAAGCAAACTGAAATCGCCGCTGGAGACCATATCGTTAATCCATGAACTGATCGAGCGCGTTTCAAACCAGTCGGCGCCTACCGCGCTATTGCCGCCAGCGTTTGAACCTCCACCGCCAGTCCTGTCGTTGTTGTCGTTTAGCCTATTGATCTCATCAAAGCCGAGAAGCGTGCGCTTGATTTCGTCGGCTGCTTTTTTCGCGCTTCCGCTTGCGCTTGAAGAAGCATCCTGCCATTGGGCCGCAACCTTTTTCGCCGCAGTATAAGAGGACTGCCCGGTCAATCGCGCAAATATCTGGTTGATGATGTTGAACATGTCAACAAATTTATCGACAACATAATCAACGGCCGGTGCGATAGCATTAATCAGCGGTGAAACCATCGCGGCAAGGCTGTTTTTCAAATACAGGCTTGCCGTTGCCAGTCTGTCCATGCTGGCTGCAAAACGCCCGTCAACAAGCGAACTCCATTGATACAGATTGGAAATGCCCTCGCTGAACGCCTGCATAACCTCTCTGAGCGCTGCCCTTATGGCGCGAAACAAAGCTATCCTTCCAATGGTGCGAACAAAGCCGGTAATCTTCTTTGTCAGATTCGTAATGCTCTGTCCAAGGCTTTTGACGATGTTCCTTGAGATGGTGCGCAATCCTCTCCCGGCCATCTTGGCGGCATTCCACATACTCCGTAGCGTAGACGCCGCAACTTTTGCGCCCTTTGCCACAATGCCGCCAAGCTGCTGCCCAAACGGACGAGCCGAATCTGATGCGGATTCGACGGCATCTTTCAGTTCATGGTATTTCTGAGAAGTCTGTTCGATGTCATACTGCAAAGACCGCCATTGCATTGAATCATGGGAAACGCCAAGCTTCTCCATTTTATCCTGCCGATCAATCAGCTTTTGAAACTTCGCGTCCGTCTTTTCAAGCTCAGAGGTTAGAATACTCGTCTTGCCAAGGTTTGACATCTTTTCACGGAGTTTGTCCGCGCTCGATTCGATCTTCTTCATAACACTATCGAATCTGCGCGCGCCCTCCGTGGGCGCTGAAAGAGGCTTGGAATTGATCCCGCCAAGTGCGCCTTTCAGCCGACCCAGCGTCGAGACGAGCTTTTCAACGCCTTTTGAAGCACTCTCCGCGCTTGCGTTGATCTGTATGGACAGATTATCAATCTCAGACATCTTCCCTCGTCTCCTTCTTCTCCAGTTCAGCTCGTCGTTTCAGTTCACGTTCGCTTTCGGCTTCCATCCGTGACAAATATCGCTTATAATTCTCGATTCTCCGCGCATCTTCGCGCTCTTTGGCTTCCTTTTCGGTCAGCGGCCACGGCTCGTCCGGGTACTTTCCGGGTTCAACACGGCCCTTTCCAAAGGCCGCCCTCATTACCGGCGCCACCATGATGAGTGCGTTATACACATACGCGCCCTGCCTCCATCGCGCCCATTCCTCGCGCCTCATGCGCATTTCAAAGGCTTCTCGGTAGTCTTTGACCAGCATAGGGCTTTTGTGCCAGAACTCGTCATAAGTCATCCCCATGGCGAGGTATTGCGGGAAAACAGCAACGAATAGCTCCGTCATGCTCCTGGGCTGCCTGTTCTCCGACGGTTTCCCCGTTACAGGGTCGCCGTCCACTCTATGTTTCCCTCGTCGTCCTCGTCGGGCAGCAGGTAGTTCAGCGTGTTGTTATACATCTCGGACAATTTCTGAAGCAGCGCTTCTTTGTCCTTCATCTTCTTGTATAGTTCTTCAATGACTTTGCTGCTCGTCTTGCGCTCGTTCGCCAGGAACGCGCCAGCCCAGAGCTGTTCAATGCGGGTCGCGGGCTTGTCGCCCATATCGTTCATGTTGAAGCCGCTGGCTTCCATCTGCTTCACGGTCGCGCGGGTATATTCAAGGCAGTAGTGCTTGCCGTTGTAGTCGAAGTTAATCTGATTGACGGGCTTAATATCCATAGTGATATTTCCTTTCTTTCTGAGTCAGGGCAGAAGCGCGTACCACCTCTGCCCTGTTATAACTGTGCGTCGATTAAGCCGCTTCCTTGATGAAATTCTGGGTCATGGTCAGCGTGACGGTCATGTTCACGACTTCGTTCACGCCGCCACCATTGACGAATACGTCAATGTAGCCCTTGCCGGTGAACTTGGCGATGTTGCCATCCGGAGTATAGGTGCCGGTGGAATCGTCATAGGAAGCGCCAAACCACACACCGACGTTGATCTCCTGCCCCTTGAGCGCAGCCAGCGTCGCATAGTCTGCGTTGTTGAAGTTGCAGGTGAAGGTTTTCTGCTCCGTATTCTCAATGCCGGGAATGTAAGTACGGGCAGGATCAGACAGCGTGGTCGTTTCGATGGGTTCGGGAGCAGCGCCAAGATCGCTGAAATCCTTGATGTCCACCAGCTTCGCCCACGTAAGCGTGCCGGTGCCGGTACCCTGCATCAGATACGTGCGAAAGGTATTGATGCCAACATGGTCAGCCATGTGCGATTACCTCCTGTAAATATAATGGTCTTTGCCTACCACAGCACGGTATCTCGCCGTCATGCGGTAGATCGTCGCGTCGTTGAAGTTCTGTATGGGGTTGAGAAATGAACGGGTGAAGCCAAAATGCACTAACTGTTCGTCAATCAGCGCGATTATGGCCTTGGCTTGCGCCTTTTTCCCCTTGTTCAAATTGCTGTATACGTCCACTTGGTACATCACGTCGGCAAAGTTCTCGATGTCGCCGCTGTCAATGCCGCGTTCAAGCACGGTATTGTCCATCTCCACGACGGACACAGCGGGAAACTTCGGCGGCTTGGACACGTACTCACCGGCGATATACCCGTTGGGATAGGCCGCGTGAAAGGCGTCCGCACACGCTTGAAAGACCTGACTTTCAACGTCGATCATGTGCTGAACACCTCCCGCGCTATTTTCGCAATATCCCTTGTAACGCTCTGTACGGCCCTGTACAGCGGCATGGAAGCGGGTGTACCTCTTGTCAGGTGAATCTTGCCATCACTGCCAAGATAGCCCCACACTTCCTTTGCGCCGTTGCCCTTGCCGTAGGTTCCAATCGCGGCAATAAAATCCAACGAGGAACCAAGCGGGTTCGGATAGCTGCCAACACTACCATTGTGATAAACACCAGCGCCAAACTCTATCCAAATCGCGTCTGAACCATGCGCTACAACCAAAGTCGAATCGTTGCCGGGTTCAACAGTGACCTTCACATTTGCTATGATCGGCCCTTCCGGGGAAGTGCTTCTGTCGTCACGGTCACGGACTTTGAATGTGTCGCTTGCAATCGCGCCGTTGAAACCAACCTCAGCCTGTTGCTTTATCAATTCAGCCACGCGCTCTCGCAATTCATCGGCCTTGCGCTGTACCCACTTGGAGTAGTCGCGTATTTCCTTCACCGCCGCGTCGATGCTTGCCGGATTTAAGATGTCAATGGTAATCGTCCTGCTCATGCGACAGTCACCTTGCTTACCGCTATCACAGTGCTGCCGAAGTTCGGCAACCCGCGCCCGACTTTTCGCACGATGTAGTCCCACGGAGTTACGATCTCGCCGTCAGCGTTGACTTTCAGTGCGCCGTTTTCGTCGAGTTCGGGAACCGTGTCTATCCACAGCACCGCGTATTCGTCAATCGGGGTGTCCCTGTCGCCTGTGACAATCACCTTGTCGTACAGCTCATCATCGCCAAACTGCCGCGCTACAACGTTGCCCTTCGCCGGTGAGATGTTGCCGCTGGTCTGGACGGGGTTGCCGTATGAAGCGGAAGTGCCTATCTGGTTGCCGTAATCGTCATACTGTTCAACAGTCGCATCGTACAGCGCGTACCAGAACGTCTGCTTGTTCCGAAAACACGTCCTACTCATGGCTCATCACACCTTTGCAAACGGGATCACGTTCGCCCGGATGTACCGTACCATGTCTGAATACTGGAAGTGCCGATGGATGCCGTTTTCGATGCTGGTACTCTCGCCCTCCATACCGCGCTGGGTAAAGCCATTCACCACGGCCTGAACCTGCGTGATCTCATAGGCAGTCTCCACATCCTCCGGCATGTTGTCCGGATTGTAGCTGAACCGCCATTGAAGAATCTCGGTCTTGGCAAGGGCCAGATAAGACATAATCGTATCATCGTCCGGCGCGTCAGCCCCCATGATGGTTTTTACCATCATCAGCTTTTCCTCGCTCGTCATCCTCGGCACTCCTTTCCTCACTTTTTCACGGTCTTTCCGCCCCGTTTGACAGGGGCGGGTTTCTCCACTTCTTCCTTCGGCTCCGGGATGATTCCCACCGTGATAGAACCGTCAGGATTACGCCGAATCATCAGGCGTGGGACACGTAGATGCCGTTGTTCTTGTGGGACAGCACCCACGCGCCATGAGCGAACCTCATGTTCAGCTTCCAGGCGTCGGCCTCCTGATTGACCTGCGGGGAGAAGATACGCGGGACGTAGTGCTTCATCACCTGGAGGACAGCGGACGGATGGATAATCATGT
>Ga0247611_10009977_pt1 | contig 11261 bp, 9 predicted proteins | sample 177DNAGHGhighgp2_FD_192422 | JGI IMG/M metagenome (GOLD analysis project Ga0247611, IMG submission 192422) | Sheep rumen microbial communities from Palmerston North, Manawatu-Wanganui, New Zealand - 1770 DNA GHGhigh gp2 | ecosystem: Host-associated > Mammals > Digestive system > Stomach > Rumen ... | reverse complement strand
ATCGGTATCGGTCTACAGGCCTTCTGTATCCCGGGTTCCGTAGCTGACGACCGTAAGGTAGGTATCGGTCACGGTAACTTGGCAGCTCGTCTGCTGCGCGAGGAGACCCAGTGCTTTGCTTTCCTGGCAGGTCACGAGAGTTTCGCAGCTGCTGAGGGCGCTATCAAGATTGCTGAGATGGCGAACAAAGTTCGTAAGAACCCGCTTCGTTGCATCCTGAACGGTCTGGGCAAGGACGCTGCTATGATCATCAGCCGTATCAACGGTTTCACCTATGTACAGACCGAGTTCGACTATTTCACGGGCGAGTTGAAGATCGTTCGTAAGAAAGCGTACAGCGATGGTCCGCGTGCGAAAGTGAACTGCTACGGCGCAGACGATGTTCGTGAGGGTGTAGCTATCCTCTGGCACGAGAACGTGGATGTTTCCATCACCGGTAACTCGACCAACCCGACCCGCTTCCAACACCCGGTAGCAGGTACGTATAAGAAAGAGCGTATCCTGGCCGGCAAGCCGTACTTCAGCGTTGCTTCCGGTGGTGGTACAGGCCGTACGTTGCACCCGGATAACATGGCTGCAGGTCCTGCTTCCTACGGTATGACGGATACGCTGGGTCGTATGCACAGCGACGCTCAGTTCGCAGGTTCGAGCTCCGTGCCCGCACACGTTGAGATGATGGGCTTCCTCGGTATCGGTAACAACCCGATGGTAGGTTGCACCGTTGCTTGCGCAGTAAACGTAGCACTTGCTCTCAGCAAGTGAGGGTCGAGCCTCCTGTAGGAGGGTCAACCCGCCTACGGGGACACGTTGCAAACGTGAATGTAGCGCTTGCTCTCAGCAAGTAAAAAAAATAATTAATTAATAGAATTCAGGTTGAAAATTGAGATGAAAAAAATTCTTTTAATTGCTGTTTTGGCTGTAGCCAGCCTTGCAGTTTACGCACAACCTCGTGCCGTCGGTGTTAACCTCGGTCCCTGGTCTTCGATTTCGTACCAACACGGCTTTGGTGAGAAGAACATGTTGGATGTAGCCGCAAACGTTATTCTGCCTATCACATCTGCCCATTTAGGTGTAGGTGGTAACGTTACCTATGACTGGATTGATCCGTTCAACGCTCCTGTTCCTTGGAACAACAAGGGCGAGTGGCATTGGTACATGGGTGTCGGTGGAGCAGGCGGTTTCGCATTTCCGCTGTCCAGTGAGACGAACGGCTGGTGGTATGCCGGTGTAGCGGGTCATGTTGGAATCGAGTATGATTTCTGGTTCCCGCTCCAATTGTCGTTAGACTGGCGTCCGAGCCTTGGTGTGAGCAACGAGCCTACTTGGAACAAAGGCAACCTCGGTTTCCACATCCCCGGACTCTTCGGCATCCAACTTGGCGTTCGCTACAAATTCTAATCAGTAACTCATCAAAAAACGCGTGTGCCTGCAAAACGGCATACGCGTTTTTTGGAAATTTTATACCTATGAGAAAAATACTTTTTTCGCTACTCGCTGTAGCGCTTTGCGTACCGGCTTTCGCCGGTCTTCGCCAGAAACAAGCGGACAAAGACACGAATCAGTTCCGCTATGAGATCGAGTGTGCAGGCAATGCTATTCAGGGCACGTACCTGGTTAAAGTCTGGACGTACAGTAAAAAACCTTCGGTAGCAGAGAACCAATGCCGCAAGAACGCCGTGCACGGAGTGATCTTCAAGGGCTACGGCGGTGGTCAGGGTTGCGTCTCGCAACGTCCGATGGTAGCTAACCCCGGTGCAGAAACGCAGTATGTTGAGTATTTCGACAGTTTCTTCGCTAACGGCGGTGAGTTCCAGAAATACGCGTCTATCGTGGAAGGCACGACGGAGATGACCCGCGTAGGTAAAGAATACAAGGTCGGCGTAGTGGTCAGCGTTCGCAAGGACGACCTGCGCAAAGCCCTCGAAGCAGCCGGTATCATCAGAGGATTAAATTCAGGATTCTAATATGAAAAAGTTCAGTTTATTGATAGCCGCTTTCGCTGCGATCGTTTTCGCAGGTTGCGGTTCGAAGCGCTCTCAGGCTTATTATGAGAAGCCGAGTCAAGTGCTGAGTGCCAACTACGACGGCAGTTATGTCATACGCGTACAAGTGCGCGCCAAAGATGCGGTGATCGCTTTCACCGACGGCCAACGCAAAGCTGTTGAGGAAGTGATCTTCAAAGGTGTCAAAGCCGGCAGTAATGGTATCTCCGACCTCAAACCGCTGTGCTTCGACATGAACGCACGCGAGAAATACGAGGACTATTGGAACGCCTTCTTCGTAGATAAAGGCGAGTGGACGAAATATGCCAGCCTCCAGGACAAACGTGTCGGTAGTACCCGTTACCTTCGCGACGGTCGCCAAATGGTGGAAACCGTTACGGTGACGGTGGACCGCGCAGGACTGAAGAAGAAACTGCAAGAAGATGGTATAATCCCAAAGGAAGGAAGGTATTAATATGAAAAAGTATATTTTCACTCTCGCATTGGCGCTGGTAGCGCTGGTAGCGAGCGCACAGATTAAGAAACCCGAGTTGATGGTTATCCCGTCGGATGTATGGTGCATCAATAACGGCTATTATACCGAAGTGGAGAACATGGGTATCACCGCCAAAGTGCCGAACTACAAGCAGGCCCTGCAAGAGAACATGGGTCTCAAGCTGGCTATCGCCAAGTTGAATGACCTGATGGCAGAGCGTCAGTTCCCGCTGCAGAGTCTGGAGCAGACCATCAAGAACCTGGAGCAACGCCGCATGGAAGACAACCTGACGATGAGCAAAGCCGGCAATGAGTTGGCTGAGTCGCCACTGGACGAAGTAGCCCGCATAGCGAAATGCGACATCATCATGGAGTTGTCTTGGGAAGTCAAAGACTTCGGTCCGAAGCACTCGATCGCGTATATCCTCGAGGCGCGCGACGCCTACACCGGCAAGTCCATCGGTGCGGCTTCCGGAACAGGTGCTCCTTCCTTTACCGCCGACGTGGATGTGCTGCTCGAAGAGGCCATCGTGGCAAACATGGATAACTTCGTGAACCGCTTGATGGACCATTTCACGGAGATGCAGACCATCGGCCGTGAAATCACCCTGGACATCAAAGTCTTTGCGAACAACGCTGCCGGCGTCGATCTGGAGACCGAGTTTGACGGCGAAGAGTTAGTCGATATCATCGAGAACTGGTTACAACTCAACACCGTACAAGGTCGTTTCTCCCGTCAGTACTCGAGCGAGAACGTAGCGAACTTCACGCAAGTGCGTATCCCTGTTTATGACGAGCGCGGACGCGCTATCGACGCTAACGGATTTGCGAAGGGACTCGCTAAGATGCTCAAGAAAGAACCGTATAACATCCCGTGCAAAGTGCTCGTGAAGGGTCTTGGCCGCGCGGTGATCATTCTCGGAGAGAAGTGAAAAATGAAAGGTGAAAAGTGAAAGGAAAAACAGTATGAGAAAACTATTTTCTATATGCGCGGCTGCGCTGATAAGCGCAACTATGTTCGCTGCCGAGACGGAGTTTCTGCCGATCTCTGTGTACGCAGCCGATAACTCGGAGAATTTCCCCGAAGGCGCGAAAGCCATGATAGAGAACAAGCTGACGCAACTGCTGACCCGCAACGGTATCGCAGGACTGGACTATATGGGTCAGTTTGTACTCACCGTCACTACGACTCCGCTGGACAAAGATATCATCGCCGGACCGCCGATGAAGATATCCGAGAAGATGGAGATGAATCTTTATATCGTCGATGCGTACGCCAAGACTATTTTCTCTTCGACCTCTTTCACCGTACGCGGTTTGGGTGAGACCGAGAACAAGTGCTACCTCAATGCCATCAGCCGCATGCCGCTGCAAACTCCTCAGATTGCGCAGTTCATTCAAGAAGGTAAAGAGAAAATCATCGGTTACTACGACCATGAAGGCGAGGCGCTGATTAAGAAAGCGCAATACCTGGCAAAGCAGAAGAAATACGACGAAGCACTGTTCCGGGTAGCTCTCATCCCTCAGCAGAGCAAGCACTACGATGCTGCTCTTGCAGCAGGTCAGGCAATCTACCAGCAGTATATCAATAACGAGTGCAACGTCAACCTTGCTGCAGCCCGTCAGGCTTGGGCAGCGCACCAGAACGCTAACGGCGCAGAGGCAGCAGGTGAGTTCCTCGCGAAGATTCTGCCTGATGCAGCATGCTACGGCGATGCTATGGCGCTCTACAAAGAGATCAAGGGAAAAGTGCTCGACGATTGGAAATTCGAGATGAAACAATACCAAGACGGTGTGGATCTCGAGAAACAACGTATCGAGGCCGCTCGCGCCGTAGGTGTGGCTTACGGAACACATCAACCGAGTAAAGAGGTTAATATCGATTTCATCCGTGGCTACTAATCGCACTATTCTTATGACAATCATCTTCCTCGCTTGCGTCCTGACGGCGCCAGCGCAGGAGGACTTGTCATACCGCCGCAACTCGTTGGCGACGGTGTTAGTGTATCACCCGGAGGATGAGTTCGGAGGCGAGATATACAAGGCTTTCGACTCCCTGCCTATTCCCGACAAGTACGACGACCATACCATCGAAGGCATGCGTGTCATCGATAACAGCACGATAGAGGGTGTGCGTCGCGAGTCGGGATATTACAAGGCGACGTACGGTCATCAACTCACGGCGGCGGAACTGCAGGCCAACGCGAAGCACACCGAGCAACTGCTCAATGACGCGGAGATAGGCAAGAAGATGGTAGCCAAGTGGTTCGGCTTTAGCGGCAACTCCGCCGAGGACGCGACGTTCAACACCGAACTGCTCCAGACCCGCGGACAATATAACGCCAGCGACGTAGATGTGGCTTTGGCGCTGCAGACAACCCGCGGACTTGCTACGCTCGCCGATGCCGGCGAGGAATTGCTGCAGAACACCTTCGTGCTCGTCAATGATATCACGTATATCACCGCCGAACAGGAAGCCGAAGCGGCCAAAGTGGCGGTAGGTGTGATCGGCGGTTTGTTCGATGCATTCACCGGCGGGTCGGCAGGAAGGGAGATGGCGTCCGCCGCAGGCAAGATAGCGGACAGTTTTACGGGGTTCAAGGTGAAGACGCACTCGTACCTGTACCAACTCGAGTGGAACGACTCCGTCGCGGCGATCTTCTATCAGTTCCATTATACCGGCACACCGAATCCGGAGAAAGTGCAGGATTTTCTGATGGACAAGACGACCTATCGCCTCAAATACGTAGCGCATCAGTATGAGTTCGACAAGAAATCCGTGCTCAAAGGCCAATACGAGCGTACGGAGCTCGTGCGCACGATATGCGCGCGTTCCATAGATAAGAATATCGTCGCGCTCGCGAAGCAGTACGAAGACTTTAAGGTCAAGACGCCGGTATATAGAGTGCTCACGGATCAACGTGGACGCATAGAAGGCTACGCGGCGAAGATAGGTATGAAAGAAGGTATCACGGACGGGTCGAAGTTCCAAGTGGTACAACGCGTGCTCAATCCGGAAACCGGCAAGACGACCTATAAGTACGTGGCAACCGTGAAGGCGAAGAAAGACTGTATCCGGGATAACCGCTATAACGCCGTGCTGGAAGAAGCCGACGGGGCGACACTGCCCTACACCACTTTCACCAAGGTCTCCGGCGGAGAGATACTCCCGGGTATGCTGCTCATCGAAGGCAAATATCGCAAAATAACGGAATAGTGTATAGTGTAAGGTGTAAGGTGTATGGCGTAAAAAAAGGCTCGTCCTCCCGACGAACCTTTTCACTATAACAAACAATCTCTATTTATTGCCGGTAGATCCCGGCGGAATATCTTACTTCACTTACATTAAATCAAATACCGTGCCAAACTTGTTTTGGGAAAGAAAAAATTGAAAAAAAATAAAACATAAAACATTTTCCATCTATATGGTACATGATTTATACATCTTGATGATTACGGCGGGCGTAGTGAGTCTGCTGTTTAAGTGGTTGAAGCAGCCGGTAGTGTTGGGGTATATTGTTGCCGGCATCTTAGTGGGTCCGAACTTAGTGGGCGAGAACCTGGTTAATCCGGAGAACGTCAAGGCCTGGGGTGAGATCGGTGTGCTGTTCGTGCTGTTCTGCATCGGTCTGGAGTTTCGGTTAAAGAATATGTTCGAGAGCGGCAAAACGGCTTTTGTCGGCGTAGCGACGATTGTAGTGGGTATGTTGCTCTTGGGATACGGTGTAGGTCGTGTTTCCGGTTTGGACAATATGAACTCTATGTTCCTCGCGGCGATGCTTTGCATGTCCAGTACGACAATCGTGATGAAGGCGGTGGACGAAGCCGGATGGAGCAAAGAGCGATTCGTACAAGGCGCGACGAGTATATTGATTCTGGAGGATATCATCGCGGTAGTGCTGATGGTGTTGCTATCCAATATTGCTACGAGCAACAGTTTTGACGCGGTGGTGATGCTCAAGACCATCGGCGTGTTGGCAGCGACTTTGGTGGTATGGTTCGTGGTGGGTATCTTAGTGATCCCGACGATCATCCGTAAGGCACGTGTCTACCTCAACGACGAGACGCTGGTTATCTTGGCGCTGGGTCTGTGTATGGGTATGGTACTGACGGCCGAGGAAGCAGGTTTCAGTAGTGCGCTCGGTGCGTTTGTGATGGGTATGGTTCTTGCGGAGACGCTGGAGTCGCATCGTATTGAGCGGCTGATGACGCCGCTCAAGAACGTGTTCGCGGCTATCTTCTTTGTCTCGGTAGGTATGATGATCAATCCCGGTTCGCTGGTAGAATACTGGCCGTCTATCCTGTTGGTGGCAGTGGTGGTGATTGTAGGTATGATCGTCTTTGGTACGCTCGGCTGCTGGTGGGGCGGTGAGACGCTGAAGGACTCGATGCTGACGGGTTTCTCGTTCGTGCAGATCGGTGAGTTCTCATTTATCATTGCTACTTTAGGCAACCAATTGGGTGTTATTGATCCGGCTATCTATCCGATCATCGTAGCGGCGTCTGTGCTGACGACCTTCCTCACGCCTTATATCATGAAGACGGGTGTGCCGTGTTATAACTTCCTGTACAAGCATGCTTCGCCGCGTCTGCGCGCGAAAATAGACAAGCGCGAGGAGAGTGTGGCGCAGGCAGAGCAGGCTTCGGCATCCGCCATAGAGAGCAGCACTCCTTCCGCGGCAAACAAAGTGCGGCACGCGGTGCGGAAGACCGTAATCACCAAACGCGTGGTTGATCTCTTCCTTACCAACATGAGTGAGAATGACAAACCTGAAAACATGGAAAATCATGAATAAAATGTATCTTATAATCGCCGCGGTCATGCTGAGTGCGACTGCCGCGATAGCGCAGAACAGTCATATTGCAGAGGGTTTGGCGTCTGTAACGGCTGTCGTCGGAGAGACAAGAACGATAGAAGACAGCGTTGCCGCAGAACCACCGGTCAAAGAGATCCCATTGTGGAAACAGAAACTGTACTACGGCTATAATTTCGATATTTATTTCCACCACGACTCACGTCCTAACCGCACGGAGAACGGCTGGTCGATAGCCCTGACGCCGGAGATTGGATGGAAACTGAAGGAACGCGTGTATTTAGGATTACGTTTCGGCGGCAGTTATGCCAATTATAAAAGTTCTTTTACCGTGACAGAAATAGATACCACCTATTATACCGATCTTCGCATTCACGTAGGCTCGTGGGAAGTGGCACCATATGTTCGTTACCGTCTGAAGACGTTGTTCAACGACAAGCTGGGCATATGGCTTGAGGCTCACCTTTATACCGGAATGGATTTCCCGCGCGTGACGGAAGGAAACGTGACACACACCGATTTTGACGGGTTACGCCATGCTGTCACATACGGATTTCAGTTATCGCCGGTCATTACGTATCAGTTTAACCGCAAGAGTACATTCCAGATGTTCTTTTCTATCCTCAGTCTGGGTTACAGCGGTACAGCCTACTGCTACACAGATCATAACGAATACACCAACGATGTAATCATCTTCTCGGGCAAACTGAGCAACCTGGTTGCAAACCAGTTCACGCCGGGCTTATACGGTCTGAAATTCGGCATTCAGAAGAGTTTCTAAGTGAGCAAGAACGGTCTTTGGTGGAAGATCCCGCTTGCGCTACTTGGCGTAATGTCGGGTATCGTGCTGTTGCTACTGATTGCAGTAGCAACGGCGCTCTATACGCCGTCTATCCGCACAAAGATTCTGCATAAAGGCATCGCTGTTGCCCAAGAAAAAACGGGCATGGACATCGACCTGGGAGGCATCTATCTCTCGCCTTTTCACCATTCGCCGATGGTGCTTTACCGCGCCTACAAAGGCCAGGCGGACTTGCCTATAGAGGTACAGATTGACAGCCTCTTTGTCGGCCATCGCGGACAAGACACGTTGGCATATGTGCATGCCTTGCGCCTGAAAGCGATAGCAAAGACCTCCGAAGTCAGCATACAAGATTTCACCTCTCTTCCCATCATCGTTGAGCACTTACAACTCGACCAAACAACTTTCCATTCGGATTCACTGATTGCAACCGTAGGCATTGATGCCATCGTAGGCCATTTAGAGTTGTCGAGTCCGAAGATCCTTATTGCCGAAGGCAAGTATCCGCTGCACGGGTTACACCTATACGATGCCGATGTAGCTATAGACCTGCGCGGTACCCCGCCGGACACCACGGCATTGGATACGACGCCGTTGCTGCTGGCCTTCGACATACCCGACGGCGAGTTACGGAATATCCATTATGCAATGACGCCGCTAAACCTGGACATTCGGACTGAGTACCTGTCCACAGAAGCCTTGGTGGACGTAGGAGCGAATATCTATGACGCGCAACGACTGAACGTCGGCGGATTCGTGTTCGGACTCAACCAACTCCGGATACCTGCCGACACAATCTATGGCAATGCCAACGTGCAACTGCATAACAACCTGATCACTTCTGACGGCTTGCATATCCGTTCGACCGAGATAGGCGCAGCAGCTGACCTCTATGCGACCGAGATGAATCTCGGGACGATGCGCATAGAGGTAACCGGCGACGCGGAGTACCAAGGCAGCAAAGCGAACCTGCGTGCATCGTATGATATCGACGACGAGATTTATGACGCTATGGTGCATATCGAACGCGTCAACCTCTCTCCTTTTCTTAAGGACTCCTCGCGGATCGTTCTCGCAGGAGACATTGAAGCGCAGGGGCAAGGTATCAACCCCAAACGCCCTATGGTTTCGCGCGTACAGGCATACTTTGATGAAGCAATCTACGGGCCGTACAATTTCTCCCATACCTCGTTTAAGGGCGCTACGGACAGTGTTACTTCGCTTGCACTCACGATGCCGGGGTTCAACGCGGACATACAATCTCCCATGCCGCTTTTCGCACTCATCGACCGCATACAGCCGCTTGTAGAAACGGCCGGTGACTCCACCGTGCTGCATGCACTCACTTCGTTGGAAGACCTAAGCGTCTTGGATACGATCCGCCGTAAGATACCGCCCATCAAAGCCGATGTCACGCTACGCAAAGGTAGTCCGATACAAGCTCTGATCGACAGCACGGGTTTGGACTTCGACAAGGTGGCACTCGCCCTTCGCTCCGATTCATCCCGGACAACTATGGCTCTTTCTCCTATCACCATAGCCTTTACGCAACTTGACCTGCCGCCGGTAAAAAGTTCGATGGAGATTCGTATGACGGAAGGACATACGAATGCGATGCTTGCAGCGGATACACGTCTCACGGACGGCGCGATGAATTTCGAAGGGCTTTGTACCGACGCGGCAGTCCGTATGGACATCATGCGTAAGGGAAACAGCCTGCACGGCGGCGGACAACTGAAACTGGATAGTATCCATTATGCCGATAAGGACCTGGGTAACCACAATATCAACTTCCAGATTGCGCCCTCGTCCCTTTATGCCAACGCTCTGCGCGCGGGCATCTATTTGGATGATATACCGCTCGAACTGGTCAATAGTTTTGTAACGCTCACAGATATCGATTTGGAGGGTGCGGTTCGTGCGTCTGCAACGGTGGACGGTTTGCCGCGCAAAACAGATATCTCAGCCGAAGTAAAACCGCTGGGTGTACGCGCCAAATACAAACCGTACGATATAGGGGCTAGTCTGGGCGAGACACCGATCACGATGATTCATAATCATGTGGATCTGAACGGTCTGCCGATCTATGGAGCGGATAGCACGTTTGTCGCGCTATCCGGCGGGCTCGACCTTGATAAGATGCGCTTGAATATCACGCTCGCTGCTGATAGTTTTGCACCGGTGAAGTTACCTCAAGGCGGACCTCTCCCCGTCTATGGCGAGTTGGCAACCGACATCCGCGGTCGGGTCTTCGGTCCGTTGGACAGTATTGTGGCGGATGTGATGTGACGCTGTTGCCGGTAACGGATATCACCTACCCGATTGATAAGAAAAACCTTGCGCAGGTCAAACCGCACGGCACGGTTAATGTGCGCTATCAATTAGCAGAAACCGATCCGCTCTCCTTGGGCGGACAGATCAACGTGGATGACGGCTTTGTACGTTACTCACCCAAGGCATACCCTATCATGCCGTTCCATGTGGATTCCGGCAGTCATATCGCCTTCCACGGACCCGTAGGCCATACACAACTCCATGTCTCTGCTTCGCAGAAAGTAAAAGCAGATGTTGAGTCAGAAGGGGAAGAGACACGACGCGTGGACTTCATCACCGGCGTGCGAGTGAACGGAGAGATTGATTCGATTGGTCTGCAGAGTATCGGTTTCTTCCTTGAAGCCCCGGATGATGAGACTATCACACGCGAACTGGCTTCGCTTGATGAGGACACCCGCGAAGGATTGGCAGCCACCTTATTAGCTACTGGCATGTACGTCGGCGAGAGTAACGTAGCGGCACAGCGAGACGGATATGCGCTCTCGTCTATCATCAACAGTCGTATCAATGCGGCGATGGCCAATTCCAAACTCGGCAAAGTGGTGGACATTGACTTCAGTAGCGGTCAGACAGAGCACGCTTCCGGCAAGACCAACGACATGAATATATCCATCAGCAAGTCATTCTTCAAAGACAAACTGCGCATCACCTTGGGTTCAACCCTCACGGATAACCCTGAGCTTAACGACGCCAAAGGTATGTTCACCAATTTCTCTGCCGACTATAGGTTAACCAAAGACGGAGGTGTCTCGCTGCGTCTCTTCTCGCAACGCGACTATAACAACGTGCTGGAGGGCGAACTCTACAAGTCCGGTATCGCCGTGCGGACGACCA
>Ga0247611_10009976_pt1 | contig 11261 bp, 7 predicted proteins | sample 177DNAGHGhighgp2_FD_192422 | JGI IMG/M metagenome (GOLD analysis project Ga0247611, IMG submission 192422) | Sheep rumen microbial communities from Palmerston North, Manawatu-Wanganui, New Zealand - 1770 DNA GHGhigh gp2 | ecosystem: Host-associated > Mammals > Digestive system > Stomach > Rumen ... | reverse complement strand
ACTTCCGCTACATCGTTCCCCAGGGGAGCCCCATGGCGGGTATCGGCAACAACTTCCAGGTGGGGTCGCTGAGCAACTGCTTTGTCGTGGGCCTGGACGGCGAGCCTGATAGCTACGGCGGTATCCTCAAGATCGACGAGGAGCAGGTGCAGCTGATGAAGCGCCGCGGTGGCGTGGGTCACGATCTGTCGCACATCCGCCCCAAGGGATCACCGGTGAAAAACAGTGCCTTGACCTCGACGGGGCTTGTCCCCTTCATGGTGCGCTACAGCAACAGCACGCGCGAGGTGGCGCAAGACGGCCGCCGCGGTGCCCTGATGCTCACCGTGAGCATCAAGCATCCTGATGCCGAGTCGTTCATTGACGCCAAGATGGAGGAGGGCAAGGTGACGGGTGCCAACGTGTCGGTGCGCATCGACGATGCCTTCATGCAGGCGGCCGTCGATGGCAAGCCCTACCGCCAGCAGTACCCCATCGACAGTGACAAGCCAACCTATGAGAAAGAGACCGATGCAGCCCGCCTGTGGGCCAAGATTGTCCACAACGCGTGGCGCAGTGCTGAGCCTGGCATCCTGTTCTGGGACACGATCACACGCGAGTCGGTGCCCGACTGCTATGCCGACCTGGGCTTCAAGACCATCTCGACCAATCCCTGTGGCGAGATTCCCCTGTGCCCCTATGACAGCTGCCGGTTGATTGCCATCAACCTGTACAGCTATGTGAAGAATCCCTTCACGCCCGAGGCCAGCTTTGACTATGACCTGTTTGCCGAGCACGTGGCTTGTGCCCAGCGCATGATGGACGACATCATCGACCTGGAGATGGAGAAAATCGAGAAGATTCTTGAGAAAATCCAGTCCGACCCCGAGACACAAGAGGTCAAGGCCACCGAGCTCAACTTGTGGAACAAGATCCGCACCAAGACCCTGAAGGGACGCCGCACGGGTGTGGGCACGACGGGCGAGGGTGACATGATCGCCGCCATGGGGTTGCGCTACGGCACCCCCCAGGCCACCGAGTTCTCGGTGAGCGTCCACAAGGCCCTGGCCCTGGCAGCCTATGGCTCGTCGGTACAGATGGCCAAGGAGCGTGGAGCATTTGAGATCTATGATGCCGAGCGCGAGCAGAACAACCCCTATATCAACCGCCTGCGCGAGGCCGACCCCAAGCTCTATGAGGAGATGGTGAAATATGGCCGCCGCAATATTGCCTGCTTGACCATTGCCCCCACCGGCACCACCAGCCTGTTGACGCAGACGACGTCGGGCATCGAGCCGGTGTTTATGCCAGTGTATAAACGCCGCCGCAAGGTCAACCCCAGCGACAAGGACGTGCATGTTGACCTCGTCGATGAGAATGGCGACTCATTTGAGGAATTTATCGTCTATCACCACAAGCTGGTGACCTGGATGAAGGCCAACAACATCCCCGTGCGCCGTGACTACACTCAGGAGGAACTCAATGCCATCGTTGAGAAGTCACCCTACTACAAGGCCACGGCCAATGATGTGGACTGGGTGAACAAGGTGCGCATGCAGGGCGAGGTGCAGAAGTGGGTGGACCACAGCATCAGCGTGACCATCAATCTGCCCAACGACATCAGTGAGGAGATGGTGGGCAAACTATATGTCGAGGCATGGCGCAGCGGCTGCAAGGGCTGTACCGTGTATCGTGACGGATCCCGCACGGGTGTGCTGGTTGCACTGAGTGATAATGACAAGAAAAAGGAGAAAGAGAAAGAAAACGCCGCTACCGAGCAACACGAGGCCCGCTACATTGCCCAGGAGGAGCACATCCTGAAACGCCCCATTGAGCTTGAGGCCGACGTGGTGCGCTTCCAGAACAAGAAGGAGAAGTGGATCGCATTTATTGGCCTGATTGATGGACGACCCTATGAAATCTTCACTGGTATTGCCGACGATGATGAGGGCATCTTCTGTCCCAAGTCGGTGACCAAGGGGAAGATCATCAAGGCCGTGGGCGAGGATGGCGTGAAACGTTATGACTTCCAGTTTATCAACAAGCGCGGTTTCAAGACAACCATCGAGGGACTGAGCGAGAAGTTCAACCCCGAGTTCTGGAACTATGCCAAGTTGATCTCGGGTGTGCTGCGTTACGGTATGCCCATCCCACAGGTGCTCAAGCTGGTGAGCAGCCTGGAACTCGACAGCCAGTCGATCAATACCTGGAAGATGGGTGTTGAGCGTGCCCTCAAGCGCTACATCCACAACGGCGAGGCCGCTGCCGAGCGTTGCCCCAACTGCGGACAAGACACCCTTGTCTATCAGGAGGGCTGCCTCATCTGCACCAACTGCGGCACCTCGCGCTGCGGATAATCGATTAGCCGCAATCCCAGCAGTAGTAGGTGCGGGAAAAATCACGGGCGGCCAGGTCATCACGGTTGATGAAGATATAGCCACTGCCCATGTCGCCCCACATGACCAATTCCCTGCGGTCAATGGCGGAAAATTGTGAATCCAACTGGAACAGGAGCGTGTCGTGGCAGCTGATGTCACGACGCGCTTCGTCTTGGGTATAGACTGGATAGCCCAGCATCTGGTGACACGGACGCTTCATGCCCAGGTGCTGCTCAAGATACAGGCAATCGTCGTTGTCAAGATATTGATACCACATCTTGCCCGTGTGATCAACCCCGGTGATGTCCTTGACGATATCAAAGAAGAAACGGTTGAAGCGGCCGTCACTCACGCCCATCATGGTCAGCTCGGGGACGACGTTGATGGCCACCTCACGCCTGACGGGAGTGAGCATCTCGTCAATGGTACTGTGAACGGGTGCATCGGTCCAAGCTGCATTCTCATCAATCATCTCGTGATAGATGATGCGGAACCCGTCGCCGCCCTCGCTATAGTTACCACGACAGCCAAACATCCGTTCAGGATTCACACTGATGAACCATTGCAGCAGGCCTTGCTCGGGTAAGGGAGACTTCAGTCCCGCTTGGGCGCAATTCACCTGCAGGAGCATCAGCATTTTGTTGCCCTGGTCATCAACAGGAAAATCCATGCCGGCAGCCCAATAGGGTTGCCCTCCTATCTTGCTTTCGGTCACGCCAGGCACCCGATCCTCGTTGAGCACCAGCCTGTAGTGCCCATGCGCAGTTCTCGACTTGATTTCCTCAACAATCCTTAATGCCCTCTCACTCACGTTTCCCATATTCGTCTGTTTTATGATCTCAATTATCTGTAAAAAATCCCTCGATGTTATTGATACAAGGACAGGCACGGCTGTCCAGGATGCTGATGCGCCACTCGCTGGCCGTCCTGCTGGCAAAGCGCACGATGCGCTTGTAGCCGATGGTCGTCGTCTCCTCGTTACCGATGACTGGGACCCACTCACCACAACAGGTCTTACTCTCAATCACAAACTCCTTGACACGCTGGCCCAGTGGAATATATTCTTGCAACATAATGCAGTTCAGGGTGATTGACTTAGGCGTTTTTATGAAAATCCGGGCGGCAGTCACGCTATCCCGCGGTGCCCAATAAGTGTTCCAGTCTCCATCGCCGATCATTGCCGCACTATAGTGCTCGTTGCGGGTATCGCTTGCTGTGATTTCAGCCTTGCGCAACAAGTTGGTTCCCAATTCTTTAGCTATGCGCTCATGCCACTTGACGGCTGTTGCCGAATCGATGGGATGAATCAATCCGTCACGATTAACGGGAAAATTCAGCAGCAAGGTGCCGTTGTGACCCACGCTGCGGTAATAAAGGTCGGTCAGGTCATCAACGGTCTTGACCTTGTCATCCTCCTCCTGATGATAGAACCAGCCTGGGCGGATGCTGGTATCACACTCGCTGGCGCACCAGGCGTCGCCATCGGCGTGGCCCGATTGCAATTCTTCATACCGTGGATAACCAGGATAAACCTCCTGGCTGCGAACAAAGGCCCAGTTGGTCGCGTTGGCATAGCCTTTCTCGTTACCCACCCAACGACAACCAGGCCCTCCATCCGAGAAGATGACAGCCCCTGGCTGCAAGCGGTTAACAATGTCCCAAGCCTTGGGGTAATCATAATAGGTGCTGCGGTCAATCTCTCGTTTCTCGCATGCTCCGCCATACCATCCGTCTCCACCATTAGCACCATCAAACCACACTTCAAACACGTCACCATACTGAGTCATCAGCTCCTCAAGCTGGTTGTAATAATAGGTGATATACTCCTGTGTGCCATAGCTGGCTTGATGCCTGTCCCACGGTGATAGATATACGCCCATCTTGAGGCCATACTTCTTACAGGCGTCAGACAGCTCGCGCACCACATCACCCTTGCCGTCACGCCACGGCGAACCGGCGACGCTGTAGTCAGTATATCTGCTGGGCCACAGGCAATAGCCGTCGTGATGCTTGCATGTGAGAATTACACCCTTCATTCCAGCCTTGACGAGAGTCTGTGCCCACTGGTCACAGTCCAGTCGGGTAGGGTTGAAAACCTGGGCCGGCGTGTCGCCATATCCCCACTCCTTATCGGTAAACGTGTTGGGGCCAAAGTGAATAAAGGCGTAGGTTTCCAGCTGCTGCCAGGCCACCTGGGATGGTGACGGGACGGGCAGGCATGGCTCTGGGGCCTGCTTGTTATCGGCTATTGCCATCAGGCCAATCCACAGGAATGCTAATAGTACCTGGTATTTCATGAGTTGATCGATTGAGTATAAATTCTTGAAATGGTTAATAATCGGCCTACAAATATAGGCAATAAACCTTATTCCTTCATCAGATTGATGCCAAAAAAATAGAGGATGTTCGGTTCATAGTGCCGGAGCATCCTCTTGGATGAATGGTTTCAATCAGGTCGTTACCAGATTGAAAAGTTGAGTTTCATCAGTGGGTCAGGGGAGAGTAGTCCCTGCCATAGCGCAGCATCTGCTCAATGTAGTCCTCGGTATAGGAAATCTTGACGTCAATGAGCTTACCGCTCTTGTCGTACACAGGAGTGTAGATGGGGTTGACAAAGCCCTTATAGGGAGCAGTATTCAGGCCCTCGTAGCGGGCAAGCACTTCCTTGTGAATCTCGGGGTCAACTTTCACACCATAGGTTTCCACCAGCTGGCGTCCAGCCTCGTAGTCACCCTCGCTCTTGATGCGCTGAACCTCGGCCAGGAGCTGCGCAAACAGGTCACGCAACTTCTCATAATCATTAACGCGAACATAGGTCTTGCCATCACGCTTCACGTACTCGATGACATTGTCCTTCTTGCCATGCTGGTAGCACCACTCGCTGATGAACTTGCGGTTACGCATGTGGGCCTCCTCGATGTCCTTTCCAGGAACGATGCGGGTCAACTGGGTCATCAGACCATTCATGATGTACTTGTAATACTCGGCCTTGTAGGTCTCCATATTGGGGAAAATGCCCAGTTCTACCAACTTGGGATCGGCCAGATAATACAGGGCGAACAAGTCGGCACGTCCTTCCTCAAGCGATGAACCATAGGCCTTGAGGGCATCCTGATCCACACCGGGAAGCAGCTGGCCAGATGCATGTCCCAAGCACTCGTGCAGGTCGGTGTGCAGGGCATCAGCCAGATCAAGATACTTCTTCATCAGTTCAACCTCAACATTGCTGTAGGCAAACTCCTCGTTGAAACCAGTTCCAGCTGCTACCTTGTTGTAGGCATCGGTGATGTTGTCGATGGATACCGACTTGGAGCCGTGAGCAGCACGAATCCAGTTGCTGTTGGGCAAGTTGATGCCGATGGGAGTCGAGGGATAGCTGTCACCAGCCAGGATGGCAGCAGTGATGACCTTGGCACTCACGCCCTTGACGTCCTTTTTCTTGAAACGATCATCAACAGGCGAGTTGCTCTCAAAGTACTGTGCATTCTCGCTGATGAGCTTGCTGCGGCGAGAAGCCGCCTTGTCCTTGAAGTTGACCATGCCCTCCCATGAGCCAGTCATGCCCAGGGGATCACCATAGCTCTCGATAAAGCCGTTGATGAAATCCACATCACTCTTGGTCTCCTCGGCCCACATGATGCTGTAATCATCAAAGGTCTTGAGTGATCCGGTCTGGTAGAACTTGATAAGCTCGTTGATGTAGGCACGCTGTCCATCGTTCTCGGCTACTGTGGCGGCCTGCTGGAGCCAGTAGACAATCTTCTCGATGGCCTTGGAGTAGAGGCCGCCCACTTTGTAAGGCTCCTCGACAATCTTGCCATTCTTCTTGACCACCTTACAGTTCAAGCCCCAAGAAATGGGTGTGAGATCGGTCGTGTCCTTGAGGTTGTTATAGAAGTCTTCCACTTCCTGCTGGGTCACGCCCTCATACATGTTGCAGGCCGATGTGAGAATCAAGTCCTCGCCGTCAGCCTGGTTGACACGCTTGGCCATGAAGGTGGGGTCAAAGATCACGCGATCAAGCACTTTCTTCTCGCTAGCACGCTGCTTGGCACCAGGCAGTGCGGCAAACTGCTTGTCAAAGAATGCCTTAGAAAACTCGGGAATGAACTTGTCCATCGAGTAGTGGTGATGGATGCCATTGCCAAACCACACCTGCTTCAGGTACTTCAAGAAAGCTTGATAATCCTTGTCTTCCAGACTACCCTTATAGTTGCGATAAATGTCCTCCAGCGTTTGACGGACCATCAGGTTATACTTGCAGTTCTGGTCAAACAGGATGTCACGGCCATTGAGTGCAGCCTCGGTAAGATAATAGACCAGCTCCTTTTGCTGGAGTGAGAGTTCCTCAAATCCCGGCACCTGGTAACGGAGCACCTCAATGTCGGCAAAGCGGTCAACCGAGTAGTTGAAATTGCTGGTTTGTGCCATAGCTGATGTCGTTGACAAGGCCGCCGTTGCAATAGCGGCAAGAATCAATTTCTTCATGTTAATGATGATATATGGTTTCTGGTTCTATACTATAACATCACTTGGCGTTAGAGCCGTGATAGGTGATCTTCTTCTGGTCCATGATGGTGAGTTCCTCGCTACCTGCGGTCGACTTGATGACATAGACCTTGCCATCGGCATCCTTCATCAGGTAGTTGTCTTTCTGCATCACGCATTTCTTGGTCTTGACCACCTGGTCGGGGGCACTGGACTTGTCTGCGCCCGGTTTCCACAGTGAGAGGCGGAAATTGCCGTCAGCGAGGTTTTCCAGACGCACCTGATAATCGGCCGTGTTGAATTCGGCCACGGTGTGGTCCTTGCCATCAGGCGTGGGGGCTGCCTTCTGAACATCAATGCCAGGTTTCTTGCCGGTAGTGTCATTCAATGCCTCGGCCTCAGTCTGTTGTTTCTCGGCCGGTTGTGCAGCCTTGGACGGCTTTTCATTGCATGCGGTCGTGGTCATCATTGCCACTGCCGCAAAAAGGATAAATAATTTCTTCATTTTAAAATAAATATTAATTAGTTGACGATTATTTCTTTTACTTATCGATTCAGTCGACATATAATACAAGCCCTTTCAAGTATTCACCCTCGGGATGGTAGATATTGATGGGGTGATCGGCAGGCTGCGTCAACTGATGCAAGATGCGCACCTTGCGACGTGACTGCGCAGCAGCGCTGAAGACCGCTAATCGGAACTGCTCCTTGTTAACAGCCTGGGAGCATGAAAAGGTGAACAGGATGCTGCCATGAGGCATTTTCTCCAGAGCCTTGGCATTCAAGCGCCGATAGCCCACCAGGGCATTGCGCAGCGCACTCTTGTGCTTGGCAAAGGCCGGCGGGTCAAGAATGACCAGGTCATAGGCATCCTTTTCCATATTGTCCAGGAACTTGAAGGCATCCTGGGCATAGGATTGATGGCGACCATCGTCGGCTGCGAAATTCAATGCAATGTTGTCATCGGTGAGGCGTACAGCCTTGGCTGAACTGTCCACCGAGTGGACCAGCTGGGCACCTCCCCTCATGGCATATACCGAGAAACCGCCGGTATAACAAAACATGTTGAGCACCTTGCGACCCTTGCTGTATTGCTCTAGCAGGCGACGGTTTTCACGCTGATCGACAAAGAATCCCGTCTTTTGTCCCTTGAGCCAATCGACATGGAACCGCAGACCATTCTCCATGGCTTCATCGGTCTCCATGCCACCCACGATATAGTCATTAATCGGGTCAAGATGAGCCTTGTAGGGCAGGGTAGTCTCGCTCTTGTAATACACGTTGCGCACGCCTGGCAACTTGGTTAATGCCTGGGCAATGATGTTGCGGGCAAAGTGCATTCCTGGAGAGTGGGCCTGCATCACGGCTGTGGGGCCATAGATGTCCACCACCAGTCCTGGCAAGAAATCGCCCTCGCCGTGCACCAGGCGATAGGCATTGTTGTCGTCACGCTGCAATCCCATTGCCATGCGCATCTGATAAGCATCGTTGAGACGTTGCTCATAGAAAGCCTCGTCGATCGCCGTGTCGTCAAAGGTGAGCATCCGCACGGCAATGCTCCCAATCTGGGAATGCCCATTGCCCATGAGTTTCCCATCATGGGCATACACGGTCACCAGATCACCCTCCTCGATGGTATCGTCGGCTGCCGCAATGGCTCCCGAGAACACCCAGGGGTGAAAGCGCAGCAGGGATTCTTCCTTGCCTCGCTTGAGTGTTATGGTTTTATAGGTCATTTGAAAAAGAATCTATAGATGTCGTTTGCGTTAGCATACACCAGCAGGGCGATTAGCAGTGCCATCCCGACCGTTTGGGCCTTTTCCAGGAACTTGAGGCTGGGCTGGCGACGGGTAATCATTTCATAGAGCAGGAACAGCACGTGGCCACCATCCAGTGCGGGGATGGGCAGCACGTTCATCACGGCAAGGATCACCGAGATAAAAGCGGTGATGTTCCAGAAATCCAGCCAGTTCCATGTCGATGGGAAGATACTGCCGATGGTACCAAAACCACCGATGCTCTGCGCCCCCTGCGGGGTAAAGATGAGCTTGAGCTGCTTCACATAGGTCACCAGCTTGTCCCAGCCCATCTCGATACCACGAGGTATCGATTGCAGGATATTGTAATGCTTGACGGTCGTGTGATAAATCTTGGTCGGCTCGGTGAGAAGGATTCCCAACTTGCCATCGGCGTCGATAGGCACGTTGGCAACGGTCTGGATCTGCCCGTTGCGCTGGTATTGAATGGAAACACTTTTTTCTTTGTTCTTTTCCAGCTCGGCAGTAAACTCGGTGTAGCTGGGGGTGGAAACACCATTCACGGCAAGCAGGCGGTCACCCTCCTGCAGGCCCGCTTTTTCTCCTCCCATGCGCGGCTGTATCTGGGAGACAACCACGGGGAGCCTGTAAGCCATGAAAGTCTGACCGGCCTGGGCGTCTTCATTGGCTTGAAAGATGAAATCGTCGGGCAGCGCAATGGCCACCGTGTCCTTGTGATTACGCAGCACCGTCACGGTCTTGGCGGTGAGCATGGCATTCAGGTCATCGGAGTTGTAGTAAGAGAGTGTCTTGCCGTCGGCTGCCAGGGGAATATCGCCATCCACAAAACCTGCCTTGTGGGCACTGTCACAATACTCCATACCCTCGGTCGCATCGGCAAAGTTGATGTACTGCTCACCCACAGCATATACAATGCCGGCATAGATGACCATCGCCAGCAATAGGTTGAACAACACGCCACCCAACATGATCAGTAGTCGTTGCCACGCGGGCTTGCTGCGGAACTCATAGGGCTTGGCGGGTTGCTTCATGGCATCGGTGTTCATCGACTCGTCAATCATCCCTGCGATGGAGCAGTAGCCGCCCAGGGGCAGCCATCCGATACCATACTCGGTAGCGCGCCATGACTGCTTGTTCTCGTTGGGGTCGTTGTCGCCTGCCACGGCCATCTCATTACCGTGCGAGAAAAACTTGAGGTACTTGCCTGGCTTCCACTTGGCAATCGTCAACCATGGATTAAAAAAGAGGTAAAATTTCTCTACCCATACGCCAAACAGGCGTGAAAAACAGTAGTGTCCAAACTCATGGATCATCACCAGAATGCCCAGAGCCAGAATCAGTTCAAAAGTTTTGATCAGTGTTGTACTCATTTATTTGACTTCTCAGTTGTATGTTTTCTTGTTGTGAGCTACGATAGACACAGCCTAATGGTTGATCAACTCTGCAGCGCGTTTCCGTGCATCGGCGTTTGATGCCACATAGTCGTCATAGGTTGGGTTGTCGACATGGGGCGAGAGTTCCATCGTCTTCTCAATAATTCTATAAATATCGGTGAAACGGATTTGGTTCTGCAAGAATGATGCCACGGCAATCTCGTTGGCAGCGTTCATCACGCACGGCGCTGTGCCGCCCCGACGTGCAGCTGCATAGGCTGTACTTAACAGTGGAAACTTTTCAAAGTCGGGACGTTCAAAGGTCAATGTTGCCATATCATCTATCGTCATCTTGCGGCAACGGCTTGCTAGGCGTCCATCAGGCAGCCCAAGCGCATAACGGATGGGCAGATGCATGTCAGGCAGCCCCAACTGCGCCTTGACCGACCCGTCCTTGAAGGCAACCATCGAGTGGATGATGCTTTGCGGATGAACCAGGATCTCGATATCGTCGGGCATGACACCGAAGAGCCATCGTGCCTCAATCATTTCAAATCCCTTGTTCATCATCGTCGACGAGTCAATGGTGATTTTAGCTCCCATCGACCAGTTGGGATGCTTTAATGCATCAGCGGCCGTGACAGCCTCTAAGCGTTCCTTGGGCCATGTGCGGAATGGGCCTCCCGATGCGGTGAGCAACAGTTTCTCGATATCCTGGTGACGTTCACCCACCAGGCACTGGTAGAATGCGCCATGCTCGCTGTCAACTGGATAGAGCACGCTGTCTGACTCCTTGAGCAAGCGGTCGATCAATTCGCCAGCCACCACCAGGGTCTCTTTGTTGGCCAGGGCAATGCGCTTGCCTGCATTGATGGCAGCAATAGTTGACTCCAGGCCGCTATAGCCCACCATCGCAGTCACCACGGTGTCAACCTCGGGAGCGACAACGGCTTGAGCAATGGCTGCGCTGCCGGTGGCCACTTCGATGTCAGTGCCATCCAGTGCGTCGCGCACGTACTCATAGTATTGCTCATTGGCGATGATGACCATGTGAGGGTTCATCAATCGTGCTTGTGCAATCAGTAGATCAGCACTGCTGTGGGCCACAAGCAGCCACGCGTTAAACAGGTTAGGATACTCGGCAATGATGTCAAGCGTCTGCCTGCCTATGGAACCTGTACTGCCCAGTACGGCTATGTTTCGTTTCTGATTCATTATTCACGTGTAAACATGTGCTAACCTCGGGCTCTAGCATAATGCCATGT
>Ga0247611_10009974_pt1 | contig 11263 bp, 10 predicted proteins | sample 177DNAGHGhighgp2_FD_192422 | JGI IMG/M metagenome (GOLD analysis project Ga0247611, IMG submission 192422) | Sheep rumen microbial communities from Palmerston North, Manawatu-Wanganui, New Zealand - 1770 DNA GHGhigh gp2 | ecosystem: Host-associated > Mammals > Digestive system > Stomach > Rumen... | reverse complement strand
TTCTTATTACCAATATTACCAGTAACAGCTTCCATAAAGGAAGATATATCATCGTTCATTACACCAGCAACTTCCAGTGTATATTCAAACATATCAAGATTCTCTAAAGAATCTACGTTTTGCTTTGTGTTTAATAAGACTTCTCTATTCATAATCATAGTCTTGTTCTCCTTAAAAATAAGGGAGAGGGAGTTTGATCCCTCTCCCAGAGAATTTTTGTTGAATTAGAAGTTCCAATCGAACATCTTCTCAATCTCAGAAGTATAAGACTCCATAACTGCAGCTTCCTGCTTAGCCTCTTCCTTCTTTTCTGCCTTCTTAGCTTCCTTCTCAGCAGCTTTAGCAGCCTTCTTAGCATCTTTCTCTTCCTTAGCAACAGCCTTTTCAGTATCACTCTTTGCAAGTGTACCAACAGCAACCTTTGTAAGGAGTCCAAGAGCCTTTGACTGTCTCTCTACATAAAGAGCAACAGCAGCTGAAGCGATCTTATTGAGGGTCTTTACATGAGCTTTAGCAGCATCAGTCTTAACCTTAACTTCAACAGGACCAACTTTAACTTTCTTGATCTCTTCATCGAAGCCCTTCTTAACATCGTTGTAGCCTTTAAGGATAGATCCTTTAGCAAACTTGAAGTCAAGAGCTGTCTTAACGATGAAATCAACATTAGAAGCGATCCACTGACGATCAACGTCAAATTCCTCACCTCTATATTTCTTCTTAAGTTCATCGACGGAAACATCAGCATCAGTTGTTGCTTCCTCTGTCTTAAGTGCAGACGCACTGAGAGCAGCGATCTTGTCAAGTCCGTCATACTTAGCAAACTTACCAAAAGATCTTACAGCACCATCTTTATCAGTCTCTTTAAGCCTTCCAGCCTCAAGATTCTTCTTAATCTTAGCAATTACATTGCCAGAGAATTTAGCTTTAGCAGCAGCCATCTTTTCCTGGATAGCTTTAAGCATCTTATCAAAAGCACCTTTAACCTTTTCCCACTGTGCTTTGATAAAAGCAATGATCTTATCCTTTACAGATGCAGCTTTTTCTTCGTCAGCTTCATAAATGATCTCAGATCCAGTAGCCTCAAGAACACCAAGCTCCTGAATACCGATATCAAACATAAGCTGATTATAATCCTTCTCAGTAGCTTCCTGAAGATAGAAATATGTCTCACAGAAAGGAGCATAAGAAGGCACTACATTAACAACGCTAGCTTCAAGAATTTCTTTCTCAAACTTGTATGCCATAGTTATTTTCCTCCTTCCCATTAAGCCATAGTAACTTCACTGTACATATTGTCAGTTGCAACTTCAAAAGCATACTCAAGAATCTCATCGTAATCAAATTCAGCAGCTTCCTGCTTAGCCTCTTCCTTCTTCTCTTCCTTAACCTTAGATGCCATAGCAAGTGAAATGAAACCATTTCTAGAAGCAGCCATAGCATGAGCAGCTACGTTAGATCCAAAGTTGATAGCCTTAGAAACAGCTGAATTAAGAGTAGAAACATAAGAAAATCTTGCAGAATCAACTTCCCTAGTCTCGGACTTAGGTGTAGCAAGTTTCTTAAGAGCTTCACTTTTAGCAGCCTTGAGAGCCTTAATAGTATCCTTAGCAGCAGAGCCAACAATAGAATCAACAAGTTTCTGATATCCACCATCAACAGCGTCTACCATATCCTTAACATCAGCATCTGAAAGCTCAGAAACTTTCTTCTTGCTGAATACAGCTTTGAACTTATCTTCGCCTGTAAGCTCGTCGAGGTTCTTCTTAACAGCTTCCTTCTTTGACTCAAAGTCTTCCTTAGAACCAGTCTCAGAAACAGCTTTATACTCAGCAGCTCTTGCTCCGATGAAAGCAGCAATGCCTTTAGCAGCATCAAGATTAACTACCGTAATCTCTTTATCACCCTTCTTAGCCTTAGCTGCAGCAAGATCTATCTTCTTACCATACTTCTCAATAAGCTTCTTATCAACCTTAGTCTTTTCAAGAACAAGGTTACCAATCTTATCAAGGAAAGTAACGATTGTCTGAATGAGCTTATCTATAGCAGCAACAATCTTCTTACCGATAGCTTTAATAGCGTTACCAGCGCCCTCAGCTTTCTCTTCCTCAGTAAGAACTAATGTGCCTGACTCAACATAGTATTCCGCAACATCCAGCTCAAGCATTGTTTCGAACATAGCATGTTCTGCTCTCTGGGAATTAATTGCGAACTCAAGAAGACCTGCAGCATTTGGATCTGGTGCAACTTCTTGCTCTTTAAGCAGCTGGGCTGCCATATTTGAGTAAATACCCATTAGATTTTCCTCCTGTATTATTTATAGAATTCATACCATTAACCAATAATATATGCTTATTACTTATATGTTTCATTATACTAGAAATAAAAGTAAAAATTTAATAGAGGGTAGTATTAGCTACCCTCTATGTTTTAAGCATTTGCAGTAGCAGATTTCTCTTCTTTACCATTCACTACATTATTTACAACAGTATAAGCTTTTACTCCTGCCATAATCTTCATGAATGTACTTATACTTGTTTTGATCTGATAGTTAATAAGTCCAACTATTTCAGTACATATTCTATTATGCAAAGTGAGCTGAGTCTTGTCAGAAAGAAGCATAGCTTTGTAATGATATCCCATGATTCTATTAGACTCATCTGAGAAATCATTAACCTCTACCTTATGATCCATAACTTTCTTAATATCAGAATTTACAAACTCTTCGAGCTCTTTGATATGGTCATTATAATAATCTCTCCTAGTAGTGTTTACATACTTCTCACCATCTAGAGCAAGAGACTTACAGTTGTCAAACTGAGACTGATCGGGCCAACCAAATCTATCATCTTTAGGATTCTTAATTCTCATATAAACGAAGAAAGTTTTTCCATTATCATCCATACCAAAACGCCTATATAAATTAGACAAGAAACTGTCTCTATTATTCTGAATCTGCTGAACATTATGAACTTTGGTACTTGGATCTTTAAGGAGTATATCACAATCATCTTTCAATTCATTATATTGTTTCTCAGCATCTTCTATTGAACTAGCACTTGCAATATCAAATACTTTTTTATTGAGATTAGAAGGATTTGATTCTGGCTGTCTTCTCAGTAATCTGATAATTTCGGAATCATGCATATTAGCAGGATTACACATTACAGTTGTTTCATATAGTAATCCTTGCCAACCTTTATCTCTAGCTTCTTCAAGCTGATCGTATTTAAAATCAGAGAACAACTTATTCATAGCTTTATCTCTTAAAGTTAAATCTCTCATTTTCTCAACAGCTTTTCTAACAGATTCTATCAGTTTATCCCAGGTTTCTTTAAACCACTTCATAAACGATACAATCATTTCTTTAAGTCTATGAGAAAGACTATTCTTCTTCTCAGCTATTCTTTCCTCTTTCTCTTTTTCAGCTTTCTGTTCATACTGCTTATCTGCAGAATTATAAACAGCTAATCCAGTTTCTTCTTTCTTCTTAGCTTCATGAAGGAGTGAACTCTGGAAAAGCCAATCATCTATAACTGATTCTGCAGCATAGAAGCTTTTATCTAGATCGGAAAGAAATTCAGCTGAAGTATATTGTTTGTCAAAAGCGTGACCATATATACCCATTACTTTTTCTCCTTATTTTTAATCTCTTTTCTAATACCAACCTTAAGTGCATTGTTCCATTCTCTAGCGCTTTCAAGAGTCTGAAGAATTTCTCCTCTATAGAGATTGAAATATTCGGCTGCAGAAATCTTTCCATCTTTGAATTTCTTGAAGTTAGAAATAAGAGATCCTAGCTGTTTTCCCACTTTAGTTCCACCTACATATCCAGTAGCAGTTCCTCCAACATATCCTGCAAGATAAGCTGCATCAGAACTCTTTGCTATAGCTCCAACAGCTCCACCAAGAAGATTAGAAAGCTTAATACCAGTAGCCATAATAACTACATCTAAAACAATACTGTAGATACTACCAATAATAGCAGTAGTTGCATTATTAGCATCAACTTTCTTGATATCTCTAATAGCTTTATTGATAAGCTCATTCATCTGATCAAGATCTTTAAGAGCTGCAGGTTTGTCGTTCTTGTAATCGCTTCTATATTTCTTCTTAAGATCTTTAACATCTTTCTTGTATTGTCTAAAGATCTTTCCAATCTCAATATTAGCACCTTCTTCTACAATCTCTTCAGAATCATCTTCATAGAATTCCACAAGAGCGTAGTTGGCAATAAGGTTAGCTTCCAAAGCTTCTTCAACAGTAATCTCATGGATTTTTAGATCTCCAAAATTATGTCCATATATACCCATTTATACAATACCTCCATTTTAAATTGCTTATATATTCTCTAATTCTTTAAGTAATCTTTCGAGCTCCTCATTAGATTTTTTACTTTCTTCTCGATCTTTTTCCATATCTTCTTGAAATTTCTTCATATAATCATTGAATTCTTTATGTCTATTAACTATATTTTCACCAACTCTAGCTTTTGTCTCTTTTAAATCGTCGGAAGCATCCTTTATTTTCTGGGATTGCCTTTCCATTTCTTTACCAAAGTTATCAATAGTTCTTTTAAGCTCTTCGGCTTCTTCTTTTGCTTTCTTAGCTTCCTCTGTATCTTTTATATTATCAGCTCGATGTAATTGATCTTTAGCTTTTTCAAGATTTTCATTAAGGCTATCTTTCATTTTATCATTAGGCTTCATACCAAGAAGTTTCTTAATAAAATTGATAATTTTTTGAATAAAATCTTTAATAGCTTTAATAACCTTATCAAATACTTCTTTAACTCCTTCCGTAACTATAGTCTCATTAGTACTTTGCTGTGCTTCAATTAATCTATGTGCATAACTACCATAAACACCCATTATTATTAACCTCCTTAAATTCCTATTGTACCTGCTCTAAATACATCATGAGGGTAACATGATTTAATGAATCTTTCAACTGCTAAATACTGCGACATAGACGCAGATGCATAAGCAATTACAGTCATAGTATTAAGAGTTAAAGCTGAAGATATTCTTATAATATATCCTTTATAATTTAAAATTTTTTCATTTAGATTTTCCGGATTACCTTTGCTAAAATCTATATTCAAACTCTTTTTTAACGATTCATATTTATTTTTAATATTTTTGCATTCTGCTTCTATATTATCGATTTCGTCGGTCATGTTTTTAAACATACCAAAATTTTCTTTTAAATATTTACCACTTGTATTTTTAATAATAAATTTATTCAAATACTCTTCATCTTCATAATTGTTCTTTATGTTCTTGTCGTTAAGATCTTTTACCTTAGAATCATAATCTGCATTTGGATTATATTTTATATCAGGATCCGAAGTTATATCTTTTAAATAATTTAATCTTTCTTCAGAAGCTTCCTTATAATCATATAAAGGACGTTCATCGAAAGTTTTTGAACCATTGAACAAATCACTATCAGGCCAACCATTTTTGTCTATTGAAAAATCTTTCTTCTTTAAAAACTTCGCAACCAAAGCTTTTATCTTTCCAGGAATAGATTTAAGAAAAGTAATAACTTTATTAATTATTTCCTTAATCTTTTCAACAATATTAGAAATTACACTTTCTGTTACTATTGTAGATTCTGTTATAGAATTCATAAATTTATTGTCTTCTTCTATACTCATGATCAAAGATCTATAACTGGTTTCAAAGATATACTCATCGAATTTATGCCCATAAATAGCCATTAGTATTAACCTCCTTTAAGATTATTATATAAATGTAAAGAGGCTGGGATACAATCCCAGCCTCCATAATAATTACTTTTCTTCTTTAGCCTTAGCTTTAGCAACCTGATCTTTAAGCTTGTCAATCTTCTTGATAGCGTCATCTGTATATCCAAGAAGTTTATTTCTGTAAAGATTAAAGTTTTTGGTTGTAACTTCTTTATCTGACTTTAATTCCTTTGCAAAAGTTTTAATATCTTTTACAAGAATAATGATACCTTTTACAATAACTATAATATTACCAATTGTGCTTATAGTTGCACCAACAGCAGCTTTTCCTGCAATTTTTCCTATTTCCTCTGGATTTGCAAACATTGCATCTATAGCTGCGTTCTGAGCAATATTAACGCCAACAGCAGAGAATGTATATGGGATAATCAACTCAACAGTATTAAGTAATCCCCAAGCAAAATATCCAAGAACAGCAGATCCAACAGATTCAGCATCGACATCTTTAATTCTATCTCTACCAACTTTAAGAGCTTTAGAAGCTTTATCCAATTCTGCTGAAGCTAATTTAAAGTCTTTTGCTTTAAAAGCTGTTTTATAAGCTTTTAAATGAGTCTTTGCTTCTTTCTGACTATCTTTAAATTCTTTTCTTATATCAAGGTTAGCACCTTCCTCTACAACTTCTGTTTCTCCTTCTTCCATCTGTTCAAAAACAGACATATAATTCTCAAGGAGAGAATCTTTGAACTCTTCAAGAGTCATCTGTTCAGCTCTAGAGTCGATACTATTCTGTTCCATAAGCTGTTTTGCATAAGATCCGTATATACCCATTATCTTAACCTCCGTTAAATTTTAAATTTTGTTAGAAGAAACAATCTTTAATTATATGTGGTTACGAAATATCTCCAGAATTTCCAGTTTTGAAAAAGTTAAATATTTCAATTGTATAAAATAAAGGTAAGAAACAGAAAAACTCAATTAAATTTGGAGGTAAAAACTATGTGTAAATTTTGTGAAAGTGAAAAATGTAACCCGTTAACTTCTTTAAAGATGGATTTTGGAATGTTTGGGCATCATATTTTAAACATTTCAATAGCAGAGAATTGGGATAGTAGTTTTCTCAATATTAATTTGTCTGAGGATCCTGCCTATGAAGATGGCAAAGAACTTTTGGATGAAAGTATTAAAATACACTATTGTCCTATTTGTGGTAGGGAGATTTAAAATTAAACAATCAGTCTAATAATTATCCATTTCCTCAATAATGGATCAAAGAACCTCGGGAGAATTTCTCCCGAGGTTTATTTTTTGTATTAGTCGGCAAATCTTTCTCCTAGTGTAGGAACTTCAAAAGGTGATTCGAATACTAATTCTCCAATATCATCGTTCATACTAGCTTCGAATATTGAAGCATAGTTACTATAGTTATCGTCCTGGATCTCGTCAGCTTTGAACTTTTTAGCTTCATCGTTAGCGATCTTCTCAGAATTCTTCTTAGCTATAGCATAGTCGATACTGGTTTCATTAGCACGTTTTCTATATCTCTCTACGATCTTCATCTGTCTATTGTAGATTTCTTTTTTCTGCTGTTCAGTAAGATCTCCTCTATACTGAATATTCATAGCATTCATCTGAAGCATATCCGCCTGATCTGCATACCAATCAGATACTTTCTGCTTGTGTGAATAGAAGAAGTATACAATAGCTCTAATTACAGGAATAAATATCTTCATGATCCATAACAGAGTCTTTGTAGCCGCATAACTGAGGAAGTTACCAACACCTTCTGTCTGAACAGTACGAGGTTTGTCACAATCCAAAACTACTGTAGTCTCACCATTCTCGATCTCTTCATCTGTTAAAAATGGATGATCCTGCTCAATCTTATCTTCTTCCATGTATCTAAGATCTGCAGCTTCTCTGTTAGCAACAGCCTGAGACATAACAAGATTGAGTGCATTATCAAGACTTCTATCATTACAAGACTTATTGAACTCAATAAGAGTATTGAACAGCAGGTTCTGTTTTGTCTTCTGATATGCAGTAGTATCAAGAGCCATCTGGAATGTCTCAACAGCTGGATCTTTTACATACTCGATACATACAGAAATAAGGAATGAAGTAGACTCTACTATAGAAAGAGCTATAGTATTGTATGTAAGAATAGGAAGAGATGATCCAATAGCAAAAGCTTTCTTGAATAACTTTATCCTATCCCTAAGATTCTGATCTGCTCTAATAACCGCATCTACAGCAGCAGGATCTTGTTTATATTCTACTACAATAGCCCTAATGAGATCTAAACATTCTCTCATAGACTGATAATTCTGGATTTTTGTTATATCACCTCTAGACATTTCAACAGTTGAGAAATCTATCTTGGTAGCTTTCTCCTGAATCTTATCATAGAGTTTACTGGTCAAAGAGACCAAGAACTGGTTCTGATTAGCTTCAGTCAATAGACTTAACTGTTTGATCGTGTTGATATCAGAATAGTCCATATATTCACGAAGTAATTCTCTCATTCTTAACCTCCTTACCTAGTTTTATTCAATAATGATATAAGTTTTCTTGTATCGTTACCATTGTTCTCTTTCTCAAGAACTGTGAATGAATAGTTAGTGAAATAACTCTCACCATCATACAAGAACTTAGCGATCTCTGTCTGTTCATCGATGATAATAAGACAAAGGAGATTATACTTCTCCATAAACTCTCTAGCTATTACAGGATTTGTAATATCTACATTGTAATTTTCAGCAATATAATCAGCTTCCTGTTGAGTGATTACAAGAGTAGTAATTGCAGCAGCTGCATTCTTAGAGTTCTTGAATCTAAGCAATCTCTTAATACCAGACTGAGAAGATCTAGCTTGCAATGATCTCCATATAGGACTTGTCTTAGAAAGCTTAGAACTGTTTCTCTTGGCATCGATTTTAGCTTGTTCAATACCACCAATAAACTCTTTAGCAAGAGAAGTTTCTTTTGTTGTAGCTTTTACAAGATTCATAAGATTGACACCATCTTTATTGAATCTTGAAACCTGATCTATAATCTCTTCAGATGAGCATGGTACAAGTCTTGTCTTGACACCAGCTATAAACTCTTGATATTTTCCTTCGGAAGAACCATCTTCATAGTAGAATGGAAATACCATAAGTGTAGGCTGAACTTCATTAGCTTTCTTTACATCAGAATCGATAAGCTGTCTTGTGAAGAGTTCTCTTCTTGATCTAATAAGATCTTTCTCATCTTCGATCTTTTCCCTTGCATCTCGATGAGCGTTATCGTCTTTCTTATTCTTCCAATCCATATAAGCTTTGAAAGCAGCAAGATCATCGTTCTTTTTACCCTTGGCAAAATTCATAGATGTCTTATATTGCTCAAACTGCTGTTTCTCGATATCAGACAATTCTTTCATTCGTCTCTGAAGATCCTGATCAAAAGCTCCATAATTGAAAGTATTAACCTCTTTTAATACTGTAGTATTATTGTAGGTTGTAGAAACAATATAATCTGAGACTGCAGTCTCAGAGAAGTTAGATTCAGGATACTTGATATTGCAAGTATTCATGAACTCCTGTCTACAATTCTCAAGAATTCTAGCATAGTTAATAGGAGCCTTTACACATGGATTAGAGAAGTCTGCAGCTTCAATAAAACCGTATTCTCTAGCTGTATCTACAGAACCTAGAGTAGCATCAATCAAATCTTCAGCCCTAAAAGTGTTATCTAGATTGGTATGGATCATCTTCACTGCATCTATACCACTATTAGCCTTAATATGATAAGATCCGATAAGCATCTGAAGCATTGATACAACATTTCTTTCAACTGTCTTTGTGATCAAAGAAGCTGTCTCTGGAGATACTGTATCACTGCATAAAACTGGATAAGACATTGTCAAGTCTCTAGTAGCTCTTGATATAGAAGACGTATTAAGTGCTGTACCTGCTTTTCTGGCACCAATGTTTTTCTTTGTAGCACCAGCAAGACCACCGCCAACCGTTTTGACAAAGTCGAAAATATCAGACAATGTACCTTCTGTAATATATTCAGATGGCATATTTATAGCCCTCCTTTTCCCTTAATATTTAGATGATATTTATACCAATGTTAAACTCTGTACAAGCTCAACATTAGTATAATCATAACATATGAAAGGAGGCTTTCATACGGAATTATGTCGCTAATTGATAATTATAACAAGTGTCAAAAGCAGATGACTACTACCCGTTCTGACCTGTTAGCTAAGCAAAAAACAGTGGCTAACTTGCAAAGTCAGAGATCAATTTATCAGACTAAAAAGCGAGAAACTAATCAGCCTGAGCTTAGGGTGACATATCAAGAAGAGATTGAATCTATTAATTCTCAAGTTAAAGAACTTCAGAAAGATATAAAAGAGCTTCAATCTCAAATGACTCAGTATCAAACTCAATTAGACGAGTATGAGGTTGAATTAGCTGAACTGTATACTCCTGTTAGTAATATTACTACTACCACTAGTAGCAATCAGACAGGAATACAGATTGATCAGACTAAGGCTGATTTAGCTCCATATAGCGATGCTCAAATGAAAGTTGATAACGTAGTAGAAGGTAAAAACTACGACAATATCAATGGTGTAGCTAACGCTTATGACGGTCTATCTTCAGCTGCTGATTATCAGAAAGCTTTAGGTTCAGAAACTAGTAATCTGTTTAAATCCATTTATCATTCTGCAAATATTTATACTGAGACTGAAACCGACTTATTCCATAACAGATATCGTTATGGAGTTTTAAACGCTTATCAGACTCTAACGAATTCCAGAGAATTTCTATTCTTCACAAAGCCAGACTTAAACATTATTCCTTCTGGTACTAATGAATCTCCTATTGTGGATATCAATGGTACTTCAATAGATCACCAGAAATATCTTAATGGCGTATTACAAAACTATCCATTCTGGATTGAGTTATGTCAAAGGTATCCTGGTGTAATTGAGTGTCTACAAAATAGCTTACATTTAGGTGGAAGAGTAGATCCTTTTAATCATTTGCTTGCTAATATGGTACAGTCTAATATTGATGTGCCTGGACTATCTGCAGAAATGACAGAGACTCCAACTAATATGTATGGAGTAGGTTATAACTACAGAGGTTCTTCAGAAGCTTCAGATGACGGATTTGATTTCTCTCTAGAGTTCAAAGACACTAAGTATTTGCCAGTGTATAACTTCTTCAAAGGATATGAAGAATATGAAACTCTCAAACATCATGGAGTCATTACTCCTCATATTCAGTATATCTATGATAAGGTTCTTCATGATCAGTATTCTATCTACAAATTTGTAGTAGGAGACGATGGAGAGACAATTATTTACTATGCTAAGTATTATGGTGTAAAATCCAAGAGTCTTCCTAGAGATGTATTCAATGCAAACACATATGATAACGGTTTGTCTTATTCCGTAGATTTTAATGCGGCTTTTGTAGAAGATATGAATCCATTGATTCTTTCAGACTTTAACTACTTAGCTTATGATTATTGGAAATCTAAGAGTAACTTTAT
>Ga0247611_10009973_pt1 | contig 11263 bp, 9 predicted proteins | sample 177DNAGHGhighgp2_FD_192422 | JGI IMG/M metagenome (GOLD analysis project Ga0247611, IMG submission 192422) | Sheep rumen microbial communities from Palmerston North, Manawatu-Wanganui, New Zealand - 1770 DNA GHGhigh gp2 | ecosystem: Host-associated > Mammals > Digestive system > Stomach > Rumen ... | reverse complement strand
GCACTCTGGCGTGACTGAGGGCGAGCAGAAGCTCTGCCAGATCCATCTTTGTGAGAGCCCATCGCAGTGGGCTGTCCGGAGTGGGGTTTTTGAGGGAGAAGGTGAACAGATCCGGCTTGTCCAGCCGCTTCATGTTCAGTTCCAGATACTTCTGGATTTTCTTGACGGCTTTGCGGATGAAGGTTTTGACAAGCGCTTTTTTTTCCTGCCCAATGCCTCGTTTAGGTCATCAAGCAGGGTGTCCAGCGTATCGTAGACTGTGAAAAAGTCCTCATTGACCAAGAAGGTCTGAGCAACATCGAGGAACTCATTGTACTGCTCGCGTAGGTCGGATGGAGCGGAGTCCTCATCGGACTGGGATAATGCCGTTGATAGAAAACGGCAAGTAGGAAACTCTTTCATAACGGTTATGATTAAAAGTTAAAATATTGCCTTTTTTCTTTCTGATAGCAAAGATAGTTTGAGCTTGAGCCACAGTATGGCGCAAGCAAGAATTATTTTTGCAGATTTGACATTTTTTTAACGAATTGGGGCCATGTTGATTAAGAAAATTAAATTGTGTAGTTACATTGGAAATTGCTAAATTTGTACGATTTGGACACCCCGCGAAGACAATGTGAAGTTGACATTACCTGACAAAGGCAAGCTGTATCTTTGCGGGCATCCACCACAAGAGAGAGGCACTAATGAGCAACGAAGTCGACATATTGGAAGATGATATCCTCAAACGGGATCCTGAATTATTAGAGATCCTGCTAATTGACCGCAGCCGTCCTAAGAACGGACATATTGTCTGGGCAACGGATAATTATGCGTCCAAGGGTGCTGCATTTGATGAGGATGCTCCAATCACCAAGGCAACCATAACCGGGAAGAATGGAGATGTGATTCAACCCCGGACAAATAAGTCTAAGGAGGAGCAGCAGTCAAGGGCAAGAGATAAGGGCGAGGTATTTACTCCTTCATGGATATGTAATAATCAAAATAATCTTGTCGATAACGAGTGGTTTGGAGTATCGGGACTCTTCAATGAGGAAAAGGAAAACGGCTGGGTGACAAATCCGTCTCCCATTCCGTTCCCAACTGCCAAAGGACAAACATGGCAAGATTATGTGGCCGATACTCGCCTTGAGATCACATGTGGCGAGGCCCCTTATTTGGTTAGCCGATATGATACTATTTCTGGAGACCGTATTCCGGTTAAAGACCGTATAGGCATTCTTGACAGAAAGCTCAGAGTTATTGGAGAGAATACTGCCGGGCCAGATGAATGGTACCAAGCTGTCCTCATCGCGTATAAAAACACCTATGCCTACGAATGGCAAGGCGACAATCTCCTGCTTGCAAGAGAAAATGCTCTCTATACCTTTGACGACAACTTCAAGGAGAAATTCGGTGGAATGCCCACCAAGGAGCAGGCGCGAGAGATTGCGGAGATAATATCATGGAACTTCTGGCAGATGGATGGGCTCAAAGGAGTTATTCCAAACACCTGCCATGAGGATAAGATTCCATCTCTGTTTGGCGATGAAGATTTGGGTGGAACACCTTGTCCCGGATGTGCGAATGATGATATCCGCCAGCACAATGGTATCAAGTGCAAAATAATGGATTGGGAGAAAGGGAAGCCCATCCTTTATATAGACCTCATAAAAAGGTAGCCTATGCAGTACTACTCGACATTAAAGGCGAAGCTCATCTACATCTTCACCATTGGTGATGAGGCCCATAAGGGACTCGTTAAAATTGGCGAAGCCACTCTGGATGAAGCCACCAATCTGACCCTTGCACCCAATAGCAAGGAGCTCAATGCTGCCGCAAGAAAACGCATCGATCAGTACACCAAGACTGCAGGTATAGATTATACCTTGCGTTATACGGAACTCACCGTATCCATTAAGGGTGGCCAGATCCAGACTTTCAACGATAAGGAAGTCCACGAGGTACTGCTGCGCTCAGGCATAAAGCGTCATGATTTCTCCAGCAAGCATCAAGGCCGGGAATGGTTTGAGTGTAATCTGGAGACCGCTATCGAGGCAATCCAAGCAGTCAAAGAAGGTCGCCATTCCATCAATCCGGGCAAGTTTGCAGATGTCCCGGAAGTGATCGAGTTCCGTCCTGAGCAGAAGGAGGCCATTGAGAAGACCGTACGCAAGTTCTCCAATAACGGCAAGAACATGCTGTGGAATGCCAAGATGCGCTTTGGTAAGACGCTCTCTGCCCTGCAGGTGGTTAAAGAGATGCGTTTCCACCGTACCATCATCGTTACCCATCGTCCGGTGGTGGACGAGGGTTGGTTCGAAGATTTCGGGAAGATCTTCAATTGGATGGATCCTTGGACTTACGGATCCAGAGACAAGGGCGAGCCGTTTGAGGTTATGGAGAACAAGGCCAAGAAGAATCCCGACCAGCACTATGTATGGTTTGCCTCCATGCAAGATCTTCGGGGAGCACAGGAAGTTGGCGGTAAGTTCAATAAGAACAGGAACATCCTCGCAGCCGATTATGACCTCGTTATTATCGATGAGGCCCACGAAGGCACCCAGACTGAACTTGGTCAGAATGTCCTGAAAAAACTCCAGAAGGAGAAAACTCATGTGCTCAACCTCTCCGGAACTCCGTTCAATCTTATGGACGATTTCAGCGAGGACGAGATCTTTACATGGGACTACACGATGGAACAGAAGGCCAAGTTGGAGTGGGATCTGAATCACTTCGGTGACCCCAACCCTTATGCCGGACTGCCGCGTCTCAACATCTTCACCTTCGATCTGGGCAAGGCAATGGCTGGGTTTGAGGACATCGAGGATTCGGCATTTAACTTCAAAGAGTTCTTCCGCACGTGGACGGGCGATCCAGAGAAAGACCACCGGGAGATGCCGGAGGGAGCCCTGGGTACATTTGTCCATGAGGAGAATGTGAAGAACTTCCTCAACCTCATTGTAAAATACGATCCGGAGAGCAATTATCCGTTCTCGACTTTAGAATTCAGGAACAGCTTCCGACACACCCTTTGGATGGTGCCAGGAGTCAAGGAGGCTCGCGCCTTGTCTGCTCTTCTGAAACAGCACGATATCTTCAGTCAGTTCGAGATTGTTAATGTGGCTGGAGATGGCGATGAAGAAGTCGAAAACGATGATGCACTCAAGTTGGTAAACAAGGCTATGGGTGCTGAACCGGAGGACACCCGGACAATCACGCTCTCCTGCGGCAAGCTGACCACAGGAGTTACCGTCCGGCCTTGGACAGCTGTGATGATGTTGGCCGGATCCCATAATACCGATGCGAAAGCATATATGCAGACCATTTTCCGCGTCCAGAGTCCGTACACCACCAACGATGGACGTAGGAAGGAAAACTGCTATGTGTTTGATTTCGCTCCAGATCGCACCCTTAAAGTGCTGGCCGACACTGCAAAAGTTCAGACGAAGAAGACCGCCAGCGAGAGCGACCGCGTCAAGTTAGGAGAATTCCTCAACTTCTGTCCGGTCATCGGTTACAATGGTACCAAGATGGCCACATACAACGTGGACTCCATGCTTGAGCAGCTTAAGAGGGCATACATCACCCGCGTCACAAAGAACGGCTGCGATGACCCTCGCCTGTACAATCAAGAAATGCTTCGCAAACTTACTGAAGAGGATCTGGAGAAGTTTAAAGAGTTGCATGGCATTATCGGCTCCACAAAGGCAAATCATGCATCCACTGATGTTGATATGGCCAAAACCGGACTCACCAATGAGCAATATAAAGAGCTGGAACGAATTCAGAAAAAGCCAAAGAGGGAGAGAACGGAAGAAGAACTAAAAGCCCTTAAGGAAGCTCAAGAGAAAAAGAAAAATGCTGATAGTGCCATTTCTATTCTCCGGGGCATCTCAATTCGCCTCCCGCTTCTGATGTATGGAGCCGAACTCAACAATGAAGGTCAAGATATTACTTTGGAGAATTTTGCCGATCTGATAGATGATCAGTCATGGGAAGAGTTTATGCCAAGAGGCGTCACGAAGGCAATCTTCAAAGAATTTACACCGTTCTATGATCCGGATATGTTTCGGGCAGTAGGGCGCAATTACCGCGATCTTGTACGTGCAGCCGACCGTCTGGCACCAATGGAGAGGACACGAGAGGTTGCAAGAATCTTCTCATATTTCCGCAACCCGGACAAGGAAACCGTTCTTACACCTTGGCGTGTTGTCAACATGCATATAGGAGACTGCATTGGCGGGCAGGTGTTCTTTGAGCCGGACATGCAAACCGAGGCATTGAAACCAAGATTTGTGGATCATGGTGAGGTGACAGAAAAGGTTTTCAAAGATCCAAATACCCGAATTCTGGAAATCAACTCAAAGACAGGTCTGTACCCTCTGTATATGGCCTACAGTGTATTTACAGAGAAACTACAGAAATACCGCGATACACATATGTTGGCGACAGATGTTCCTGTACCCACTCAGAATGAGATATGGGACGATGTCCTCCGGAATCATATCTTTGTCATCTGCAAGACGGAGATGGCAAAGAGCATTACAAAGCGTACTCTTAGAGGATTCCGAGATTCAAAAGTGAATGCTCGATATTTCGAAGATCTTATTAATAAAATCACCCACCAGCCAGAGTTATTCTTGCACAAGGTTAGTAATGGCGTAAACTATTGGAAAATCAACGGACTCGAAGATAATATGAAGTTCAATGCAATTGTGGGGAACCCGCCATATCAAGTTATGGATGGCGGAAAGACTGGAGCCCTGCCTGTTTATCACTATTTTGTTGATATCGCGAAGTCATTAAAGCCAACATTTATTTCTATGATCATGCCTTCTCGCTGGTTCGCTGGGGGTAGAGGGCTCGATGATTTCCGAGAAAAAATGTTGAAAGAGCATCGTATCAGTAAATTAGTTGACTTCCCGAAGAGCCGGGATGTCTTTCCAACCGTTGATATTGCTGGTGGCATATGTTATTTTCTGTGGGATCGCGAGTATAACGGAGAGACATCGGTTGTAACTTCGCTGGGAGGAAAGAAATCAGAATCGCTAAGGAACCTTGGGGAATTCTCCATTTTCATTCGAGACAACGTTGGAATATCTGTAATCAGAAAGGTTAGAGAGAAGAAGGAAAAAACACTCGAAAATACTGTTCTTAGCGTATCTCCTTTCGGCCTTCGTTCTTTTGTTCGAGGTGAGGAGCTCAAGTTTAACGGAAGTATCCGTGTTAAAAGTAGCTTTGGATTTGGCTATATTAACCGAAATGATGTCACAAAAAATGCCGATTTAATCGACAAATATAAGGTGATGTGTGGGTATTTAAACCCAGATAGAGCCGGGGTTAATAATTCTGTAGACGGTAATAATGTCACGACTAAATTAACGATCTTACAACCGGGCGAGGTCGTAACGGAGACATATATTATTCTTGGCGTATTCGATGATTTTGCTTCGGCACAGAATTATGCCTCTTACATCCGAACACGCTTTGTTCGCTTCTTGGTTTATCAAACTCTTTCATCAATGCATATAACCCAAGTTAGTTTCCAATTTGTTCCCACTCAAGATTGGGGAAAAATCTGGACCGATGAGGAGTTGTATCAAAAGTATGGTATATCACCGACCGAAGTTGAATATATAGAATCACTGATTAAACCGATGGAGGAGACCCTGTTTGATCCGGAGTCTGTTATCGATCCAAATTTTGGTAATTTTGTTTTAACAGAATATGGGGTCAAAGAGGGCGATCAGATTGAATATACTCCAACCGGGACAATTGCTACGGTATTGGAAGGAAACATGCTTGATTGTGATGGAACTGTTTATACTGTAGCTCAGTTCACAGCCAAATACATGCCCAGGAATAAACGCAGTATTTCTGGTGTGTGCCAAGGCCCTAAATACTTCTCGTATAAAGGCACTTCACTCTATCATCTTAAAGAATCATTCCTTGGAGGAAAGAAATCGGAATAGCATATGGATGCTCAAAAAATATGGATATTGCAGGACTTTATGGCCTCAAACAGGATCCTCTTTCGGATCCCGGTGTACCAGCGCAATTATGACTGGTCAGAGCCAAACTGCAATCGACTTCTGGATGATATAAAGACCATCATCGATACCGGGAAAAAGCACTTCATCGGCACGATTGTGTATATGCTCGCCAACGAAGGTGGCGTAACTCTCCGGGAATATACCATCATTGATGGGCAGCAGCGACTGACCACCATTACTCTGATGTTGAAGGCATTGGTGGATGTCGCCAACGAGACAGCGGATCCTGATGCTGCAAACGAGCTCATGTCCTTTATCCAGAATAAATACTGCGAGGAGCAGTATAAGGTAAAACTTAAGCCCATCAAGTCTGACAACGATCAGTTCCTTGCGCTTCTTGCCGGGAAGACTGATGAGATGGATAAGGACGGCCATATTTACAAGAACTATCTGCTTGCTAAGAACCGCATTCAGCGTTGGATTAAAAATGGCATCAAACCGCTGGACATCATGAATGCGATGTACAAGCTGGAGATAGTTGCCATCGTTCTAAAGGAGGGAGAAGATGACCCTCAGATCATTTTCGAGAGCATCAACTCCACGGGAATGGAGTTGTCCAATGCTGACCTCATTCGAAACTTCCTGCTGATGAATGCAGACGATCAGGATGGGCTCTTTGAGGATTATTGGCTCCCGATAGAGAAGTCTCTAAAAAAGAAAACCGACTACACAAATCTCAACCTCTTCTTCTCGCAATACCTGGTATTCAAGACGAACGCTGCGATTGATACCCCGAAGGTGTATCAGTGCTTTGTGAGCTTCTTTAAAGAGGCTGGACACACTAAGGAAAGTTGCTTGAAGGAACTCAAATATTACGCGACAATCTTCAAGTCTTTTGTGGACGATGATGACCGCTATTCCAAGACCGTCCGCAAGGTGCTTAGAAATCTCCGGATGCTCAAGCAGACCACATGTTATCCGTTCTTGCTCCATATCTTTGATGATTATGAGCAGCATGTGATTTCGGAATCAACGCTTGAAAAAACGCTTCTCTTCATACAGTCTTATCTAATCAGGCGTATGGTCTGCGGCATTCAGTCCAATACGCTGAGAGGCCTTTTCCGCAATCTTTATAACCGTATCTTTAAAGTTGCGGCCAACAAGGAGAAGTATTACCAAGCCATCAATAAATTCTTCTATACCGAAACCGGAAATATCGACATGGTAGTTTCCGATCCGGAATTCTATCGAGCTCTCCGGGAGGGCAATCTATACAGCAACCGGGCTCTCTGCAAGTTCCTTCTGATGGACATTGAGAATGGAGATGGGAAGGAGACTCTTAACTTCGATAATCTTACGATTGAACACCTTATGCCCCAGACACAGAGTCTGGAGTGGATGCACATCTCCAAGGAGGATCATGAACTCTATCTGCATGTCCTTGGCAATCTTACCATCACCGGATATAACTCCGAGCTGTCCAATAATGCCTTCGAAGAGAAGAAGCGTATAATCGCAGAGAATTCTAAAGCTGTGATTCTTAATAGCGATGTTACCAATCAGCCCGTATGGAATGTTGAGACCATCAAGGCTCGCGGGGAGAGGTTAGCAAATATTGTTGCTGCCCGCTATGCGATGCAAGAGGTGAAAGATGAGATCGCCTTCGAGTACATGTCCACAATTACCCTCGACATGGATTTCGATGTGACGAACAAGAAACTCGTTCTCTTCCATTTTGATGGCAAGGCATACCGACAGGATCGATATGCGCTCATGCTATTCGATGTCTTAAAACTGCTTGATAAGATGAGGCCCGGCCGTCTTGAGGAGCTGGCCGACCAGAACTTCTATCTTTCTAATTATAGGCAGCACTCTCATATCAGCCGGGACAAAGAAGGTATGCGTTGGCCTTGGGAAATCCGGGATGGCATCTTTATGGAAGCCAATCTGTCAGCTCAGGGCATGATTAGATTTATCGATCGACTTTTCGAAGAGTATAATATCGACAAGTCCATCTTTGATTTCTGCATCGTAAGCGATGGAACAGAGACCATTGAAGAGGCAGAGGAGGAGCCGGAGGACATCTCCGATTCCCTTTTTAACGAGGAGTAGATTATGCGCACTTGGATAGTTCCATCAAATCCAGCCAAATTTAGGCTTCTTGACTACTTAAAAACGCATGATAGCGTTTTTTGGGTTCAGCATGTCAATTTTGAGCCGGGGGACATCATCTTCATATATGTCAGTGCGCCTTATTCGAGTCTAATGCTTAAAATGGTAGTCGAGCAGACCGATATGCCATATAGTTCGAATATTAACGATTCGTGGTATTGGATCAACGCAATTGATTTTGAGAGAGGAAGAGAGAATAATCGATATTGCAAGTTTAAACTTATTCGGTTTCTTGACTCCAATAAACTAAGCCTCGACTCGCTAATTTCCAATGGCTTAAAAGCTGCTCCACAAAGCCCCCAAGCGAATATTGATGAGCGACTCCTTTCCTTTATTGCTCAACAGACAGGGACAATCGAGGAGCCTAACTGTATTTACAAAACACGCAAGGACGGCCGCGTTTTAGACCGGATGTGGTACTACATAAAAAGAATTGATTCCGGTTTTGAATGTGTGGTTGATTATTACGATATGACGGATTCGCAGGAGCGGAATAAAGCCAAGAGATTGTACGAACAGATTGCGAATGGACAAACTATCGGTATTCAAATCAAGGGATATGCTGCTTTTGTTCATCCGAGTCGTGAAACCATGCAATCCGGGAAATTCGATATCGGAGTGAATTTGTTACCGGAAATCCAGAGAATGGCCGAATTCTTTAAGAACTCTATCATCGGAGAAACTCCAGAAGAGTTTGAAAAGAGTAAATACTCGTTAGATGATTTCATTAACTCTCCAAGTCAGAATGCCCAGAGCATCAAATCTGATCCAAAGAAACAATGGTATAAGGGCTGGAAATTGTATGCAATTATAGGTGTTATTATTGTTGCAGTCATTGCTTGTATTATCTGGTGGGAGCCTATATCAAATGTTCTTGAATTCGTATTCGGTATTCCATTCCTAATCATTATGCTTATTGCTTACGCGGATGACATGTTTGCAAGGCGGTAGTATTATTTTATCAATAATACACAATAATAATTTGCTTATAAAATAATAATTCATACCTTTGTCGTAGAAATACGATGAAGGTATGACTGATTTAGAAAACAACCTCAGAGAGATTTGCAAACGGAAAGGCCTCCGGCTTTCCGATGTGGCAGATCGTGTTGGCACCAGCCAAAGCAACCTGGTATCAAGCGTCAAGGGTAACCCTACCATCTCAAAACTGCAGGACATTGCTACGGCCCTGCAGGTCTCCGTTTCCGAGCTTCTCACCCTCCGTCCGGAGAAGGCTAAGGGCATCGTTGTCATAGATGGGCAGACTTTCCAGCTTTCCCGGCCAAGTGTTAATGTTGTCCAGATACCTCAATACGACCGCTACGATGAATTCCGGAGAGAAGTCTCCACATTCATCCGCGAGTGTATTAAAGGATCAGAATCGAGGTCTAAAATGGGCATGCTGGAATCGTTTGAAGTTTTCTCGCTGGTTTTCGATTACCATAAGCAGGTGTTCCATCTTTCGCTCTGCTATGGCGATGGCAAGACATTGACCTTCTCTTATGATAAGCTTGAGTTCTGCGGAGATTGGCGCGATGATGATACCGAGGAAACAGTCCGCTGGGATACAGATTATCTGATTCAAGAAATCATCAACGATCTGGAGGGAGACGTTATAAGTAAACTTGAGCAATGATTAGTAAAGAACCTATTATGCGCTCTTCAGATGGCCGCAACTCTCTGACGGAGGTTATTCGTCTTGCTGTAACGGATAATGTTTTCCGCATCCCGTTCACTGACGAGGGTGGGTTTATATGTACAGAAATCGGAGAGAAGCACGATGATGAGTTCATCCGAATTCTCGTTAGTGGTGTGATGTCCGACTCAGGAATGATGTGCCAAACAATCGAGATTATTTGTCTGGAAACCGAGAAAAAGGCCAGAGCATTTATTAGTTCACCAGAGGGTGCAGGTTTTTCTCATTGGGGTTCTGATCCGATAGGCGGCTATGAATTATCTACCTATGCCGGAGATCCTCGAATCCCCGGACGCATCGCTGCCATCTTGAAAAGATTCTATGGATTTACAGAGTCCTCTCCGGTAGAAGCCTTTACGGAGTGCGAGGTGGACTATTTTAGGAAAGGCGAGCCCCAGCCCAAAATCTACACTTAAATGATATGGACAGGAATGATGAAATAATACAGGCCGCGAGGACGCTATACGCGTACCTCAAGGAGCACTGCATCGGCAAGGAGACCTCCACATGGGATCTCGTTCAGAATGCGTCCCTCCCGATTGGGGACAATGACCTCTGGGCAGTTCATGATGCCCTCTGCGATATTGTCGAAGAGGAGGGAGAGTACGAGATGTACCTTGGCAGCTACGCCAATGAAATTGTCGGCCTGCCGTACAACATCCCTTTCAGATTCCGCCACAAGAAGAGATAACGGGAGTTTTACTTCTTCCTCTCCGAGTCGTCTGCGATATCCATCGGGGCATGTGAGATGTCAACATTCATGAGCTGCCCCATCAGCTTGTCCAGATCGGTCATGCGTTTGCTCCAAGGATTGAACTTCTTCAAGAGAAGGACGCTGTTGACCTCACCCCTCATCTGCCCGTATGCAATCACGTCTCCCATACGATACCTGGTACCATATATCGTTTTGTATACCGGAATTTTGCAGGCATGGGTTATGCGGTCAAGTTGCCGGGTACTCAGGCCCAGCATATTGGCTGCGTCCTCTCGCATGATAAGGGTGTCGAAGCCCAGCTGCACGGACTTCCGTCTTTCTTTGAGGAGAATGATGAGATCCCTTTCGATTTTCTGGAGATCCTTGAAGAGTTTGTCCAGCCTTTTCATATAGTCGTAGGTATTCCGTTCTTCCGCGATAGAGATGCGGTCTTTGATTTCTACATAGTCATCCATAATTCGAGCATTTTTATACAGCTGCAATATGGATAACATATTCTGCAAAAGCAAGTTAAGCGCGAAAATAAAGACGAATTAACTTGATATATCCGAAATAGTATCCCATATTTGCATCGGAACCGCAGGAGCGGTTGCAAAGATGGCGTTCATTGACAATGTTGTAAGCTATTGATACAGAGATGGGAAACTAAAAATGTCTACAAAATGTCTACTCGCAAAACGGAAGTTTTTGAGATGTCTACAAAAT
>Ga0247611_10009972_pt1 | contig 11264 bp, 12 predicted proteins | sample 177DNAGHGhighgp2_FD_192422 | JGI IMG/M metagenome (GOLD analysis project Ga0247611, IMG submission 192422) | Sheep rumen microbial communities from Palmerston North, Manawatu-Wanganui, New Zealand - 1770 DNA GHGhigh gp2 | ecosystem: Host-associated > Mammals > Digestive system > Stomach > Rumen... | reverse complement strand
GCTTTTGTGGAACGCGTTTTCGTTCAGGTTTACGGCGGCGTCGACCGGTGGCGCGACGTTCGGATTTGAGGGCTCCGAAGAGCGCTTCCCGTGCGAAATCGAAGAGGAGGACGGCGTTACCTACATTCTGACGCCGGCCGTGTCGCTCACGAATCTGTTCAGGAACATCGTTGTCGAAAACGGCCCGAACAGGCTGGTGTACAGCGGAAAATGCTACATCGCGAACATGCTCGGCGACCCCGAGGCGGGAAACACGGTGAAGGCGCTCTTCAACTTCTACGCCGAGGCGGCGAAAATTCAAAGCGCTCAGGGCTGAAAACGGCCGGCATGAAAGGTCAAATAATAAGCCGATTTGAAGGTGTAAAAAACAAGTCAGCCGGCTTTTAAAAGAGGCAAACCCGGCGCCCGGCGCCGGCAAATTCAATTCAATTTATGAAAGGGTAGAATTATGGACATCAAAGCAACAGCGGAACAACTCGTAAAGAAAATTCAGGGCGACGACAGCCTCCTCAGCGCTTTCAAAAGCAAGCCCGAGGATACGGTCAAAAAGCTCGTGAACAAGGACCTCAAGGGCGACATCCTGAAGCAGCTTGTCGACCTCATAAAGGCGAAGCTCGGCCTCGACGGCATCGCGGGAATCGCGAACAAGATCGGCGGCCTCTTCGGTAAGAAAAACTAAAAAAATTTACACAATAAATAGCGGCCGGGCCGCCCCGATTTTTATGTGTGGGGCGGCCCGGCCTTATATATGTTATACAACTATGCTTTTCGCGGCCAGCGTGAGCCTTTTTACGTTGAGCGACGTCAGCCATTCGATCTCGCGCGTTATGTTGGCGCGGAGGCGGTTCATGAGTTCGGGTATTGGGTAGCCGTACTTCAGGACGAGGTCGACTTCCATCGTGATGCCGCCGACGACGTTCGAGACGCGGAAACGGCTGATGCGGGCGACTGCGGGGGAGGCCATCACCGAGTGCTCCATTATTTGGTATATCGCGTACTCCGAGATCGTGAAATTGCCGAGGTAGCTGAACGTGGGGCGCACGACTGACTTTTCGCCGGCGGATTCGACGTAGCCGCTCTTGTTCTTTTTGAGAACGTTAAGCGGGTCGAGGTAGATGCCCGAGAAGTCTTTCTTGAGTTCCATCGTGGGCACCGGGATGACGTGCTTTCCCTGGCTGCGGCGGGTGTTGAGCGCGAGCTGGATCTCTTCGGGAGTCGCGATGTCGGAAATGTAGATCGTCTCGTCTATCCCGTGAAGGCCGAGGCGCTCCGCGATCTTTTTTACCATGCCGTCGGAGGTGCCGAGAATAAGAACGCTGGAAGGATTCGACGACTTGAGCGCGTGGGAGACCTCGAACGCGTGGTCGTCGTTCACGAAAACGGCCGTCTTTACGGAGGCGATGCGCGTTTTCTCTTTTTTTGCCGACTTGCCGCAGACGATGGTGCCGCCTTTGATGAGAAGGCCGTCGTCGACTATGTATTCGATGTTCTTTTCGCGGGCTATTCTGGCCGCGCGGTGGCTTTTGCCCGTTCCGCTCTCGCCGACAAGCGCGTAGATCTTCATGCGCTCACCTCCTTTTCAAAACTGTTCCTGGAAATAAATTATAACCTATATTTAGGTAAATATTACTTGATTATGTCGGTATCGCCGGTCATCTTTAAAATGCCGCGGGGAAGGGCGTCGCGCGAATTGCCCCAGTCGGCTTCAGCGTTCCGGTAGTCGAACTTCTTGGTGAACCAGTCGACCTCGCCCTCAATGCGTTCAAGGTTGGTGACCAGAAGCGAAGTCACCGTGTCGCGGAATTCGTCCCGCGTCGAGCCGCCGAGTTTTTTGCCGGACTCCTCAAGCAGAAGCGCGGTGTGGGGAACGCAGAAGCCCTTTGAAGAGCGGAACTTCGCCCTGAAATCGCGGTCGGTCTTGTACATGTGGAAAATGATGTCTACGTAGCGGTCCATCGTGTAGTCGAGCTTTTTGCAGACGGCGCATTCTTTTTCATGGGCGCGAAGGTACCTTACGAGAGGCTGGCTCGCGGCCGGTTTCGAGGCGTTCTTCCCGCCGAAAAGGCTGAACTTTTTGCGCTTTTCGCCATGATTTTCGCCTGACTCCGGATCCGGGGACGCGTCTTCTTCGGTGGTGCCGGTGTCCTTTGCCTGAGCGTATTTTTTGATGCGTTTCAGCTGTTCCTGCATGTACGTGTCGAGCATCAGACCCAGGCCGAGTTTTTTGGCCTGCGAGTTGTAGAGCATGTTGAAGTGGCGGCCGCAGAAACCGAGGTCGTTCGTGACGATGCGGGTGTCGGGCTCCATTAGCGAAGGTCCCGCGAAGTACTCGACGGTACTGTTTTCAAACCGTTTCTTGAGTTCGCAGACCGGGCATTCGCAGTCCGCCTCAAACGCCTCACTGACGGGAATTGTATAAATCGTATCGGCCATAAAGCGGCCCTCCTTTCGAAAATGTGCGTGAATCCGTCTTTACGTGTTTATGATACCACTTTTTGCCCGAAAATGAAACAAAAATCGTGCAAATACGAACCCTTCGTGTTATCATCGCGAAAACACATCGCGGAAACATCGCGGAAACACGGTCTACGGTCTACGGAAGAGAAAAGCGTTGACAATTAATTTAAAAAAAATATAATTGATTTGAAATCTTATTCTCGCGTTTTTCTTGGGGGGTTTTATGAAAAGATTTTTGCTATTTAACAAGAGAGCCCGTACAAGAAATTCATTAAATGCCGGTACGCTGGTGCTGCGTATATTTTACAATAACTTGTGTAATCATGAGGAGGAATTAAGCTATGAAAAAGACTCTCTTTAAAAGACCGCAAGTGCTTGTTCCGCTGATTGCCGTTGTACTTATTGTTGTCACAATAGCGGCGGCGTTCATAATCCTTTCATTGCGTCCAAAAGATTCAGGACTGGTAAAGGTGGCATGGGAGTATTTTGACGGCACGGTTCTTGATTTGGGTGAGTGGAAAGGAAAGCTGTCCGGCGGAATCAAGTATTATAACGCGACTCTGGATGACATTGACGCTTTTCTTGATTATTTGCGGGGAAGCGAATTGTATGATGAAAAACTTGAGTTTAAAAACTCGAAAAGTCCGTTCTCAACCGTTATATATATTCCGGTAGAAGGAAAATTGTTTTACGTGAGAGTAATGAACAATGTTGTAATGATATCTTCACTGGATACGGTATACAATGACGTTGAATACGTATCGAAGAATGTATGCAGGTTTATGTACAGCCCGGTGGATACATACGGGACGCATTTTCAGAACCCGGAGACGAAGAAATACGACAGTCCCGGCAGGTGGAACGCGGATGTAACGCTTGACGATATCAAATACCTGTATTCGTTTATAGACGATGATATGTATTTAATCGAAGACGACTGCATTTACGTCAGAAGTTATGCCAAGCTGGCGGACGAAACGTCATGGGCTTTGATCTCAATAGAAAAAACCGGGTACAGTTTGAAAATTTACGAAAATGAGGACGGCGAGGTTATGGTCGACGTAATCTACCCGAACGGGACGAAAGACAGTAAATGATTTACCCCGAAACGAATAAGACACCCGCGAAGTTTCTGTAACATTTGCCGCTTCCGTTTAACTTAGCGGAAGCGACTGTTCGTGTAAAATAGTTATTGTGTTTGGGGCATAAATAAACCCATGAGACCTGCCTTTGGGAGAAAAACGTGAGAAAAAATAGTTGACAGTACAAATTAAAGAATGTTATAATGCATATATAAATCAATAAGTATTCGGTTTAAGATTACTTTACTTGTTTAAAGAGGTTTTGTTTTAGAAGGAGAACCAAATATGAAGAGATTTATTTTGTGCGCACTAGCATTATTTTTGTCTGTAACTGGGTAGAGGTGATGGGAGACAGAATCTGAATCCGTCGTAAACCTATTGCAAGAATAACGAAAACAACAAAAAAACGGAGAAAACCACGATGAAAAGATGCATTATTTTAACACTTGCGATGCTGTTCCTTTTTGCGGGGGCAGGATGTTCGCAACCAGGAATTGACGAAAATGACGCGGAACAATTGCATGTTGCCGGCGGAGAGTCAACTTCGGACGAAAACGCAAACGCTTCGGAACCGACTGCCAGGTATTTTATTAACGCATCCGACGCTGTGCAGGCAGATTTTTTTACAGGTTTGTCGGAACTGGGGCAACTTACCGCGTTGAACGGAGGCGAGGTCAAAAGGATTTCCTCAAAGAACGCCGCCGCGACAAAGGTTATCGATATTGACGGAGAGACTTACGAAGCGGAATACCAGTGGACAGAGACAGATTCAGGCGATCCGGAGGGGGAGAACGTTCTTTTCAGATACGGATCGTATGACCACTACAAATTAACAACCGACGCGTTTACGGTTGTTCTTGACTATTTGAGCGGCACTGATATGCTCGCCGGATATATTTTTGAACCTGCCGACGAAACCGGGTATGAGGACGTTGAAATTGACCTCGATGAGGCAAGGAACGTTTTCAAGGGATTCGTTGCAGATACAATGAAGTATGACTTGTCGAAGTATTCTGCAATAAGAGAAATTGAAGACAGTGACGGAAGCTACTGCTTCATATATTCCGTGGAGACGGAAGGAATACCTACCAACGACACTATCGTCGTAGGAGTTGCGAAGAGCGGATACATATACGGGGTTTCTGCGAAAGAGGCGGGAATTTCCGGTTATTTTGCGCAGCCTTCAATAGAAAAAGTCGAAGCCGGAATCAATTCCATACTCGAATATATGCACGAAAAGCTTGGCGATAAAGCAGAGGATACGGGAACAAGAAGCATCTGTTTCGGAAATGACGGCAAGATTTATGCGGCGGTAAAATTCGCCTCAAAATCCGGTCCGGACAATCTTGCGACCGCATTCACCGTTTACACGCAGATTTGATTTTCTCCCTGATTTTGAACAAGATAATACCCGATTGATTTTAGTGCCGGACGCGCCGTCGAAAAATGGTGGCGCGTCCGGCTTTATGTGCTTTGGGAAAGCATGATTCATTTCTTCATTCATTTCTTCGCGGAAGCGGATTACCTATTGACAAATAGTGCATTTCGAATTACAATAATAATGGCCCATTAAACGGTTGTCTTTGTTTTTTATTTTGGAGGTTGTATGAAAAAACTATTTCTTATGCTTTTAGCACTGGTGCTTCTTATTTCTTCGACTGTCCATTCTTTTGCTGTCTGGGATGATTTTTCTTCAGATTATAAAGAAGGGTATGATTTAAACTCGACTGTTAACAGTGGAAATCCTTTTACTACTCAAACAAATCCTTACCGTGGGGGTGAATTGAGATGTAGTTATAAGGTACAGAATTGATCCTTTGGAAAGCGTACATTGCAACTTCAAATTGCTATTCCAATTCACCTTCCAGTAAATCTGTGCTGACGTTTTTTAGTGCGGAGTACTCATATTCTAAAATTGATACTAAGGATAGCACTTCGAGATCTTTTACCCATAGTGCAAATCAAACATCAGTTCCTTTCGGTGTTCAATATTATTTCGAGTATGATAATGATGGCCCTGGACATGATACTCATTATTTATTTTACAGAATATATGACATTTGAATGGCTTTAATATGGTAAGAATTCGACTGGGATTATATGAAATAAAGAAGAGTATAACGGCATCGCGGATTGCTTTTATACTTTTAGTTTCATTGATACTGATCCTATATAGTCTATCGTTTAATGGGGCACTTGATTTTATAGCAGATGATAATCTTTATTCAATTTTAAAAAAATATGAAATGGTTTCAGGGGATAGAACGGCGCTTTTAAATACTGAGGCTGAGGAGAGTCTATACAAGTTCTATGAATCTGATGATATCGCAACCTCAACACTTAGAAGTCTGTTTAATCGAATCGAGACCACATACAATTATTACAATGACTCTGAAACATTGAAAACGGCTTTTTGTACCAATAGCTTATTCACAGCGAGCATAATGATATCTTTTCATGAGTTTGCTTTCTGGATGACGGTTGCGGCTTCAATAGTCATTGCGCTTTTGTGTGGATTTATTGGACTAAAAGAAAAAAACGAGAAAATCGATTATTACAATACGTGCTTGTATGGAAAGGATAGTGCACGAAACAGATTTTCAGCAGTTTTGATTTGTTCAATAATTGTTATTCTTACCGCGGCGCTCCTTTCGTTTTGTTATATTTATCTGACGGTTGATTTGGAAGCATTGCGGGAACCTATCTACAGCAGATACGCGCCTCAATTATTGTATCAAACAAATAATATGAGTTTTGCCGCCTACTGTTCACTGGCGGTTGCAGTTTACTCGCTGTTTTCTGTTGCCTGTGCAATGCTGGATTTCCAAATTACTGAATTTTTCGACGGGAGTATATCATTGTTTTTGATTATCCCGGCAGAAATAATACTACAAGTCTTTTTTGCCAAAATAATGTGGCTTGGCGGCGTAACATTGTCATGGAAAGTTGGAGGGGTATTTGGACTGATGTTCGATGGGTTCGATACAAACGGATTCCCGACTGCGAGGTATAGTGTTACAATTCCTGTCATTTTGATTAGCATAACACTTCTTTTGGCGGGAAACCTATTGACTATAAAATATAAGAGAAATGCTAAGAGGGTTGGCAAATGCTGGAATTGATAGATTTATGCAAACGATATGGTGAACAAGTTGTCCTAAACTCTATCGAATGTCGCATCAAGCCCGGGGTAACTGCGGTACTTGCTCCAAATGGCGCGGGGAAGACAACATTAATTAAGATGTTAACTACGTCGCTTGCACCTACTTCGGGCAGAATTATATGGAATGGGACCGATATTCACGAAAGAACCGCGGAGGGCGGATATCTCAAATCAATGGCCTATGTTCCACAGGTCCCAGGGTATTATCATTCTTGGACGCCGCTTCAGTTTATGAAGTACGTTTCATATTTGAGAGGCATCTGTGACAATATGAAGCCACGTGAGATTGATGAGCGAATTTCGGAAGAACTGTTTTTTTTCGGGCTTGGAGAAAAAAAGAAAATAAAAATGGGAAAGTATTCTGCTGGTATGATTAAACGTGTTTTTCTGGCAGAGGCTTTTTTTGCCGATTCAGAACTATATATTTTTGACGAGCCCACAGCCGGACTGGATCCGCTGGAATGCGAAAAACTCAGGTTACGTATTAGAACGCTCGCCAAAACTAAAACCGTTATTATATCAACACATATAATATCTGATGTCGAGGATATTGCTGATGATCTTATAATGCTCAAAAACGGGAAGATTGTAGTTGGCGGGGATGTGAACACTGCCAAGCGGAATGCAAATGTAGATTCCCTGCATGAATTGTTCTTGTCAGTTTATTCTGACGGAGATGTTTTGCAATGATACGATTTGAGATAAAAAAGAATGGTTTTGTTTTTTTAGTGTTCGTAGTTGCACTTCTTTGCTCCGTCGCGAATATATTCTTTACTTCCAGCAACTACGGAGCCTATCGAGAATCATTGAAAACAATCTCTGATGTTGCTCGTGCTTCCGGGGATACAGTGATTACAGAGAACTTTAAACGAAAATATTATGAGCTTATTATAGTCCCTGAATTGAAACAGATTCAGAAGGAGTCAGGCATTATGATAAGTACTTTTACGGGTATATTCAATGAAACATTCGACTTTGATAATTTCCGGATACTTAATGATGTAATTGATAGGAAAATTACTTCTTATGATTTTTTCAGCGAGGAGGACGATGTAAAGGACTTTGCGACGAGAGTATCAGGAATTCTCTCAGAGTATTATAAGGGCATTTTTATTCAAACCGGAAAAACGTATTTTCCGGAAAATCGCTTAACGAAATTCGCTGATGGATTTGCTTTCCTGAAAGGCGTAGTTTTCTTGGAATGTTTTATTATGTCAGTTCTGGCATTCGTGTTTTGTTCGTTTAACGAAAAACATTCTCGCCAAGAGATGTTTGAAATGTTTTTTGCAACCCGGCGTGGCAAGAAAATTTATTATATCAAGATACTGGAGGCAATGGTTCTCAGCTTTGCGTGCATGGTAATTGTCGTTTTGAACACGTCCATATTTCACTTCTTGTATTTTGATTACTCGCCTTTTGTTTATACAAGTATAGATGGCCCCTATTTCTTTGACGATTACGCTAGTGTTCAATTGGTGATACCAGGGTTGTCATTCCTTCACTACTACTTCCTTAATTTGGTTATTATGATGCTCTCGTTGATGATTGTCTGTTTTTTGCTTTCAATTGCTTTTGTGGTTTCACAATCAGATCCGGTATGGGTGCTCATTATGGCTTCTGCACTTATAGCATTATTCATTCTTTCGACGATTATTACGAAGAGGTCGGATACTTTTATCACGACGGTTTTTCCTTTTCCGTTATTTTTCATCGGTAACAGAATTTTGCTAAAAGACTCGAGCGACCGCTTGTTATTCAACAAAGGCAATCTTTCTATGGTTTTTGCTTTTTCATATTGGCTCGCAACTGGAGTGCTAATGAATATATGTTTATTTAGGACAAGACTTAAAGGGAATGAAAGATAGAAACGTTATTATTAGCTTTTTGATTATTTGTTCGTTGACCGTAGTTCTAGCTTTGACGGGGAGCGATTTCGAGAGTTTATTCAAATCTGAAGAATTGCCCAAGATTTGTTACCGTGTTTATACTGATGGGAACGTTTCTTCATCAGATATAATTGCTCGAGCGACCAAACAGAATATGGTCATTAGTATATCTGCAGTTAAAATTATTAACTTTGGTGAAGAGCCTGGGTTATTATTGTGTGCAGATTTATACGGGGATTCTGGTGCTATAGCATTGTCTGGACGAGTCAGTTTTAACAATAAAGAGATTTCCGAAAAAAAAGGGTAATATCTGTTCCGTCTTACTGCGAATCGGCGATCGGTTCTACTATTCAAATATTTGACAATACTTTTGCTGTCATTGGCAGGAACTCGAGTCAAAACTATTACTGTATCCCATTAGCAACATTCGAGGATATAAATGATAGTCCGGATTATTATGTTGTTCGATACAATGGCCGCCTTAAAGGATTATCCAAAATCGTGTCCAAGTGGTCTTTAAGGAAGATAATGGGAAATAATACTGCGGAATTATTTCTTGGCGATGATGGATTGTTTTTTCCGAGATTCTTGATTTTCTTGGCAATGGCCTTTCTGCCTTTTATGTTTTTGTTTCTATATACCAGAAGAATCCTTGACTATAAGACATGTCGAGCAGGATTGATTGTTATAATTCTCATTTCTGTTGCTGTAACTGCCGGATTTTTAGTAATAAAAACGGTTAAAGCTGTTGAGTCAGCAATCAAATGCAATTTTGCGGAGTCTTGCTATAAACGGCTTGATTCAAATGGAGCATACTACATGACAGACTGGTCTTTAACCATAGGAAACAGGATTGACCACGATGATTTATACACTTCTTTAAAAGATGTTATTAGAAATACATATGAGATTAGGTATTTTGAAATCAACGAATGTGGGTTTAATGTTATGCTGCTGGACGATTCACTTATCGGCGCTTTTCTAGAGACTGACGCTGATACGGTTTTTTCACCTTCGGGAATAGATGAAAGCGGTCGTGTGGAGGTCATTGCGTTTCGCAACGGGATATTACCAAACGAAGTTAACACTATATCTGTAATACGTATTGAAAGGTTTAACTGTCTTCCACGTCTTAATGCAAATAATTCGAATTTGAGCATTCTGGATTTGGTCACATTTGACAAAAATTGGTTGGTTGGAAGAAGAACCGACCAAACACTGGAGTTGTTATCCAAAACAGGAAATCAACTGGTTGACACCAACTTTTTGTTATTGTGCGAGGATGATTTGACTACTTATGCAGATTCTTCTGTGACACAAAAAGGTGCACTATGGACAATAAAAGATGCGGTGGATAGCGAAGAAAACAGAATACGTGACTTTGTGCTATTAACTATTTTCATTTCGCATTTCTTATTGTTCTATATAGCCTCTTGTTTGTTAACGTACAAAGCATTTGTCGCCTGTTACGAAAAAGACAAAATAAAAAGAACTAAAAAGCCACAGAAACGATAACTGGAGTGTGGTGGAAATATATTAGTGGGTGATACGCATGCACGATATCAGCTGACCATTTTGACATGCCCCCGATGATTGTACCAGTTGCAAAGTTAGTCGAAGTGAATAATAATAGAGACTGACAGGAGGTATAAAGAGATGAGTAGAGGGAAGAAGTACACGCCGGAGCAGATAATCGTAAAGCTTAGAGAAGTCGAGATTCTGTGCGGAAAGGGCCAGACGGTAGGAGAGGCCGTCCGCCAGATCGGAGTAACAGAGCAAACGTATTATCGGTGGAAAAAAGAGTACGGAAATATGAATACACAGCAAGCAAAGCGGCTGAAGGAACTCGAGAAAGAAAACGAGCGACTAAAGAAACTTGTGGCAGATCTGAGTCTGGATAACGCAATACTAAGGGATGTGAGCTCAAAAAACTGGTAAGCCCACACAAGCGAAAGGCAGCCGTCGCGGAAGTCACAGAAATATAAAAAGTGAGTGAACGGCGGACTTGTGCGGTGCTGGGAGTCAACAGAACTGCCTGCAGATATGAACCGGTAAAAAGACCGGATGAAGATACCATACGGAACAAGATAATACCCGGTTGATTTTAGTGCCGGACGCGCCGTCAAAAAATGGTGGCGCGTCCGGCTTTATGTGCTTTGGGAAAGCATGATTCATTTCTTCACGGAAGCCTTCGCGGAAGCGGCTTTTTCTATTCACTTTCCGGCAAAAAACTGTTATAATAAAAGTGTGTAACTGTTTTCGGACAGCAAAAAAAAGCACACCGGCGCAGGCGCGACGGAAAACGGAGAATGCGAAATGAATTACATCGGAACCCGATCCAAACTCAAAAAGTACGGTCAACTGCATGTTCTCGACCACTACAAAGAACTCGACGGTGCAGGAAAAAAGGCGCTGCTCGCGCAGGCGGCAGGCATCGACTTCGAAAAAGTGCTGAGCCTCTACAGGCACGCTTCCGGCGGCGAACAGGGAGACGCGGCGGAGAATAATTTTAGCTTCGAGCCGCTTCCTTATACGGACAAGGCGTCGCTTCCCGCGGAGAAACTCGCGGAATACGAAAAGGCCGGTGCGGACATAATGGCGCGCGGCATGTTCGCGGCAGTCACGATGGCGGGCGGACAGGGAACGAGACTCGGCCACAACGGCCCGAAGGGCACC
>Ga0247611_10009971_pt1 | contig 11267 bp, 3 predicted proteins | sample 177DNAGHGhighgp2_FD_192422 | JGI IMG/M metagenome (GOLD analysis project Ga0247611, IMG submission 192422) | Sheep rumen microbial communities from Palmerston North, Manawatu-Wanganui, New Zealand - 1770 DNA GHGhigh gp2 | ecosystem: Host-associated > Mammals > Digestive system > Stomach > Rumen ... | reverse complement strand
TGTGGCGGCGATGACGGCGCTGCAGGCGAGTGGCCAGATGTATATTGTGGGCAACGCCCCCTTCGGCAACTGGAGCCTGACCGACCCCGCCACGATGACCGACAACGGGGACGGGACCTACAGTTACACGGCCCCCATATCGGGCACGGTGTACTTTATCTTTGCCGATGGCCTGGCCGACGACTGGGACACGTTCAGCAGCAACTATCGCTATGGCCCGACAACGGTGGGCCAGGGCGAGACGGTGGAATCCGACCGATGGGTGACAACCCAGAGGAGCAGCGAGGAGGCCTACATCTTCGAGGGCGACGGGTCGACCTACAGGATCACCTTTGACAAGAACAACCTGCGCTTCAAGATCACGCGCAACTTCTATGACTTTGTGTCCGATGGTTTCTATTTCACAAAAACAGGCGATTATACCGTGAAGCTGGTCAACAGCGGTAAGTATGCCGCGGACTATTCGGGCAATGTCACCATCCCGTCATACGTCACCCACGAGGGCATGACCTATACCATCACGTCTATCGGCAGGGATGCTTTCTATAGTTGTCATCAGCTCACCTGGGTGAACATTCCCCCGACAGTGACCACGATCGAGAATTCGGCCTTCTACTATTGCACGGCACTGACCAAGGTGGAAATTCCCGAGTCGGTGGTCGAGATCGGTGACTGGAACTTCTATTGCAGCGATGAGCTGACGACGGTGATCCTCCCCTCAACACTCACCACGATGGGACACGACTGTTTCGGTTCTTGCGATAAGTTGAGCAAGGTGACCTGCAAGGCGACAACGCCCCCGTCGATCGGCTTTACATGCTTCGCCACGAACTACACGACCAAGCCCACCCTCTATGTGCCCGAGGGTTCCATCAGTGCCTATCAGGCCATCGAAGATTGGAATCGTTACTTCAGTTCCATCACGACGATGCTTGACTATGATTTCACCTACATGAATCTCAAGCTTGTCATCACCAGCCCGACTACGGCCAAGTGCATCGGCCCGGCAATCACCAACCCTTCAGGCGATTGGAGCATTCCTAACGTTGCCAATGGCTACATGGTTACCGAGGTCGGTGACAATGCATTCTTTAATTGCACGCGCATCACGTCCATGAGCTTGGGTGACAACGTCGAGAAAGTCGGGCCCTATGCATTCTACCTGTGTACAGGAATGACAACCTTGAACCTGGGGTCTGTCAAAGTTATTGATGATGCTGCCTTCGGTGACTGCACAGCACTGACCTCGGTCAATTTGCCCAACACGCTGCAATCCCTGGGACACTATGCATTCGGCGGCTGTGGATTGACGTCGGTCAACATCCCTGGTTCGGTTGTCAGCATCAGCGAAAATCCCTTCTATCACTGCACGGAATTGACCGAGATCAATATCATGGGTTATAACGAGTACTACGAGTCATTGCACGGCGTCCTGTATAATAAATCCATCACAAGCGTGATCGCTTATCCCGCAGGCAAAAACGATACAGAATATACCATCCTCGGGAATGTGACCACCATCGGGCCATACGCTTTTGGATACAGCAAGCTGCAGCGTGTGATCCTCCCTCCCACGCTGACCAACGTCGGCCATCTTGCTTTCTCCTTTAACGAAGCGCTGACCACAGTCGTCTGTCAGGCCCAGACACCGCCTGCAATCAATGGCTATACCTTTGAATCGACGATCGAGAACGATGGCATAACACTGATGGTACCCAAGGGATGCAAGAGTGCCTATCAGGCGGCTCGCTTCTGGCAAGATTTCCCCAACATTGTGGAGATGAACTACGACTTCATGGTTGACGGCATCTATTACAGGATCACTGGCACCAACCCCAGGACCGTCGAGGTAACCTATAGGGACACCGGCTACAACTGCTACAGCGGCGAGGTGAACGTCCCCGGGACGGTAACCCACGACGGCGTGACCTATACCGTCACCGCCATCGGCAACAGTGCGTTCCGCAAGTGTGCCGACTTGACATCGCTCACGTTGCCCAACACCATCACCGATATCAAGCCCCTTGCCTTCTACTACTGCGACGGCCTGACCAGTTTAGACATTCCCAACAGCGTGACGACCATCCACAATGAAGCCTTCTGGATCTGCCGCGGCCTGACCCACGTGACCATCCCCAACTCGGTGACCAGCATCGGCTTTGATGCCTTCCGCAACTGCTCGGCCCTGGCCAGCGTGGTCATCGGCAAGAACGTGGCCACCATCGGCGCGAACTGCTTCCTCTATGACCCGTTGCTCACCGAGATCACCTGCCTGGGCGAGACACCGCCCACCGTGAGCAACACGAACAACTTCTTCAGCCTGTACGAGGGCGTGACACTGCACGTCCCCTACGGCTCCCATGAGGCTTACCGCAACACAGCTCCCTGGAGCCAGCTGAGCCACATCGTCAGCGAGCAGGTCATCCATCCATCCATGAGTGGCGACGTGAATGGCGACGGCAAGGTGTCGATCGGTGACGTGACATCACTCATCAACTACCTGCTCAGCAGTGATGCCTCGGCCGTCAACACCGATGCCATCGACGTGAACAATGATGGCAAGGTGTCGATTGGCGACGTGACCGAGCTGATCAATATGCTCCTGAACGGCACTGCTGGATCTGCCCCAGCCGGCAGAGCAGTGAACAACTACCTGATCAACGGTGTGCCGTTCACGATGGCCAAGGTGGAGGGCGGCACCTTCATGATGGGACTGGAGGGGGATGCTATTGCAACCCCGGTCCACGAGGTGACACTCTCGGACTACTACATCGGCGAGACCGAGGTGACCCAAGCCCTGTGGCAGACGGTGATGGGCAGTAATCCGAGCAGCAACCAGAGCAACGTGAATCTGCCTGTCGAGAACATGACCTGGGATGAATGCATCACCTTTGGCGAGAAGTTGAGCCAACTGACTGGACATAGCTTCGGCCTGCCCACCGAGGCCGAGTGGGAGTTTGCGGCCCGTGGCGGCAACAAGAGCCAGGGATACGTCTATGCCGGCAGCAACGACATCAATGAAGTGGCATGGCATCAGGGCAACTCGGGCGGCACGGTCCATGTTGTGGCGACCAAGCAGGCCAACGAGTTGGGTCTGTTTGACATGAGCGGCAACGTGTTCGAGTGGTGCCAGGACTATTATGGTAGCTACACCAGCGCAGCCCAGACCAATCCTCAAGGTCCAGCCAGCGGTCAATACAGGGTTTGTCGCAGCTCAGCCTACAGCCGCCCGAACAACAATAACTGGTTCAAGTGTGGTGGCCGCGCCTTTGACGAGCCCTCGACCAAAGCTGCCGACACAGGCCTGCGCATTGCAAGCCACTAAGCATCCCAGACGATGCTATCCAGTGCATAGCGTGCCCTAAAAACAATTTGAACAACTTGGCATCCGCGCTCCACCTGACATGGAGTGCGGATGCTTGCTAATGCCTAAAACCTAAAACCTAACGCCTAAAGCCTAACGCCTAAAACCTAACGCCTAAAGCCTAAAACCAATTATTGTCCTTGATTGTGGCGCAATATGAAAAAAATTCTGTATCTTTGCCTTTTTGGAAAGAGAATAACCAGAAATGCTAACGAAAATATGAAGAAAATCTACTTGGTAATGACAATGTTGTGCCTGCTGGCGATGAGTGCGACAGGTGCAGTAGTGAAACGAGGCACCATGACGACGCTGGTGGACAGTTGCGGCTTCTTCCCCCAGATCAGCCCCGACGGACAATGGCTGCTCTACTCCCCCACCGAGGGCACCAGCCTGATGCTGAAGCACCTCTCGACCGGCGAGATCACGACAGTCGCCAGTACGGGCTATCCGGGGTTTGACGCCATCTTCGGCCACGACGGCAAGGTGTATTACGTCACCCAGCAGCGCAAGGGCAACGGCCTGGTCTATCGCGCGGGCCACTGCTATGACCCCTCGACGGGCAAGGATAAAGTGGTGCTCAAGCCACAGCACGGCCGCGTGCAGGCCATCAATGGCACCTCGGGCACCGTCATCAACGGCGAGCAGCAGATCTACCGTTCCAACGGCAACGTGGGCTCATGGGTCTATACCCGCGGCGACAAGCTCTACTTGATCGACGGCTCGGGCAGCAAGCGTGCCTTGCAGCCCGTGATGGACAGCAACGGCTACCTGTGGGCATCGCTCTCGCCCGACGGCTCCAAGATCATGTTTGAAGCGGCATCGCGCGGACTGGTGGTCTGTGACCTGCGCGGCAGGGTCATCGTCGAGTTGGGCCAGTTCTTGATGCCCAGCTGGTATAACGACGAGTACATCATCGCCATGAGCAACGCCGGCAATCCGCGCACCAACGGATCACGCATCTGGCTGCTGTCACTCAACGGCGACTCCAAGGCCATCACGCCCCAGGACGAGCGTGCCGTGCAGCCCATGACGGCTGGCGGCAGGGTCGTCTATAGCATCCTCTACAGCGGTGAGGTCAAGCAGATAGAGCTGGACCTGCCCCACCCCGAAGCTATCCAGGTATCGACCAGCAAGGGCAAGGCGAGCAAGGTGAAAGATCCCGTGAGCGACAAGAAAGTGCCGCGCGTGTTCATCAACCCGGGACACGGAGGCCATGACAGTGACGACCGCCACATCCCCACTTGGGTCTTCAGCGCAAGTGCCACCTACGACTACTATGAGTCCAACTCCAACCTGACCAAGGGTCTTGCCCTGGAAGAGATTCTCAAGAGCAAGGGCTATGAGACGATGATGTCACGCCACACCAACTATACCGAGGACGATCTGGACCTGTATGAGATCGTTGCCCTGGCAGCTAACAGCGGTGCCGACATCTTCTTCTCGATCCACAGCAATGCCACGGGCATTGAGAAACGCATCAACTTCCCCCTCGGTCTGTATCGCGGCTGGGATGGCAAACCTGCCGTTGAGGGCAGCCTCAAACTGAGCCAGGCCGTGATGAAACAAGCCGCCACCAACGAGCTGGCCGTGTGGACCCATGATGAGCGCAGCCGCGGTGACTGGTCTTTTTACCCCGATTGGGGCTACAAGGTGGGACTGGGCGTGCTGCGTTTCAACAAGCTGCCCGGCATGTTGAGCGAGGGTTCCTTCCACGACTACCTGCCCGAGCGTGAACGTCTGCTCAACGAGAGTTACTGCTGGTTAGAGGCTTGGAACCAGTCGATCGGCATCGACAACTACTTCGGCCGCAAGGGTAAGTTCAACAGTGGAGTCATCGCGGGCACCGTGCGCTGGAGCGACATGGAACGCACCGACGACGACCAGAGGCTCTTCGGCGAGGATGTCCTCAGACCCGTCAACGGGGCACTGCTGCGCCTCTATAATAGTCGTGACATACTGCTGCGCACCTACACACTCGACGATCTGGACAATGGCGTGTTTGTGTTCACCAATCTGCCCAAGGACAAGTACAAGCTGGAACTGTACTATGGCAGCGACGAACTCTACCAGACTGTCAAGGTGAAGGCGAAGAAGAACCAGACGTCCTACAAGAACCTGAAGATGAAGACAGACCAGAAGCCTAAGAAGAGAGGGGTTAGGCGTTAGGCTTTAGGTGTTAGGCGTTAGGTGTTAGGTGTTAGGTGTTAGGTGTTAGGGCAAGTTATCGACTTGCTAAAGAGAGATATATAACCCAAAAATTGCTTGATTATGAACAAGAGACTGATCATTATGTCAATAGTGGCGGCAATGCTGCTGCCGGCGATGGCACAGGAGGTGGACGTGACCTCACAACGACGCCTGCTTGAAGGGGTCGAGGGACCTGCTTACTATCCAGTGCTGAATGAGGCGGGTAACCGCCTGCTGTTCTTGACCGAGGACGGCGCGTTGAAGTATCATGACCTCGCCGATGGCGTCACCACCGTCGTGACCCGCGACTATGTCGCTGTGGGTGATGCCTGCTGGGGCGGCGACGGCAAGGTCTATTATGTGACCCAGGAGACGAGAGAGGATCACCTCGTCTATCGTGCCGGCCAGTGCTTTGACACCATGACGGGCAAATCCACCTTGCTCACCGCGCCACAGCATGGCGCCGTGCGTGCCGTTCCTGCCTCCCGTGGCGGTGCCCTGAAGGCTCCTGGGGGCAAGGGCTACAACTCGTCAAGTGACATCGGCAACGCTGCCTGGACCGAGGGCAACCGCGTCCACGTCACCGTGGGCGGTGAGGAACGCGTGTTCTCGCCCGTGGACTCCTGGGCGGGCTACTTGTGGGCGTCGCTCTCGCCCGACGGTCGCCGTGTGGCATTCTTTGCCGCCGGCAAGGGCATCGTGATCATCGACCTGCGCGGCCAGATGCTTGCCATGCTGGGCAACTATGAGATGCCGTGCTGGTACAATAACGACTACCTGGTGGCACAGCACGCCGTGGACCACGGTCACCAGCTCACCTCCTCACAGCTCCTGCTGCTCAAGGCCGACGGCACGTGGCAAGGCGAGCTCACCCGTCCCGCCTCGATGGCGATGCAACCCACCTGTGGTGGCGGCAAGATCGTCTATACCACCATCGACGGCCTGCTGTATGAAATGAAAATCGCTATTCACGAGTAAAACCGCCCTATCGTCATGAAACAATCTATCTTCAAATCAGTTGTAATGGCACTGGTAGCGGTGCTTGCCGTGAACACCTCCACCGCCCAGCAACCCCATGTGTATATCAACCCGGGACACGGGGGCTATGACAGCGACGACCGCAACATGGTCATCTATCCCTTCTCCCAGGGCGACAGTGCCGGCTCGTGGGAGTCGAAGTCCAACCTGCGCAAGGGTCTCGCCCTGCAAGAGATCTTGCAGAAGAAGGGTTACAAGACCAGCATCTCGCGTGTGACCAACACCACGGCCGACGACCTGGCCCTCTCGACCATCGTCGCCCTGTGCAACCAGAGTGGAGCCGATGTCTTTATCTCGATCCACAGCAACGCCACGGGCACCAGTGCGGTGAACAACTTCCCGATGGTGTTCTACCGCGGCTACACGGGCAGTCCCCAGATCGCCAATGCCGATGTGCTGGCTGCCGACCTGGAACCCTACCTGTATGCCAGCCAGAGCACCGTGTGGACCCACAATTACCAGATCTGGGGCGACTGGTCCTTCCGTCCCGAGTGGGGCACCCAGGGCTATGGCGTGCTGCGCGGCAACCGTGCCGTCGCCAACCTGAGCGAGGGATCCTTCCACGACTACATCCCCGAGGCCTACCGCCTGCTGGGATTCCAATACTGCTGGATGGAGGGGTGGAACCTCTCGTTGGGCACCGACAAGTACTTCAATCGCCTGGGCAACTTCAGCCAGGGTGCCGTGACGGGCAACGTGCGTGACGACCGCATCAAGCGCCTGCAAGAGAACCCGCAGCCGTTCATCGTCTATGGCGACGATGGCCTGATGCCCATCCACAACGCCACCGTGCGCCTGATAGACGATAACGGCACCGAGGTGCAGCGCACCACGACCGACACCCTCAGGAACGGCATCTACACCTTCAAGTATGTCAATCCCGGCATCTACACCGTTGAGGTCTCGGAGCCGTCCCACTTCACCCAGACCCACGAGGTGACTGTCAATGCCAATGCGGCAACCTACCAGAACTTCTTCCTCAAGCGCGTGCGCGACACGCCTCCCGTGGTGGTCGATTACAGCCCCGTGTGGCACGAGGGCGATGCTGCCGTGAAGTGCAGTCACCCCATCACGCTCACCTTCAACTGGGACATGGACAGCGTGACCACGTGCAGTGCCTTCACGCTCGACCCGCCCGTGGAGGGCAACTTCAAGTGGGAGGATTCCTACTACAGGCTGGTATTCACCCCCAAGGATGCCCTGGACGTGAACACGCTCTACACGCTCACGCTCAAGAAGAGTGCCGAGCATGGCGGCGGCACGCCGATGGAGGAGGACTTCACGATGCAATTCTACACCCAGCCGCGCAACCACCTGAGCGAGCTGGCTGTATTCCCCTATGAGGGCGCACCGGTACACTACACCAAGCCCACCGTTGAGCTGCGTGTCGATTCGCTGTTAGACACCTACAACCTGTTCCAGCGACTGCGCGTCCTCGACAGCGAGGGCAACGAGCTGGCTTGGAACAAGCGCAGCATCAAGTACAACAAGCGGGGCGACGACTATGGCTACGTGCGCATCCCGCTGGTCAAGAACATCGAGGCCGGCAAGCAGTATCACCTCATCCTTGACGCCGACATCGCCGACACCGCTGGCATCCACCTGCCCGCCCAGCGCGACATCGCCTTCCTGGGCGTTGACGCCGGGGCCGACAAGCCCGAGATGGAAGTCATGGAGGAGTTTGAGAACGCCGACGACTACCGTGCCATCAGGGGTAATGTCTATAGTACCAGCACCTACACGTTCCCGACGACGAACTCGACCGAGAGGCTGTTCGGCAACAAGTCCTTGCAGGTCGATTATGACTTGCAAGGCCACAAGACGGCAACCGTCATCATCGAGCCGCAGCCGCAAAATGAGTCGGACATCCGCTACAGCCGCGGCGACACGGTGGGTTTCCACGTGTGGGGCGACATGAATTACAGTACACTCTATGTGGCATTTGAGGGTGAGAACAACAATTGCGTGCTTCCCGCCACGACCATCGATTTCCATGGCTGGCGATATGTGACCGTGCCCATCCCTGTCGATGACGAGAGCCTGACAGATGACAGTTACAGGTTCAACGGTTTCATCTTGAGGGGCGAGAGCGAACTGATGCGCGAGACGGGCACCATCCGCTTCGACAACCTGCTGCGCGGTGCCAACAGCGGCATCGATGAGGTGCCCATCGCCAATATGCAGGTGCGCCATGACGGCGACTACATCGTCGTGAGTGCCGACACCTGGGTGCAGGGCGTGGAACTGATCGACGTCCAGGGCCACACCGTCAAGACCGCCAGCGGAAACTGCCCGAACGTCTCGGGCATGACCCCGGGCGTTTATCTCGTCCGTGTCCACATCAACGGCCGCACCGCCAGTTACAAAATCAGGCTTTAGGCTAATGCGAGCAAGCTCGCAGTTTAGAGTTTAATGAGGCATCCGCAGTCACTCGTTTGTCAGTGGCGCGGATGCTTCTTTATCCATTATGCTTTATCCTGCGAGCAAAGCGAGCATACATGCGATGATGACCTCGCCTGGAGGGCGAGCCTCATGAGTAACCCGTAGTAATGCTGGCGAGCGAGCAACGCGAGGGAGTCAGCATCACCACGGGTATTACGATACGAGTAACTGTCGCCGGAGGCGACCCCTTGCTTGCCATTGGTCGGGGTCGCCTCCAGCGACGACTCAGATTGTCTTTACCCGTGGTGCCTGTCACTACACTCGCATTGCTCGTTTCGCTGACAGGTACCACGGGTTATTTATCGGACACCCTCCGGGTGTTTCGTCTCCAACCCATGGCATACCTGCCATCCGAAGTGCAGATGCCGCCTAATGTCTAAAATCTAATGTCTAAAATCTAAAATCTAACGCCAAAAATCTATTTTCTTAAATATTTTTACTATATTTGTGGCGGAATAGCTAACAAATATTATTAACCTTTTAAGAATAGAAAAATCATGGATAAATCAAGACATCTATCGCGATCCATGGGCCGGTGGCTCATGGCGCTGTTGCTGGTGATGCTCTCGTCACTGGCGACAAGGGCCGCCGAGGCCTATGCCTGCTACACGTCGTCGAACACGACGCTGACGTTCTACTACGACAGCCAGCGTTCTTCCCGCCCGGGCATAAAATTTGACATGAATGAGGGTTCAGAACAGCCACGCTGGATTACCAGTGGTTACAACGCTAATGTTACGAGTGTGGTAATCAGTCCTTCTTTTGCTAACGCTCGCCCGACTTCTACCTATTATTGGTTTTATCACATGAATCAGATTACGACTGTTAATGGCCTTAATTATCTGAACACCGAGGCTGTGACAAACATGAGCAACATGTTCTATGAATGCAGTAATTTGACGAGCCTGGACGTGAGCGGTTTCAACACGTCAAACGTGACAGACATGGGTCAAATGTTTTGTGAATGTAGCAGATTGACGGCCCTTGACGTGAGCCATTTCAATACTGCCAATGTGGTTAACATGACCCAAATGTTCTGTTTCTGCAGCAGTTTGACGGCTCTTGACGTGAGTGATTTCAACACTGCCAATGTGACAACTATGTATGGTCTGTTCCAAGGTTGTCTCAAGTTGACGGCCCTTGATGTGAGCAATTTCACTACCCCCAAGGCGATGAAATTGTCTTTCATGTTCCAAGGTTGTAGCAAGTTGACGGCCCTTGACGTGAGCAATTTCAATACCGCCAATGTGACAGAGATGAATTCCATGTTCAATGGCTGTAGCAACTTGACTACCATTTATGCCAGTAGCCTTTGGAGAACTGATGCTGTCACCTCATCAACCAACATGTTTAAAGGATGCACGAGCCTGGTGGGCGGCATGGGTACGACCTACGATGCCGACCACGTGGATGCGGCCTATGCCCTCATCGACGGCGGCACCAGCAACCCCGGCTACTTTACCGAACTAGTCCTTGAACCCTACGCTTGCTACACCCCTGAGAACACGACGCTGACGTTCTACTACGACACCCAGCGCAGCAGCCGCACGGGCACGACCTACGACCTGAACACGGGATCTTTCACTCCCGGGTGGAACAATGTCCATGCCAATGTGACCAAGGTGGTCTTTGACCCCTCGTTCGCCAATGCTCGCCCGACGTCCACCTATGATTGGTTCTATGCTATGGAAAAGCTTCAATTCATCACGGGCATGAGTTACCTGAACACTAGCGAGGTAACCAACATGAGCAGCATGTTCTTTTTTTGCTCTGCCTTGACGAGCCTTGACCTAAGCAGTTTCAACACCGCTAACGTGACCGACATGAGCAGAATGTTCTATTACTGCAAGAAACTGACGAGCCTTGACTTGAGCAGTTTCAACACGGCCAAGGTGACTGACATGTGCGACATGTTCCGTAACTGCTCTAGCTTGTCGAGCCTTGACCTGAGTAGTTTCAACACGACCAACGTGACTGACATGAGCGACATGTTCCGTGGCGGCTCTAGCTTGTCGAGCCTTGACTTGAGCAGTTTCAACACGGCCAAGGTGACCAATATGACTAACATGTTCTATAACTGCACTAATCTGCGGACCATCTATGTGGGCAGTGGCTGGAGCACAGCGGCCGTGGAATATTCCTTAAGTATGTTCAGTGATTGCAGCAGCTTGGTGGGTGGCCAAGGCACGACCTATGACGAGAGCCATGTCAATGCTGCCTACGCCCACATCGACGG
>Ga0247611_10009970_pt1 | contig 11268 bp, 13 predicted proteins | sample 177DNAGHGhighgp2_FD_192422 | JGI IMG/M metagenome (GOLD analysis project Ga0247611, IMG submission 192422) | Sheep rumen microbial communities from Palmerston North, Manawatu-Wanganui, New Zealand - 1770 DNA GHGhigh gp2 | ecosystem: Host-associated > Mammals > Digestive system > Stomach > Rumen... | reverse complement strand
CTCGATGATTTTACTGCTGTAGGTACACCTACAATCACATTTGACGGTGTTGCGAGCGGGTTTAGTGACAGTAATTACGCGACTTGTAGTCTAACAAATCCAGTAACACAAGATAATGTAATACAAATAGAATTGGCAGGTGTTTATAAAACTTTTTCAAGCACACAAGTGCCAATTGCTGATGGTGGTTTTAGGCTAACTTTTGGTGCTAGCACAATCGGGTTGTGGACAACCACTAATACTAAAATATGCGAGATTCAAAATCCTTTACAGGAAAATGATAATTTTAAGATAATTGCAATATTTAATAATACCACAGGACATACATTAAAGTTGTATAAAAATGGTGTATTGGTTGAAAATAATACTAATATTAGTACAGTTGAAAGTTTATCAAAACAAAACTTTAATATAGGAATATGGACTGCAAATGATTCAAGACCTTGGCAAGGTTCTATTGACCTCAACGCATTTAAAATCTACGTTGACGGTGATTTAGTCTACCAACCTTGCTTGAAAATACCTTATACTTGGTCTAAGACGGGTAGTAAAATTGTTGACTCTATTTATCGTGACAGGGTAAATGATATGTATGAGCAGTTTGGTTATGCTCCGTACTATACAATTTCCGATACGGATTTTACGCTGCCGCAAGGAGAAATTTACGGGATGATTGAAAATCTAAGAAAGTTAATTATTCAGAGAACTTCATAAAAGGAGGGATTATGTTTTGCTGGTATCTGAATGAAAAAGTCGGAATATATTTTGATAAACTTCCTTTTGTTGCTGTCAGATATTGTATTCCTTCTATGACAACAGAGGAGAAGTTATCTATTGAAAAATATCCTTTTATTTGCAAAAAAGAACTGGATGTTTGTTTGAGAGATTTTAAAAATAATAAACAATATAAATTTAAAGTCCCAAAAGGTTATTGTTATGACGGAGCTTCAATCCCAAGAATTTTTTGGAGAGTAATAGGTTCCAATACCGATAACAAATTTCTTATTCCTGCTCTTATTCATGATGTAATTTGTGAGCACCATGAATATGTAGACAATGATAGGAGTTTTTCTACAAATATTTTTAATGCACTTTTAGAATGCAGCGGAATTAACAGATTCAAAAGATTTTTTATGAAAAATTCCGTAGCATGTTATCAGACAGTATTTTGCAGATGGAGATGATTAATAAAGGCATTAAGGCATGATGGCAAAAAGGCAATAAGAACGGCAAACTCTTGTTGTCCTATTGCCGAAGTGACTTAGTGCCTTTTTTTATAAAAAGGAGGTTATGTTGATTTATAAACTATTGGATAAACAAAAAGAATTTATTGAAATTCCTCATAATAATGCTCTTGATGTTGCAATATATCAAGGTGGATTCGGAAGCGGGAAAACTTGGTGCGGTTCTCTCTTAGGCATTCTGCTTGCTATGAAATATCCGGGTTGTAAAGGTTTAGTCGGAGCAAAAGAGTATGAATTAGTCAGGAAAACAACTTTGGTTGCATATTTAGACCATCTCGATGCGTTTGGTTTTATTCAGGATAAAGATTATACGTATAATAAAATTGATAAAATAATAAAATTTTCTAACGGATCGGAGATACTATTTACTGCTCTTGAAGATCCGGAAAAGTTTAAATCATTAAATCTTCATTGGGCAGAAATTGAGGAAGCATCACAAATATCAGATTCTTCTTTTAAACAATTAATAGGACGTTTAAGGAATACATACAGGGGAAAACAATGGGTAGATTTTCGATACAGACTTTTTGGGCATACTAATCCTCAGTGTGATAAAGGATGGATTTGGCAAAGATTTGTTGAGAGAAAAAAAGACAACTATCGTTTAATTATTGCACCGACTACTAATAATATATATTTACCGCAGCATTTTGTGCAGTCAATGAAGGAAAGTTTTGATGAAGAGTATTATAGAATAAATGTATTGGGAGAGTTCGGCGATTATTCATCAGGTCTTGTTGTTAAGGGGTTTTCGGAGGAAAATAAAATGAATCTTAAATATAATCCGAATTTACCGCTGCATTTAACCTGTGATTTTAACGTTGATCCGATGTGCTGGGCAGTTGCGCACAAAGATAACGAAGATGTTTATTTTTTTGACGAGATTGTAATTGAAAACACATCAACACAACAATGTATTGAGGAATTTATAAGACGTTATCCGAATCACAAGGCTGAAATTATAATAAACGGAGATGCTTCAGGAGATAATAGAAGCACTCAGAGCGAATACACAAATTATGCGATTATAAAAAATTCTCTTAAAGAATACGGTTATGAAAATGTAAAATTTCGGCTCAGAAACTATAATCCACCTATAATGAACAGAATTTCCGCATTTAATGCAAGAGTCAAAAATTCAAATGGAGAAAGGCATTTGTTTATTGACCCAAGAAGGTGTAAATGGATTCTCTATAATATTTACAACTTATCTTTCAAAGAAGGAACCAGCATTGTTGATGTACCAACACATACACAAATAAAATCCGACAGGGAGTCTAAATTTTTGGAACATCCGTTTGATGCGGTGAGTTATCTCGTTGAATATTACTGGAGGCTGAGAGGATAGGTTTACAAAAATGAATCGGAGGTCCCTGACAAACTGCATCCAAATTGCAAATGTTCAGTAGAAGAAATTTCGACAAAAGAAGAAATATGACATATATTTTTATAATTAACTATACCAAAATATATATTTTGGTATAGTTAAAATATTTTTATTCTTGAATAATCGGGCTTATAGGTGTATAATAATATAGTGTGAAGGTGTTTATATGGTTAATGATTTATCCGCAAATTTAAGACCTTATTCTTACGGAAATATTTTGCGTGCCGGTGTTTTGCCAAATGGACGTGTTATGTATGATGTTATTGATTCGGAAGGGCATAAAGCCGGTAAACTTTCTCTCCCCGAAGCTCAAGTTGATAAATTTGAAGAATCATATAAAGGAATTCTTGACTCTGCTCCAAAAATTCAGGCATATGTAAAAGCCAATTCTTCTCAAGAATCAATATCAAAACGAAGAAATATAGCAAGAAGTATTGTTTTTGCATCCGGAGTTGCAGGAGCGACAATTCCGTTAATGATTTTAAGAAAAACTTCTTCAATTACAAAGAAAATTTTGGGTTTAGTAGCCGGAATCGTAACAGGATTATCTGCAGGATTTATTACGTCTCTTGCAGTTACAACTCCTCCGGGAGCTTTTGAATTTGCAAAATCTACAAGAACACTTTCTACTCTCGACATTCAGCCGGTCTTAGACGAAAAAGCTTAATTTCTGATTTACCAGTTAACAGATTCTATCAATTCAATTTCGTATCCGTCCGGATCTTTGATAAAAGCTATCATTGAACCTTTGCCGTTTAAGTCAAAAGGTTCATAAAGATATGAATAACCAAGTTCTTTCAAATGTTTTGTGAATGATTCAAAAGAATCTACGCTAAATGCAAAATGACCAAAACCACTGCCTATGTCATAACCGTTTTCAGGAGTTTCATCATTATATGTAAGTTCAATTTGGCAAGTATTGTTTTCATCGGTTAAAAAGTATAGCCAACAGTCCTCAAGTCTGCGTTTTTCCGTTAACTTCATATTTAGAAGCTCCGTATAAAACTTTAAAGACTCTTCAATATTTTTAACCCTTATCATAGAATGTAAAAATTTCATATATTACTCCTTGTTTATAATCATGATATAATTATACATTATGAAACATATTTTTGAACAAACGGTATATTACGGTGATACAGATGCATACGGTGTAGCTTGGCACGGTTCTTATTTGAGATGGATGGAGCAGGCAAGAGTTGAGTTTTGTCGTGCTATTGGTATAGACCTTGTAGAGATGAGAAAACAAGATGTTGCTATTCCGGTAACTAATCTTAACATAAGATACAAAGCTTCGGCACTGCTTGATGAAAGAATTGTAGTAGAAACAGAGATTACAGAGATGACTCCGCTGGTTGTTCAGTTTACCCAAACAATTAAAAATAAAGCTACAGACAAGGTTTATACAATCGGAAAAATTGAAGTAGTTGCTGTAAATAATGAGGGTAAAATTTACAGAAGAATCCCTGAAATTCTGAGAATCCCATGCGAAAAAGCAATGACGGAGTAAAATATGCCAAGATTGAATAAATATATTGCTTCAACGGGTTTATGTTCACGCAGAAAGGCAGATGAGTTAATCACAGAAGGAAAAGTCTGTGTTAACGGTAAAACAATTACAGAATTAGGGTTTTATATTCGGGAAAAGGACAAGGTTGCAGTAGAAGGCAAATATATTTATCCCCAGAAGCTTGAATATTACAGATTTTATAAGCCAGCAGGTTATATTACAACTCTCGATGATGAAAAAGGCAGGAAAACTATATATGATATTATTCCGCCTGAGCTTAAACATCTAAAACCTGTAGGCAGATTGGATAAAGATTCAACCGGACTTTTGATTCTTACAAATGACGGCGAACTTATCAATCAAATGACACATCCGTCACTCAAAGTTCCAAAGGTTTATATGGTGACAATAAACGGAAGATTTACGGAAAAACACGCGGAAGAAATGCTTTCCGGAATAGAAATAATCACCGATACAAATGAAAAGAAAATTGCATATGCCCAAACTCTTCCTATTGAAGTTTCTAATAAATCCTCCATAATCCAAGTTGTTTTGCATCAGGGAATAAACAGACAAATTCGTAAAATGTTTGCAAAGCTCGGTTTTGAGGTTGAGGTTTTAAAACGTATCCAACATGCAATTATAACGCTTGAAGGTCTTAAAAAAGGTCAGGTGAAAGTAATTAAACCAAAACAGATAAAGCAGCTTCAAGCATACTTAGCTAAAATCCAAAAAGATGATAATTCCCCGAAAAAGGAGGAAATTTGTTAAGGATTGCAATAACCGGAAACATCGCTGCCGGAAAATCTCAGGTAGAAAAAATCCTTTCCGAAGATTTTCCTGTATATGATACAGATATTATGGCTCATGAAATTCTTGATACAATTACCGATTTTTACGGATATGACGTTTTTGAAAACGGAAAAATTAACCGTAAAAAGCTTGGCAAACTCGTGTTTTCAAATCCTAATTTAAAAGAAAAACTTGAACATCTCATTCATCCGAAAATCAGAGAAAAAATATTAAATATATATGAGCGGCATTCAAATGACAGTTTTGTGTTTGTTTCTGTTCCGCTTTTGTTTGAATCAGGTTTTAATGATTTATTTGATAAAGTTTTGCTTGTTACCGCAAATGAAAATATCAGACTCGAACGTCTGAAATCACGAAATAATTTATCGGTTGAAGAGGCTAAACAGCGCATTAACGCTCAAATGCCGCAAGAATCTAAGCTAAGCAAGGCAGACTATATTATTTCAAACAATTCTACGTTTGAAGATTTAGAAAAACAGGTTAGCCAATTTATAAAAAAAATAAAAGGGATTCCCTAAAAGAACCCCTATGGTTGTTTTCTTTTTAAACTGTTTCTCTTTCTTTTCTCGTGAGATTCCCTCTCCTCGTTGTATACCGTTTTCTCGGTACTTTCTTTTTTTCCCTTTTTCGCGTCTATTTTGTAAAATTTTAATCCAGTAATGCTTCTAAGATTCTGGCATTTTTGTCAGCCAATGTGTTTTGTCTGACTTGAGAACGTGTGATGTAACTTCTCAAAGCTTCTCTGATAAGTTCAGAACGTGATCTGCTTTCATTTTCTGCGACTTCGTCGATTTTGCCCAAAAAGCTTTCAGGCATGGAAATTAGTACTCTAGCCATGTAATTCTCCTTTTTATAATATCTCGTTTTCCTTTTTAGTTTTGATATATATATAAAGTATTTCTTTATAAAAAAATTGCCTTTTTTATATAAAAATTGTATATAAAACATGTAAGAAATCTCTAAAATATGCAAAAATAAAGCATTATTTAGGTTTACAAAACTTAACAATTTTTTGTTGTTTTATTTAATACATTAATATTTCATTTTCATTTAGCTGAACTTCAAGTTTTTTCTTTGCTAAATTGCTGTTAATTTCTAAATTTTCACAGAGAATTGTTTTTAAATAATCAGGGAGCTCTTCTTGTTTTACCGGTTCACCGTTAGATGTAATCGGTATATCAACTTTATCTTTATTCTTTGAAAAGAAATTAAATATTTCAGAATCTTCTTTTTTAAGAATGTCACCGCTTGTAATAGTTGTGGTTTCTCCGACTCTTTTTATTTCAATCGGAGTGCCGATACTCATACCGTTTAATCCTTTTTCACCAAGCACTTTACCATTTATGTCCATAGTTTTTCCTCCATAAGAAAAGCCTACGGGAACAACTGTTACATTTTTCTTTATCGCAAGTATTTTGTTAATTAAGCTTGCAACACCGCCTTGAAAACGATGGTATAAATCTAAATCTCCACGTATTGCCAATCTTCCTTCTGGAAATATAAAAATATTACACTTATTACGGACAAAGTCTTTTACAAGAGGAAGAAATGCTCTTGCATTTACGCCTTTATCACCGCCAATGACACTTGCATCAATACCTACCGCGCCAAAGTTTTCAAAAGCTTTTCTTTTCGTAGGATTCATTGTTTTTAAAATATCTTCATTTAAAATAATTTTCGGCAAAGGAAAACTTTCTTTTCCGGTTTTTTTATACGCATCACTCAATAAAGTGTTTAAAACTGCAAGCATTTGCGGGTCTTCAGATTGATTGGAGTGGTTCATTATAAAGATTACTGACTCACCTTTTTGTGCAAGTTTTTCTAAAATCATATCTTCGATATTTATATCAATAACTTTTTGGGTACTGTACAATCTTCCTATTTCGCTAAGCTGTTCAAGATATAATTTTGTCGGTTCTGCTTTTATGTTCGCAATATTTTGTGTAATTTGTTTTCTTGCTTTCGGTTGGAATAAATCGGACAATTTGTTTCCAATAATACGCATTGCGTATTCAATCCCTCTTGTTGCTTTTGTGCTTGCAAGTTGAGCAGAAGGAATATTGCCTTTAAAAGAAAAACTATCTCTCTCACCCTTCGGGAGAAAGTTGGGGTGAGGCTCCACACAAAGAGGAGTATATTTGGGAGCATATAAAAATTCATTATTTATTTGCATACAAACACTTCTTTTCTTTTTGGGGATTGTTTGGAATTTTTATTTATCCATACACCTATAAAACAACTGAAGATTGAGAATTGCCTAAATTAAAGTAAATGTAACGAAATATTAAAAATATTTTAGTTAAAAAAAGGTCAAAGTTAATTAAAACTTTGACCTTTTTTGATATTTATATTTCATATTTTAATCTACGAGGGGATTTTTTTATCATTGTCGGTTGTTTCTAAATCTTTTAAATTGTCTATGCTGCTGGATAAACTTTTATTGCCTGAATAACCGCTTAATTGTGAAGTTAACGTATAAGAACCAAGTGCTCCGACTAATCCGACTGTTCTTTCCGGAGAACCCGGTTCTGTATTATTGCCTCTATCATTATTTGATGCATATACAGACCAATCGAAAGAAGAACCTGCCCATTCCGGTTTGTTTTGGCTGTATGCTAATTCAGAAACTTCATTATGCTTGGAATTCATTGCGATTTGTTGTGACATACCGTAATCAAAATCTGTTTGTAATGCCAATGAAGCAGCTGCAGTTGTTCCCAATCCGGCAGCAGCGGCTATGTTTGTGAGATTTGATTTATTAATTTTAATTCTTGCTTGAAAATTTTGACTGTATGGGGTTGTTGCGTTGATATTCATATTTAAACCTTTCTTCTTTTGTGGGATATACAACAACATGAAAAACTGTAAAAAATAAATTTGCTGATTAAAAAAAATGCTTTACAAAAATTTACATTATCTATTATGTTGTAAATGTTTAATTAATATATTTTTCTATTTTTATTGCTTAAATTAAATCAGTATGTATCATGATAATTATTCTTGGAATAAAAAAATGATTAACAGAGTAATCGAATTTTTAAAAAAATATAATTTGCAGGATAAAACTGTTATAGTCGGATTTTCCGGCGGTTATGATTCAATGTGTTTATTGGATATATTATCAAAAATAAAGGATTTGCCGGAGTTTTTTGATTTAGAAGTTGTCGCTGCTCATTTTAATCACAATTGGAGAGGTGAAGAGTCTTTGCGTGAGCAGGAAGTATGCAGGTTATTTGCAGCTTCAAGGGGATTTGAGTTTTATACAAAAAATGCACCTTCAAATTTAAAAAAGACGGAAAATGATGCGCGTATTGCTCGGTATGAATTCTTTGAAGAAGCTTATGAAGAATACGATGCTGATGCAGTATTTACGGCTCATAATAAAGACGATAATGCCGAAACTGTTTTGTACAGAATTATCAAAGGAACCGGAATTGTCGGTTTAAGAGGCATTTCCGAAAAAAGAAAATATTTTTACAGACCATTTTTAAAAACTTATCGTTCAGAGATTGCACAATATTGTAAAGAAAATAATCTTACTCCAAATCAAGATTCTTCAAATAATAACACGGCATATAAAAGGAATTTTCTCAGATTAAACATTTTACCTGTATTGGAAAAAATTAATCCGGAAGTTAAAGATTCTCTCAATATTCTTGCCGAAAATGCAACAAGCGATAATGAAATTATTGAAGAATATCTTGAAACAATGAGGCCAAATGTTTTCAACGGTAATACCATTAATGTTGAAGAGTACAAAAAATTATCAAAACCTATTAAAAAACGTTTCGTGTATGAGTTTATACAAAAGCTTGATTTGGATTATGATTCTAAAAAAGTAAATGAAATATTCAATTTTATTGAAGGAAATATTGATAAAAGAAATGGTACAACATTATCATTAACAACGGCAATGTGGTTATATACGGATAATAAAATTATAGAAACAATTCCACATAAAAAACAACTTTTAGATGCTGTTTTGGAGCCTATAAAGATAACAAAAGAGGGAACGTATAAATTTGGTTCAAATACTTTGACAATAAAAAAATATGAAGAAGGAAAATTGTTTGTTTTCCCTGAATCAACTGCAAAATTTGCGTACATAGATTTGTCAAATGTAGGTTTTCCTTTGACAATAAGAACAAGACAAGATGGTGATATTATTACGCCTTTCGGAATGAAAGGTACAATGAAGCTTAAAAAGTATATGAACGGAAAAGGTGTTTCAAAGCACAAACGTGACACAATACCTCTTTTATGTAACGATACCGAAGTTTTATGGGTAACCGGAGTAGGTATAAATGATAAAGTCGGTGTAAAAATAAAGCCGACCCACGTTATAGAGGTAGAAAAGGAGTAATATGAACAGAGCAGATAACATTAAGCAGTTTATATCCGAAGAACAAATCCAAAGTCGCATTAAAGAATTAGCTGCAAAACTTAATGAAATATATAAAGATGAAGAGTTGTATCTGGTTGGAGTTTTAAAAGGCTCTGTAATGTTTATGACAGATTTGGCAAAGCGTTTAACAATGCCGGTAAAAATGGAATTTGTAAGATTGTCCAGTTACGGTTCGGGAACAACTTCCGCAGGGAAGATAAATGCGGTTGATTTATCTCTTCCTGATTTGGGCGGAAAAAATGTTTTGATAGTAGAAGATATTATAGATACGGGAAATACGGCAAAATTTTTGGTGGATTTTTTAAATCAAAAATTTAAGCTAAAAGATTTAAAATTTTGTTCATTGTTGGACAAAAAAGCAAGACGGGTTAATGATATGCAACCAGACTATTATTGTTTTGATGTTGAAGATAAATATTTGGTAGGGTATGGTATGGATATTGACGGTAAATATCGTAATTTGCCGTATATCGGATACATAGAGGTATAAAAATAACTTATATCAGTTTAAAATTTTATAACAGATTAGTTTTAAGGAGTTTTTTATGTACGATATCAGAAAAATTAGTGAGGATGTTATATATACAGGTTGTTCGGACAGATGTCTAAAACTATTTGAAAGTGCGTATCCGATACCAAGCGGTATTTCATACAATTCTTTTTTAATTCTTGATGAAAAAACAGTTCTTATGGACACTGTTGATAAAGCTTGTTCGGGACAGTTTTTTCAAAATCTTGAGGCTGCCTTAGACGGAAGGGATTTGGATTATTTAATTATTCATCATATGGAGCCTGACCACGGTGCTTTATTGGAGGATGTTATTTCAATTTATCCGGAAGTTAAAATTGTAACAACCGCAAAATCAGTTGCTCTTATTAAGCAATTTTTCGATTTTGATATTGATTCAAGGGTCATGATTGTTAAAGAAGGTGATACCTTAAACACAGGTAAACACGAATTTGTATTTACTATGGCGCCGATGGTTCATTGGCCGGAAGTTATGGTCAGTTATGATAAGACAGATAAGGTTTTGTATTCTGCTGATGCTTTCGGCTCTTTCACTCCGATAAATGGCAATCTGTTTGATTCTGAGGTTGATTTTGATAAAGATTATCTTGATGAAGCAAGAAGGTATTATACAAATATAGTCGGTAAATACGGACCTCAAGTTCAAATGCTGCTAAAAAAGCTTAGTACATTTGAAGTTAATGAGATTCGCCCTCTACACGGTTTAATAATAAAACAAAATATTGATAAATTTATAGAAAAATACGACATGTGGTCTAAATATGAGGCTGAAGAAAAATCTGTACTTATAGCTTATTCTTCCGTATACGGAGGAACGGAAAATGCAGTTAATATTCTTGCAGGAAAACTTGCAGACAAAGGAATTAAGGGCATAAAAATGTACAACGTTTCTCAAGTTCATCCGTCTTATGTTTTGTCAGATGCATTCAAGTATTCTCATATTGTTTTTGCAACAACAACATATAACAACGGTATTTTTGAAACAATGGAACATCTTTTGCACAATATTTCCGCTCATAATCTTCAAAACAGAAAAGTGGTTCTTATCCAAAACGGTTCTTGGGCTCCGACTTGCGGAAATGCAATGAAAAATATTTTAGAAACATTGAAAGGTACAGAAATCATAGATGAGTCAATTTGTATAAAATCCGCTCTTAAAGAAGAACAATTATCAGAGCTTGAATGTTTGGCAGAAAAGATTGCTTTAAGTATTAGAGAATCAGATAAAATATTGCAAACAGTAGGATAAAGCAGGGGGGGTTATTAAGGGTATTCCCTCACCCGCCCCCTATTCCGAAGGACGAGGGAAGAAAAATTATAAAGGAGAAAAATTATGCAAAAGTATGTATGTTCAGTGTGTGGTTACGTTTATGATCCTGA
>Ga0247611_10009968_pt1 | contig 11268 bp, 5 predicted proteins | sample 177DNAGHGhighgp2_FD_192422 | JGI IMG/M metagenome (GOLD analysis project Ga0247611, IMG submission 192422) | Sheep rumen microbial communities from Palmerston North, Manawatu-Wanganui, New Zealand - 1770 DNA GHGhigh gp2 | ecosystem: Host-associated > Mammals > Digestive system > Stomach > Rumen ... | reverse complement strand
AAATTACCTGTTAGGTATTCTCAAAGAATGAAGAGAACCAACGATATGTTTTTGTGTATGGCTACTGATGATGTAGAAACCGGCGGTATATTCATCCATTAGTTCAAGGAATTGAATAAGTCCGACTGCGTCACACTTTTCTCTTCAAATAGTTGAAATAATTGACAAAAAAAGGGATGAATTTGTTTGGCAATTAAAAAGAAATCACTAACTTTGCATTACACAAAAGGTGTTACACCAAAAGTGAAACGCCAAAAGTAAAATGAATTATGGCAAAGAAAAAGTCTTATCAACCCAAGAATCCCTTTATTTATGAGGGTTATGAAGGACCAGATTATTTCTGTGACCGAACAGAAGAGACGGAGAAAATCATTTCTCATCTTCAAAATGGGCGTAACATTACGCTTGTTTCACCACGAAAAATAGGAAAAACAGGATTAATTAAACATGCTTTTAATCGAATTAAGCAAGAAAACAAAGACGCTATTTGCATTTATACAGACATTTTCCATACCCAAAACCAATACGAATTTGTTCAGACATTGGGTAGGGCTATCATACAAGAAAGGCTACTTGATACCCGACAACCCATAGAAAAAATACTCAACTATTTTAGCAAATGGCGACCTACTGCCAGTCCTGATCCTATTACGGGGATTCCCACTATCTCAATAGCCATTGACAGGTCGAACACCGAATATACCATTAAGAGTATTTTTGACTATCTGCAACAAAGCAACAAGGAAGTATATGTTGCCATTGATGAATTTCAAACCATCGTCGATTACCCAGAGAAGGGTACGGAAGCATTATTGCGGTCGTATATCCAATTCATTCATAATGCCCATTTCGTCTTTTCTGGCAGTAAACAACACCTGATGTATGAAATGTTTGGTTCACCCAAACGACCGTTCTACCAAAGCACGGCCATGTTAACGCTCAATCCTCTTCACGAAGAAATCTATTATGCCTTTGCCGCTCGTTTCTTTCAAGCCAAAAAGGGGGAAATAACAGAAGAGGTTTTCCATCAATTATATCAGCAATTTGATGGTTACACTTGGTATCTGCAATCAGTACTGAACCGTCTTTACGAATATGAAAAGAAAGTAACTGATTACCAACAAGTGAAAGAGGCCATACTCAGCATATTGGCAGACAAGGCAAGCCAATATGAAATGTTAATGACCTTTCTGACTGACAATCAATTGAGTCTGTTAAAGGCTGTCGCATTAGAAAACATCGTTGCACAACCTCTATCCAATGAGTTCGCCAAGAAATATGAACTGCCAAATAGTAGTAGTATCAAGAAAGCCTTGGATGTTTTAAAGGAAAAAGACCTCGTATATCAAGGTCAAAAGGGATATTTCATTTATGACCGTTTTCTTGACCTTTGGTTAAAACGAACGTTTTACTAATTCTTCTCACGTCACGGGGATAATGAATAAGGTGGAAATGCGTAACACATTTCCACCTTATTATTATATAACCCTTCTCGAAAATTAGTCGAGTTGAGCAAGCTTGTTGTCAGAGCCAAGCACGTCAGTGATTTTATGCTTGTACATCTTCTCCATCTCGTCACGAGCGGGACCACAGTACTTACGTGGGTCGAACTCACCGGGCTTCTCAGCAAGCACCTTGCGCACAGCAGCAGTGAAAGCCAGACGAGAGTCTGAGTCGATATTAATCTTGCAGACAGCACTCTTAGAAGCCTTGCGGAGCTGCTCTTCAGGAATACCTACTGCATCAGGCAGCTTGCCACCGTACTGGTTGATGATGTCAACATACTCCTGAGGAACAGAAGAAGAACCGTGGAGCACAATGGGGAATCCGGGAAGCTTCACCATGATAGCATCGAGCACGTCGAAAGCCAATGGAGGAGGAACGAGCCTGCCTGTCTTCGGGTCACGTGTGCACTGCTCTGGAGTGAACTTGTAAGCACCGTGGCTGGTACCGATTGAAATAGCAAGAGAGTCAACACCTGTGCGGCTTACAAAGTCAATTACTTCCTCAGGCTTTGTATAATGAGACTCAGCAGCAACAACCTCGTCTTCAACACCTGCCAACACACCAAGCTCACCTTCTACGGTTACATCAAACTGATGTGCATATTCCACAACCTTCTTTGTCAGAGCAATGTTCTCCTCATAAGGAAGAGCACTACCATCAATCATTACAGAAGAGAAGCCCATGTCTACACAGCTCTTGCAGAGCTCGAAACTGCTTCCGTGGTCGAGGTGAAGGGCGATCTCAGGATGAGCGCAACCTAATTCCTTGGCATACTCAACAGCACCCTGAGCCATGTACTGAAGCAGAGTCTGGTTGGCATACTTACGTGCACCTGCTGATACTTGCAGGATAACCGGAGACTTCAAATCAGCAGAAGCCTTGATGATGGCCTGCAGCTGCTCCATGTTGTTAAAGTTGAATGCGGGGATAGCATAACCGCCATTAATGGCACGGGCAAACATTTCCTTTGTGTTTACCAAGCCGAGATTCTTGTAACTTACCATAATTATATTAAGTTTAAAACATTAAAAATCTACTTGTTCTTGACGATTGCAAAATTAACATTTTAATTCCGCAATGCAAAACGATAAAACATTTTTTAATGTCACTTACAAGTTAAAAAAATATATTATTGCCCACTCTACGGCATCCCCTACTCGTTTTGACAACTGCATCTTACAATTAAGACTTTCCCTCACTTTCTTCAAAGACGGTAAGAAAAAAAGGCGTACTGTATGACCTTTACACAGTACGCCTTTCAACAAGTTATCCTTACAGACAATTATCTCATTACTTTCAAGACACGACCATCGCTCATCCTGACGAGGTTCAGTCCGCACTGCATCTGACTGATACGTTTACCTTCGGCAGTAAAGATAGCCTCTGTCTCAGAGACGGAAGACCGTCCGTTTATTGTTTCGATACCTGTATTGAGCTTAGCTGTAGCCTTCTGGCTCAGACCACCGAACTCGTTGACAGCTTGCACTTGATAGACGGCACCGTCTTCTGCACCACTGAACGAAGTCTCTTTGGTGAATCCTGCTACCTCTCCATTCTTCGTGACGACATAACAGATGGCATAGGGAACAGGTGCCCAGGTGATAGTGTTGCCATAGATGCCGGCAACAGGAGCATCACAGGCTTCACACATCAGGTCGGGTTGCCAGTTGTCGTCTCCACCCATCACGTTCTTGATGGTGTATTGGGCAGCCTCCTCATCGGTCAGGAAGTTCTTCACGTTGAAGCGTTCAACCTTCTCACCCGTATCACGGTCGGTATAATAGTAATAGGTCTCACGCTGGCTCAGGTCAACAGGATTTCCGTTTGCATCTACTGTATTGTAGTCGGCCCAGAGTGCGGGCAGTCCACCCATCGTATTATACCAGCCCTTTGCAGGAATATTGATGAAAGTCTGTGTGTTGATGAACACTGTCTTCGGCTCGTTGTGCCAGGGACGACCCAGCCAGACGTCGGTCACGTTAATACCTGCACGCGGACGGATGACATTATTCTGGAACACATAGCCCCACTTCACGTCGGCGGCGTGGCTTGGTGCTACGATGTAACCACCCGACGGACGGTTAATCTCCAGCGTGTCACCATCCAGATAGACGTTTCCGGAGTTATAGATAAAGTCTACAGCACCCTCAATCACTGAGTTCCTGATATAGTGGCGGTTGTTGGAAGTGGAGGTCGTAATCCATGTGTCCTGATAAGACAGCAGAGCTACCCCGTTCATGGCGATGCGGTCACCGATGGTGTTCAGCGCCAGGGCCTGCGGACCGTTCAGTTGCTCATGTCCGTAGATATTCTCCATGGTCAGGTTCTCGAAGAAGCAGTTGTTGGCATTCACCACCACAGTGGCAGCCACGCTGACATGCTGTGCATTCTCACCACCCGCCATACGGTCGTCCTTGATGACGGTCATGTCACGATCCTGACCAATCAGGTGCATATAAGGCTTCGTCTTGGGAATGTCCACATGCTCCTTGTACTGTCCGTTCTTGATGAAGATGAGCCAAGGCTTGGCACGTCCCTCTGGAGCTGCATCGATGGCTGCCTGCACACTCGTATAGTCGCCCGATCCATCTGCGGCAACCACGGCGTCGTACAGTCGCTGTTCTGGCTGCTTGCGCTCCATGGTTGTGAAGTGAATGGTAGTCGCTGCCACTTTGTTTCCACTGCGGCTGACAAGCACGCCCTCAGGCATCTCGAAGGTATATTCGGTTGCATATTTCAGACCACTGTACTTGAAGATGGCACTCTTGCCACTGATGATTGGGGCGATCTCTTCGCCGTCAAGCGTAGCGACACCCTCACCAGCCTTAATCTTGTTATCAAAGTTCAGTATCACCGAACCATTGGCGCTGACATCGTTGGCACCTTCGGCTGGATTGCTGCTCACCAGCTTTGCCACCTGTTCAGCACCGCCGGCAAGGTCTGCAAGTACGAATATTTCTGCGATGGAAGTACCGTCGTAGTCACTGGCGACACCCACCTTCTCTGATGTACGGTCGGGCATCCAGCGGATATACACGCGATCCTGATTATTGGCATCTTCGGGAAGCTTGAACTCCTTCGGACCATCCCAGCCACGTGCAGGAGGATTGAACTCACCAATCTTGGTGAAGTTCACACCATCGACAGAGTACTCCACGTTGTTCACACTATAGGTGTTGTAGTCATCGCCGAGGCACGACGAGATTAAGAGGTTCTCATAGCCCTTGGACGAGAAGCTGATTTCCCAGTACCATTCCTCAGAGAGATACTTCCAGATGCGGGCGGCATACTTGCCGTTCTCCTGTCCGTTGTTGATGCCACGGGTAAGCCAACTGGTGGTCGTACCATCGGCATTGCGCAGTGAGAGCATACCGGCATTGTCTGATTCTGCCTTGTAGTCTGCGGCGCGGTCTTTCGAAGGCTGATCGTAGTAGAGATCCCAGCCCACGATATAGTCAGCAGCCGAGAAGTTGGCTGTGACGTTTTTCTCGCCGTCCATCTTCAACTCACATTCCTGCTCCGTACCTGTGGCATCGCCTTCCCATCCTGTGAAGGTCAGTATGCGGTTGTTGATGGCTGTCAGTTTCACGTCGGTTCCTTCTTCATAGTAGTGTACGCCGTCCACGATGTTGCCCGTGGGAGCAAACTGTACAAGATTGTCGTTGACACCCTCTGAACGCTTCAGGTTCAGGGCATAGACATTGTTCTTCGTATAGGTAGCCACAAGCGTGGTGTTAGCCATTATCTCGAAGCTGTAGGGATTCTCCTCTGAAACGGTTTCACCATTCTCATCGACCCATGCAGTGAAGTGATAGCCGAAGTTCTCTGAAGCACTGACGGTGATCAGTGTACCTTCATCAAACTCGTTGCCGGCGGGATTGGTGGAAACCTTGCCGGCTCCCTCTGTACCCAATTTCACATCCAGCGTGTAAGCAGGAATGTCCTCTATCTGACCTTTCACGTCACAAGTATAGACCACGTCGCTGAAGGCATACTGCTTGTTTGTGGCCACACCGCGAATGAAGATCTTCACGTTCAGCACATCATCCGTGGCAGATATGCCTGACAAGTCGTAATTGTATTCCGTGAAATAGGGAGATTCCTTCACCAGCTGAGGACGCTCATCCTTTGCCAGTTCTGTCACAACACCATTGGAGATGGCTACAACATCGAAGTTACCGCCGTTGGTTCCTACCCTGCTGGCATGGAAGGCAAAGCTCTTCGGAGTCATGTTCAGACCTTTCTTAGGCTTCAGTGTAAAGGTGATGGCGTTGGCATCATCCTGTCCACCTGCCTGTTCTATCGGCTGGAACATTGTCTCACAGATGCCTCCGTCGGTGCGGGTGCCGTTCATGGTCAGCTTGTCGCCCACTGTCATCTCTGCCACTGAGAAAATACCGTCCTTGCTGACATTTGCCGTCGTGCTGCTGGCAGCACCCTCTTTCAGGGGCCACGTTGCGGTAAGTCCTGCCTCGTCAACACTCTGACCTCCCTCGGCAGCCTCACCTTTGATAATGACATAGTCGAGGTTCCAGTTCGAAGCAAATCCATTGCCTGCAATCAGGCGGACGATGACCTTGTCCTTATTGTTGGCAGACAACTTTACGGTATTGTCCTGATACAGCCACCAGTTACCCATCGTCTCATATTTCCCGGCATCCACCCAGGTCTTGCCGCCATCGGTTGACACCACGGCTTCCAGACTGGCCACCTCATTCTTTCCGTATGCACAGGCAAAGGACAGCGAAATGTTCTTAAAGCCCTTTGTAGGGAATTGAATCTCATAGTAAACATTATGCTGTGTAGCATCGGTATAGTCACTAATGTCGTTAGCTACGGTGTTCTCTATACGCAGCACCTTGTTCTGGTAGCCTGTACAAAGCTGCCAGTAGCGGCCTTCCGACCAACCAGTCAGCACATAGTCGGCCTTGTCACCGACACACTCATCGGGAACTATCGAGGGAGCCCCGCCCTGCGTGAACCATGTGGCAGCGATTTCCTCGCTACTCTCCATGTTCCATTCTGCCAGCCGCCCACTCTCCTGACCTGCTGCCAACAAGGGAAACAGCATGAGAAAAGCAACCAACATACTTGAAAAGAAACTCTTTCTTTGCATAAGATTATAATTATTAGTTAGTATTAATAGACTATTTTCTTTGTCTGGCCGTCAGCCATACGGATTATGTTCAGTCCGCGACGGGGTGATGACTGCTGACATCCGTCAAGGGTAAAAAAACTGGTGGTCATCGTGTTTCCACTGTTCATCTGACGGATAGCTGTGGTGGTGTCCATTGCCATGCCGCCGATGGTGACATCGCTGATGCAGAGCGTCTTGCCAGTTGCGGCACCATTGTACCAGGGATAGATGCGCACCAGCAGTTGTTGTCCATCCTTCACGGTAAGCACGGGCTGGCTCTGGACGAGCACAGGGTTATTGGCAGTCATCTTCTTACCTTCGAAGATTGTGGTGCGGGTGACAAAGTTGTCGGTTGAATAGTAGACATGGGCACACATGCCGTTTCCACCTGCTCCACACATGTAGAATGATATATTGTTAATGTTCAAGTCGTTTCCCGCATTGGGCTTGATGCCGAACTCTATGTAGCGGTCGGGATTGTCGTCAATCTCATCAGCAGGCCAGTTATCTCCTTCTATCAGGTTGCGCTGCATCTTTCGCGTGGCATAGAACCCTGTCTCCTCAGGCCACACGGTCTTGGCATTCGGGTTGGCATACCGCTGCACATACATGCCTTTGAAGTTCTCGGCAATGACGTTGGCAGGACCGTCCAGCACATAGCTTTCATCCTTCTCCAACCGCCAATAGACCTGTACCTCTGCTCCACCTTCCAGTACAACAGCCGTTGCCTTGACTGGAATCTCGATTTTCTTGTCACCCTGAGCAACGGTGATGGTTCCGTTGAAGTCACCGTTTTCCGTCAATGTCACCTGTGCATAGAAAGTCTTGATGAGCGTAGATGAAACATAGTCGGCTGTCAGTGACGGCTTCCAGTCTTTCTTATCGGTAGACAGCAGAATGCCGTCCGTAGCCGTAATACTCACCGTTCCCTCCTCGGGTGACAGTCCAAAGCCGTTGACAGTGAACTCCTTGGTCAGGGTCTGTCCTTTGTAAGCCTCACCGAAGTCGCCGGTTGCCGGTGATACGCTGAGGTCGGTGGGCAGTACAATAGCATCTGCCAAAATACCTTGAGCCTTCATCAGTCGGGCACATTCGCGGGCAACCAGCAATGCGCCCGTGGTGTTGAAGTGGGTTGCACCTTCGCCGTCAAACAGTTGAGACTGGCACTTGCTCTCCGAGCCGTAGCTCTCGTAGAGGTCTTTGGTGGCGGTTGTCAGGTCAATGAAGTAGGCATCCTTTTCTTCAGCCAGTTTCTTCGAATGGTAGGGATAGTCCATCGTGTGGTCGTCGGCAGGAACACTCTGCTTTTCCTTGATACCGTCTTCGGTAATCACCGAAAACGAGTCGCCCAGATCGTGACGCCCATTGCGCTTCACCTTGCCATTACCGTCGATGTAACTGCGGCATACGGGTGAGCATATAATAGGTGTGGCACCCAAAGCCTTTACCTCGTCTACGATTTTTCCCAGACATTCCTTATACGTTCTTGAGGGCACAGTTCCCCTCAGGTCAACAGCATTGGCTTTGGCGGTTTCGCCGATGCTCTCGTAGTAGGCCTTCAGTTCGTAGCCGTCCATGCCCTGGTTTTTCTCATCGTTGTGTCCGAAGGTGATGATGACGTAGTCGCCAGCCTCCACCTGTTTCTTGGCGGTCTGCCACAACTCATTGTAGCCGCCTCGGGAGTCACGTCCTCCCTTAGCATAATTGATGGATGTCCATCCATTTGTAAGGAAGGTACCGAAGTACATACCCCAGCCACGGGTAACAGTGGCAGATTCATCATAAGGTGCCATGGTGGAGTCACCCAGCGTGTGTACCTTCTTGGCACTGACAACCATGGTGCAGAGCATCAGTGCCGGTAATAGTAGTCCTAAGAGTTTTGTTTTCATTTTGCAGTTATTAGTGAATGAGTATTGATTGTTTTCTGCTGCAAAACTAACTATATTCATATTAAGAATGGTGCAAAATATCGTCAAAGAGAGGTGGAAAAATGGAGCAACATGCGGATTTGACGCATTTTTCCACCTTGTTGGTGGATTTCTCCACCTCTGGACATTCCTCAACTTTGTGACTTATACTCGGTAGGTGAAAGATTCATGGTCTGCTTGAAACATCGGCTGAAGTACTTGGGATCAGAGAAACCGCACGAGTAGGCAACTTCCGAGACGGTCTTATCCGTCTGGCGAAGCAGCTGGCAGGCTCGTTTGATGCGAGCTTCGCGAAGCAGGTCTTGCGGGGTGATGCCCATCGCCTGTTTCAACTTCCTCTGCAATCCGCTGCGGCTGATGGCTGCTGCCGATGCCATGTCGCCGATGTTGACCTCGCTGTTGTCTATGTTCTCTTCCACAAACTGCATCACACGCTGGAGAATAGGATCCAACTCAGGAGCGAGAGGCGGTTTGTGAGAGATGTCTTGAGACATTGCACTTCCGTCGATATCCCTATTCACTTCCACCGGACTGTGCGACCATGACTTCTCATCTCTTACCTCTATCAGTGCCAGATACTTCTCCAGAGTCTCGTGTTGTTGGCGTTTGATGCGCCTTATATATAATAAGGTATAGACTACAGCACTAATGATACACACAATGAGCAGTGCCAAGAGCAGACGCCCCAAGGCTGACTCCCAGAAAGTGGGCTTCACCACGATGGTCAGTAGCCGTTGGTTCTGCAGCCATTCTCCATCGGCATTCGTGGAGCGCACAGCCATGAGATAGGTGCCTGGCTCCAGGTCGAGCAAGGTGACAGAGCGGTCGTGGCCTATATAATTCCACTGCGTGGTGTCTCGCCTGCCCTCTTTCTGTAGTCGGAAGGCATAGCTGATACAATCGGCAGCCTGATAGTCGATGGCGGAAAAGTGGAGAGTGATGTTACGCTCGTTGGGTTGTAGCATCAGCGTGTCGGCACGGGCAATGGCCCAGACATCGTCCCCACCCTGGATAGAAACTCCCGTCAGCACCACTTTGGGCTGATACGCCTGACCGACCTTCTGACTGATGCGTGTGACAAGAGCTCCGTCAGTCAGTCCGAACAGCCAGCGGCCGTCAGACAACGGCTGTGGGTGTGCATCGCTGAAGCGGTAGTCGGCACCCAGATAGCGGGAATCCAACTGCCGGTAGTGCCCTGTTCTGTCGACCAGACTCACCAGATGACCACTGACCACCATCATCTTGTTCTGTTCCATGGGTGTCATAGAAAGCACTACGTCGGTAGGCAACAGGTGGTTTCTGGCGGTGAAGTGGCTGAAGGTCAGCTTGTCACTCAGCAGGTCGCCACTGTCAATACGGTTCACGCCCCCACTCTCTGTGCTGACATACAGGTACCCGTCGAGGCTCTTCATGATATCCATCGTAGCACTGCTGCTCAGACTCTGGGCACGGTCGGCCTCACGCTGATGCAGACGAAAGTGCATCTGGTCGGGATTGCGCTCAAGTTTCGTGACGATGAGTCCTTCTGTGGTAGCTGCCATCAGCACCTGTTCGTCCTCAAGAAGTAACAGGTAACGCACTTTCTGGGCAACATCTTTCGGGTAATTCTTAGGAACCATGAAGCGAGGCTGGTCAACCTGGGGCTGATCAGTATAGCAGAGCCCACCTCCTAACGTCGCCACCCAGAGCCGTCCCTGACCATCATCCACCATATTATATATATTATTGTTGGGCAGGTTGGTCATGTGAGTAATCTGGAACGTACCTGCCGTTGTCTCGCGCAAGCGGAACAGACCGTCGGGCTTCGTGCCGAACCACAATGTGCCGTCAGACATCTGGTACATGCTATAGACGGAAGCCCCGAAACGAGTGTACTGCTGATGTAACCTTCCGTCAGCACCTAAGTAGCCCAACAGCTGACTACCATCACGATAGACGCGCACCGCACCATCCTCCTTCGTTGTCACCCAGCATCGGTTCTGCCTGTCAGTAAACAAGCACTTCACCTGAGCCTGTGGTTCAATAGTCATCCTCTGAGTGTGCTGCATATCGGTGCACAGCTTATAGACACCGTTGTAGTTGTCCAACACCCACAGATTGCCCTGACGGTCGGTGCATGCAAACGACAAATCTTTCAGCTTTATGTCCAGTGGATAGTCGCCAGCCTGTCCGTCCTGACAACGATACGTGAGCTGCCCGTTGGCACTGAGCGTCCATTGAGTGTGGAAGGCATCCTTCCAAGTGATGGTCTTATCGTTCTTCAGCAACAGGCTCTTGCGGTAGTTCTTCAAATCGGCCTCAGCCTCATCAGCCGCCATGTTACTGAACTGATAGTTATGAATGTCGAACAGGAAATAGTCTTCATCCACTCGGCACACAATGTTGCCGTCGGGTCGTTGCACAAAGGTACGTATGCGATCGGTCGTCATCTGACAGCCTCCCCCCGCCTGCGGCTTGAATGTCCTGAATTCATATCCATCATAGCGGCACAGTCCGTTCCATGTAGCAAACCACATGAACCCCTGCTCATCCTGTAGCAGCTGAGTGACATGACCATGTGGCAGCCCGTCCTCCTCGTCATAATAGGTGACATGGCACAATGGCTGTGCTGTCATGGGGACAAAGGATAGCCACAACAGTAGCACAAAGAATGCTTCAACAATTGTTCCAAACTTAAAATGGTTCTCCATGTTTCGA
>Ga0247611_10009967_pt1 | contig 11271 bp, 8 predicted proteins | sample 177DNAGHGhighgp2_FD_192422 | JGI IMG/M metagenome (GOLD analysis project Ga0247611, IMG submission 192422) | Sheep rumen microbial communities from Palmerston North, Manawatu-Wanganui, New Zealand - 1770 DNA GHGhigh gp2 | ecosystem: Host-associated > Mammals > Digestive system > Stomach > Rumen ... | reverse complement strand
TGTCCTACTTGTAAAAACTCTGGTTGGATTGAAATTCTTGGTGCAGGTATGGTAAATGATAATGTACTTAGAATGTCAGGATATGACCCTAAGAAGGTTCAAGGATTTGCCTTCGGTATTGGTGTTGAACGTATTACAATGCTTAAATATAAAATCGATGATATTAGAAATTTCTATATTAACGATGTAAGATTCTTAAATCAATTTAAGGAGTGTAAGTAAAATGAAAGTATCAAAGAAATGGCTAAGTGAATATTTAGATTTAAATGGCTTAGAAGATAATAAGCTTTATGATATTATTACAAAGCATGTTTGTGAAATCGAAACAATGAAAAAACTAGTTGATGCAACTAATTTAACAGTTGGTAAGGTTTTAGAATGTGAAGATATTGAAGGAACTCACCTACATAAATGTCAAGTTGAAGTAGAAAAAGGACATGTAGAACAAATCGTATGTGGTGCTCCTAATGTTAAAGCTGGTGTTTTAGTAATAGTTGCAAACCCAGGTGCTATATTACCAGGAAATTTCAAAATTAAGCAATCTAAGATTCGTGGTGTAGAATCAAATGGTATGCTATGTAGCTTACAAGAATTAGGTGTAGAAGAAAAATATGTACCAGAAGAATTTAAAAATGGTATTTATTTATTCAAAGAAGATATTGAAATTGGTTCTAATCCTTTAGAATATTTAGGCTTAGATGACACAATTATTGATTTAGAGGTTACATCTAATAGAAGTGATTTACTTTCAATTGAAGGTGTAGCATATGATTTAGGCGCTGCATTAAATCAACAAATAACTACAGTTATTCCTGATATTGAAGAAATTGATAAGAAAAATCCTGTTGAAGTTAAAATTGAAACAGATAAATGCTATAAATATTTAGCAAGATATATAGCTGATGTTAAAATTGAAGAATCACCAATGTGGTTAAAATCTAAATTAGTAGCATCAGGTATTAGACCTATTAATAATGTTGTAGATATAACAAATTTAGTATTAATGGAAATGGGTCAACCACTTCATTCATTCGATGCAGATAAATTAGGAAATAAAATTGTAATTAGAAATGCATATAAGGATGAAAAATTAGTTACACTAGATAATGAAGAAAGAACATTAGATGAAAATGATATAGTTATTACTAATGGCAATGATGCAGTATGCGTTGCTGGTGTTATGGGTGGCTTATCAACAGAAATTGAAAATGATTCTAAAAACGTTATTCTAGAAGCAGCATATTTTGATCCACTATCAATTAGAAAAACATCATCTAAATTAAATTTAAAGAGTGAATCATCAATTCGTTTCGAAAGAAAAATTGATTATGATAGAGTAGAAAGAGCACTTGATTATGCAGCTCAATTAATTTCAGAAATCGCTGGTGGTAAGATCTATAGCGGTGTTTCTAAAGAAATTAAAAAGGAATTAGAATTAAAAACAATCGATATTACAGTTGATAAAATCAATAGTGTACTTGGTACAGTATTAACTGCTGAATATGTAGAAGAATTATTTAATAGATTAAATTATTCATACGTTAAAAACAATAATGTTTATACAATTACAATCCCATCAAGAAGAATGGATTTAGAACAGTCTCCACAAGATATCATCGAAGATGTAGCTAGAATGTATGGATATGATAATATCCCTACTACACTTGCTAAAACAAGAGATAAGGGTGGCTTAACTTATAGACAAAAAAGAATTAGAACTATAAGACAAATTTTAGCTTATAGTGGTTTAAATGAAATTATATCTTATTCATTAATTAAAGAATCTGATTTAGGATTATATGTTAAAGATGTAAAAGAGGCAGTTAAGGTTTTAATGCCATTAACAGAAGATAGAGCAGTAATGAGACAATCATTATTAAATGGTGTAATTGACGCAATCATCTATAATAAAGCAAGAAAGCTTGAAAACTTATCATTATTTGAAATTGGTAATGTTTATTATAAAGACTGTCAAAGATTACATCTAGCAATTGCCCTAAATGGACTTTTCTCATCACAATTATGGCGTGGTGTTAAAAATAAGAGTGAATTCTATTTATTAAAAGGATTAGCTGATAGCTTATTCGATAAATTAAATTTCAAGGTTCAATATAAGGCATCTTCAGATATAAAATCATTCCATCCAGGAAGATGTGCAGAAATCCTTCATAATGGTGAGGTTATAGGATATTTAGCAGAAATGCATCCTAAATTCGAATCAGAGCATGATTGTAAAAATACTGTAGTACTTGAAATAGATTTAGAAGCAGCAGTAACTGAAACTAACAAATTAAAATATCATTCAATTAATAAATTCCCATCAATTAATCGTGATTTAGCTATAGTTGTTAAAAATGATGTTATTGCATCTGACATTGAAGAATGTATTAAAAAGGCTGCAAGAAATGCTTTAACTGATATTAAATTATTCGATGTTTATATGGGTGAAAATGTAGGAAAAGATGAAAAATCTTTAGCATTCTCATTAACATTTGAGGATTATAATAAAACATTAGAAGCTCAAGAGGTTGATGAATTAGTTAATAAGATATTAGATAAATTAGCTAAAGAATTTAACGCAAGATTAAGATAAGACATGGTCAATTTTGACCATGTTTTCTTTTTTTTAGCTTTGTTGTATAATTTATCATATAAGTAGGAAAAAGATTAATATGAAGAAAAAAAGGATTATTATAATATCAATATTAATAGTTATATTAACATCAATAATATTAACATCTATATATTTTATTGTTGAAGCTAATAAAGATAAAGTAGAAGTAAAAGATAATGATGTAGAATATAAAACAACATTAAAAGAAGCACCACTAAATAGTAATATTGAAGAAGAAAATATCTTAGATATAATCGCATATACATTATATAATGCAAAAAAGTGTGATGAATTTAAGGTAGTAACTAAAGGTGAATCAAAAGCTTCATTTGTTACTCAAAAAATAGCTAATGAAAGAATAAAAAAGAAAAATGAATTAATGATATCTACTATATCTAGTGGATTTATATCTGTTGGAACTCAAAGATATTATAATTTATTAGAAAATAAATCATTAGAAAGAAAAGCAAAAAAAATAGATGATGTAACACCAAGCTGGTCTGATGCATCACCTAGTATATATACAATTAATGAAATGAATGAAAGATATGGTTGGTCTCCATTTGAAGCAAATGGTTATATTATATCTAAAGATACTATATTAAATTTAGATAATTTAAAATTAATTAAAAATGATGATAATACATATTCAATTAAATTAGATTTAAATCCTAATGATAAATATGCACCATTTTGGTATAAAAGAGAAATAATAATGTTTTCAAATAGTACTATGGTTCCTATATTTCATTATATAAGAATTAATTTTGTAATTGATAAGAATTATAAATTATTACGTCAAGAAATAGAAGAATCATATACAGTTAAAGCATATGGCTTTAAAATGGCAACTAATACATCTGTTGTTGATACATTTACATATGATAATATAGAATTTGATACAGATTCATTAGACTATTTTAAAAAATATTAAGCACTACAAAAGTAGTGCTTAATTTTTATTTATTTTGTTCTTTTTCAAGCTTATCCTTTAATAAATTAGCTGCGAAATATAATAATGCTAAATCAAAATCCTGCCACATTCTTGTAACATTATTTTCATATATAATGATAAAGCCAAATTTTTTAATTCTTACTACAACAAATGCGTGTATCTTTCTTGATACAATAATATTTGTTGTCTCAGGGAATTTTTCAATTATTTCACCTGGATTACTAGATGGGAATACATCTTGATGCTTAAGCATTTTATCTAGCATAAAATAAGCATTATTACCAAAATAATAATTTCTTGTATCATTACCTGATTGAATATTATTCTTTTTATCGATTATTATAGCGTTAAATGGATGTAATACACGATATAAATAATCTGTTATATGAGTAATTAATGCAGGACCACTATCCTCGTCTACAATTTTTTCTATATCTTGTAATTTAGAAAGTAAGCTATTTCCACCTCTTTCTTTTACAATAATATCTTTATGCTTTTCATGAACATATATGATATAGCAGTTTCTTCCTTTTATTTTTCCTCTATATAATGCTTTATCCATCTTTAAGAATAATTCATCATAATCCTTTGCATCATTAGGATAAGAAGCACAACCCATAGTTGCTGTTAAAAAGACTCTTACTTTATCTAAATAAATATATTTTCTTACAGCACCATCTTGAGTATATAATCTAGCTAAAAAGTCGTGGATAGAATCATAGTCATTAGCTTTAGTATAGACAATTATAAATTCATCACCACCAAAGCGTCCTACAAGTCCATCATCACCTACACATACTCTTAATGCTTCAGCAACATCCTTTAGGCAGATATCACCTGAATTATGACCATAATTATCATTTATATATTTAAAATTATCTAAGTCAATCATACACATTGCAAATGGTATCTTTTTTTCAATTAATCTTTTTGCATAATCTAATATATATTGTCTAGATATTACTCCAGTTAAAGAATCCAATACATAATTAATTTCAGATCCTTCAAAATAATCATATTTTTTTAAATCTAATTCACTATACAATATAATCACCTCATTTTAAAATGTAGCCCTTTCTATTATTTTACCAATAAATAAAAACATTTACAACATTATAAGGAAATAAAAAATCTTTCGTTAATTGAAAAAGTAAATTCCGCTATAAATAGTTGAAAAAAATCTTTCCACTTGGGAAAGATCATTAATAATTATTTTGTATTTAAAATATCGTTTAATATTTTCTTTTCAGCCTCTAAGCCAGTTGTAATTTTTGTACCGAAGAAGAATGCTGACATTAAACCAGGTCCGATATTTATACCATCTGCAGGGAATACATCCATGATAACAACTTCTTTTGGTTTAATTTCCTTTTCGATTCTATCTTTATATTCTAATGCTTGCTTCATTCTATCTGTTACACCAATAAAGATGATTTGATCTTCTGGGTTAACAATGAATTTTTTAATATATTTAACTCCAGCATCAATTGATTGGTTATAACCTTTTGCTTTACCAATAACTGTAGTTAAGCCGTTATAATCAAATTCACCCATAGGCTTAATTCCAATTAATTTACCCATGAATGCTTTAGATTTTGTTAATCTACCTTTAGCTGCTACGAATGATAAATCATCTAAAAAGCCCATTTGATGTACACAGAATTTATTTTCTTCAATAAAATCTCTAACCTCATCAATTGATTTTCCTTCGCTTCTTAGCATAGATGCTTTAACTGCAAGTAAGCCAAATCCTGTTGAATATCTTAATGAATCAATACAATAGATTTTTCTTCCTGGGAATTCTTCCTCTAATTCCTTTTTAGCTTGTAGTGTAAAATTATAAGTTCCTGATAACGCAGTAGAAATAGAAAGTGATAAAATATCATTTCCTTTTTCTAAAAAAGGTCTAAATGCCTTTTTAATTTCTTCTGGTGATGCAGGAGAAGTAGAATATCCATTTGGATTTTTCTTTAAATCTGCATAAAATGCATCTTTTGTAAAATCATTCCATTCTAATTCAGTTTCTACTTCGTTACCGTTAGGTAATGTCATATGACCTTTAAAATATTCAATATTATATTCTAATCTAATATTTTTAGTAAGGTCGCATGTTACATCTGCAAAAATTATAAAATTGCTCATCTTAAATCTCCTATTTCTTAAATACTCTATATAAGATTATAATACTTTATTTTTCAAAATCAACATTTTATCTTTAATTATTAAAGATATAGATTATTTACAATATAATAATCATTTGTTATAATTGTTATGTGTTTTTTACTAAGGGGATATGATTATATGTCAATGTATTTAGATGGCGTTTTATATAAAAAAATGCTTATAAATGGACTTTCTAATTTAATAAATTATGAATCTCAAATTAATGAATTAAATGTCTTTCCTGTACCAGACGGAGATACAGGTACAAACATGAGATTAACACTAGAAAATGGTGTTAATAATATGATTGATGATAATGATTTATCAATCGCGTTAAAATCACTTTCTCGTGGAATGCTACTTGGTGCTCGTGGTAATTCAGGTGTTATATTATCACAATTATTTAGAGGACAATCTAAATATTTAAAGGATAATGAAAAAATTGATGCAATTACATACGCTAATGCACTTGAGGCAGGATATAAGCTTGCATACGATACAGTAATTAACCCAACTGAGGGTACAATACTTACAGTGGCAAGAGAAGGCGTAAGAAAGATCAAAAATGAAATTAATCAAGATACCTCAATTGAATTTTTGCTTGAAAAATTAATATCTCAAATGGAAATAGAATTAGATAATACTCCAAATCTATTAAAGGTATTAAAGGATGCTGGTGTTAAGGATTCTGGAGGATATGGATTAATTATTATTTATAAAGGAATGTATGAATATTTAAAAGGAAATATCATTACTAGAATAGATTCTAATGTCAATAGATATTTTAAAAAAGGATATGTAGTTACTGAAAAGAAAAATATCGCAGTAATTGCTGTATCACCTGGTGATGGTATATCTGATTTATTTAGAGAACTTGGTGTATCTGTAATTATTAATGGTGGTGATACACTAAATACATCAACAGAAGAATTTATAAACGCACTTGAATCAATAAATGCTAATAATTATATAATCCTTCCTAATAATAAAAATATATTATTATCTGCCTTATTAGCTAAAAAGATGCAAAATAAGGATAATATATATGTTATTGAAACAAAATCAGTTGTCGAAGGATATTTTGCATTACAAATGGCTGATGTATTAGATCCTGATATTACAATAGAAGAATGTATAGAAAATATGACTGAAGCAATAAACGGTTTTACTAATATTTCACTTACTAAAGCTATTAGAGATGCTAAAATAGATGACATAACTATAGCTAAAGGTGAATATATATCACTTTTAAATGGTAAGATTGTTAAAAAAAGCTTAAATAAAATTGATTTATTATTAGATACTATAAATATGGTAGATATGAGTGAAAAAGTAATTATGACTATCATAAAAGGATTTAATGTAAGTGACGAAGAAATAAATTATTTAGAAGAAAAATTAAATGAATTATATCCAGATTTAGAAATAGGTATAATAGATGGAAAACAAGAATTATATGATTTCTTTTTGGGTATAAATTAAAAGGAATAATATGGAAAATATCAATAAGGTAGTTAAAGAAAGAGTCACTCATTTAAAATATAGCAATAAAGATTTTAAAGCTATAATGGATGGCATGTTTTTAAATAAAAATAATATATTTGCTGAAACAAATGATGGCTATAAAATAACTAAATATACATATGGTGATTTAGAAAATAAAATTAATGATATAGCTTATAGCATTAATAAATTATATCCAAATCTATCTGATTCATATATAGGTATTATGCAAGAATCAACAATAGAATGGACATATATCTTTTTTGCAATAATTAAAAGTGGTAATAAACCATATTTAATTAATCTAAAGCATCCAAAGAAATTAATTAATTCATTATTAAAAAGCTTAGATATTAAATATTCTATAGGTTTAAAAGATTTAGAATATGATACATTATTTATTAATTTAAATGACTTAAATTTAAAATGTGAAAATGATTATAAATTTAATTATGCTAATGAAATGGCACTATCTACAAGTGCTACTACAATGAAAGAAAAAATAATCTTTTATAGTGGAAATGAAATAGCTAATCAAATATTAAATTGTGAAGGAATATTAAAAGAAAATAAACAAATAAAAAAGCATTATAAAGGCTATTTAAAACAATTAGTATTCTTACCTTTATATCATATCTTTGGTTTTATGGCTACATTCATGTGGTTTTCATATTTCGGTAGATGTATGGTATTTTTAAATGATTATTCAAAAGATACTATATTAAATACCATTAAAAAACATGAAGTAACTCATATATTTGCAGTACCTTTATTTTGGAATACAATAGAAAAAACAATTAATGCTGAGTTAAAACAAAAAGATATTAAATTACAAAATAAATTTAAAAAAGGCCAAAAATTAACTATACTTTTACAAAAATTATTTAAATCATATGGCATTAATAAATCTAAAAAAATAATGAAGGATATTACAAATAATTTATTTGGTAAAAGCGTAATGTTTTGTATAAGCGGTGGATCTTATATTAAAGATTCAACATTATATTTAATTAATTCACTTGGATATCCACTATATAATGGATATGGAATGTCTGAAATAGGTATTACATCAGTTACACTTGGTGGAATAAATGATAGATTAAAAAATTCAATTGGAAAAAGATTTGGTTCTGTTGAATATAAAATAGAAAACAATCATCTATTTGTTCGTGGTACATCTATAAGTCATAAAATGAAAATAGATGGTGTTATTTATAATTACAAATTAGAAGATTGGTTTGATACATCTGATATTGTTCATGAAATTAATGATTATTATTATATAGACGGAAGATTTGATGATTTGTTTATTTCAGCTAATGGTGAAAATATCAATCCTGATTTAATTGAAAAAGAATTTAATTTAGATAAGGCTGAAAATATATCAGTAATAGATATAGATAATAAATTATCATTAATAATTCAAATAAATGAATACTTACCTAAATCATCTATTGATAATATATATAATGATGTAATAAATATTAATAATAAATTGGATATGACACATCGTGTTGAAAAAATCTATTTTACATATAATCCAATTAAAAATAGTGAAGCTATAAAGGTATCAAGACAATATCTAAAAGCTAATTTAAAAAATAATAATATTACATTAATTAATTATGAAAATATTAAAGAATTAAAATTAGATGTTGATTCAAACATCTTATTAAAGGTTAAAGAATGTATGGCAAATACATTATCTATAGATATTAATGATATTAAAGATACTGATAATTTCTTTTTTGATTTAGAAGCATCATCACTTGATTATTTTGATTTAATTTCTAAAATTAATGATACATTTGATATTAAATTATTATTTGAAAATCAAAATCTACAAACAGCTATTTCTATCGCCAAAGAAGTAGAAAGAGTATTATCATTATGATAATTTTATATATTATTGGTTATATATTTGCTTGGCCAGTACAATTTATATTTTTTAAAAAGAAAGTATATTATGAGGATAAAAAGGATACAAATAGAAAAGTTAAAGGTGGAGCTTTAATTATATCTAATCATAAAAGCTTATTTGATTTTATGATGTCTATGTTTTTATTTCATTTTAAAAAATTATATTGTATTATGTCTGAATTAATATATTCACATGGACCAATTGTATCTTTGCTTACTACCGTTATGGGTGGTATAAAAACAGATAGAAAAAAATATGATTTTTCATTTATTGATAAATCAGTTAATTTATTAAATAAAAATAAATTATTAATGATTTATCCCGAAGGAAGAATCAATAAAGAAAATAGCTTAGCTAAATTTCATCCTACATATATTTTAATTGCTTTAAAATCTAATAAGCCTATAATTCCAATATATACTGATGGTAAATATAGCTTATTTAAAAGAACAAGAGTAGTAATTGGTAAAAAAATATATTTAAGAGATTATACAAATAGCTTAAATCCAGATAAGGAAGAAATTGAAAGATTAAATAATATTATCAAAAACAAAATTAATGAATTAAAAAGAATATATCAAAATAAATTAAATGATGAATTATACCCTAATAAAGGCCTACACTTTAAATATTTTTCTAAGGATATGGGAAGAATATTAACATTTATATTAAATGGATGGTATCGCTTAAAAGTATTTAATAAGGGACGACATAAAAAGAATTTAAAAATTAAGGGTGGTGCCGTAGTATTTGCTAACCACACATCTTTTGCTGATCCACTTCTTACAATAAATGCATATTGGAGAAGAAGAATATATATAGTTACTGCTGAAGTCTTATTTGATGGTCATCCTAAAAGATCTAAACTGCTTGAAAAAATAGGATGTATAAGAGTAGATAGAAACACAAATGATATTGATGCTTATAAAAAGATAATTGATGTACTTAAGGCAGGAAATATCGTTGTTGTATTCGGTCCAGGACATATCGATGTAGGTGAGAAGGAAGATTATAAGGATGGTGCTGTCCTTTTCGCATCTAAAGCAAAAGTACCAATTTATCCTATATATATTTGTAAAAGAGAAAAGAAACTCGAAAGATTTAAATTAATATGTGGCGAAAGATATGATATCGATTATTCTAAGAGATTAAAAGAAGAAGATGTAACTAAAATAACTAATGATTTAAAGAATAAAATAATGGAATTAAGGGATAATTATAAAGATGGCAAATTTTAGTTTGAAGGATGCAAAATATGCAGATATAATTAGAGTTAAAATAAGAGATGATTATTATCATTATGGCATATTTGAAAATGAAAATTCAGTATATGAATTTGGTTCAGCCAAAGATGCATTCAAAACTGATAGTAAAGATATAAGTGTTATTAATGTTACAATTAAAGAATTCTTAGATGGTAAATTCTTAGAAGTAAGAGAATATTCATTAAAAGAAAAATTTAAAAAGAATAAACCAGATATTATAATAAAAAAAGCCAAGGAAAGACTTGGTGAAAAAGGATATAATATTATATCTAATAATTGCCTACATTTTGTAAATGAATGTGTATTTAATAAAAAGGATATAAAGTGATTGGAAGGAATAAAAAATCCTTCCTTTTATTTATTTTAAATTGTAAAAGTTTTATTTATTATTTATAATAAAATAAAGGTGATAGAATGAAGAAATTAAATGTTATTATAAAGGATAAAAAAACATTAGTATTAAATGAAGAAGGTAGTGTTGGTGATTTAATAGATTTAACTGAATTAAAATCAGTAGATCTAACTAATATTGAATCACAAATAGATGATAACAAGGATAAATTATATAATCAAAAATTAGATTTATATATTAATAACAGTAAAAAAGAATTTATGCTTGAAAAAGAAAATGCATTAAAGGATTTAAATAATAAAATTGATGAATTAAAAAAAGAAATAGAAATTGAAAAGAATAAAAATATAGATGCATTAAAATTAAAAGAATTAGAATTAAATAATAAATTTAAAGAATATGAAATAAAAGAAAAAGAAAAGGTATCTTTATTAATTAACGAAAAAGAAGAAAAAATCAAAAAATTAGAAAATGAAATAAATGAATTTAATTTAAAAA
>Ga0247611_10009965_pt1 | contig 11271 bp, 10 predicted proteins | sample 177DNAGHGhighgp2_FD_192422 | JGI IMG/M metagenome (GOLD analysis project Ga0247611, IMG submission 192422) | Sheep rumen microbial communities from Palmerston North, Manawatu-Wanganui, New Zealand - 1770 DNA GHGhigh gp2 | ecosystem: Host-associated > Mammals > Digestive system > Stomach > Rumen... | reverse complement strand
CGTCAGTTCACCCTTCTCATTGACGATTCCAAAAGACTCATAGTCACTATCTTCAAATGAACGATTGGTGCGCTTGAAGTATGTCGCGCGTAGTACAGTGAAAGCCATATCCTCAAATTTCCAGACAATTAGATTTCGTCGAATTAACGAACTAGCCAACAGCCAATCTCCATACTTGGCTTTAGCATTACCACCTTATTCGAACTCTATAATATACTGACCGGTTTGCCAGTTTGCATCTATCAGTTCTGTATTGATCCTTGCATTTGCTATGCCCATCAGCATAGAACATGATGAGGATTTGAAAAGCACTCGTTCGAAACAAATAAGGATATAAAGCCATTCTGATGGGATATATGTCTAAGACGATTAAATTTATTATATATTTCACTTCACAATAAGAAATATATTTTGTATTTTTGCAAGTGCATTGTGGCTGCTTTCCAAGTAGTATTGGCGAATGGATGGCATGATAGGCTGCAATAACATGAACTTATTGGCAAAGTTGATAGTATCAACTATCTGAAGAGGTTCCAAACTGCAAAGTCCTGGAAAAACTTTATTGGAACGAACCTTGGAGGGAGTTTGGTACGCCGTAATAGGCGTACCCTTTCTTCGTATTTCGTTCCAAGCCTCATTTCCAGGACAGGCGCAGTAAGGAAGTACTATAAGAAGAGGGTACGTTCTTTTTTTTGCCTATTACGGAATTTTAAGCCATGACAATAAAGAGTAAAAGCATTGAAACTATAATAAATGAACTAAAGGACCAGTATCTGGAGGATGACCGATATGTTCGCCCTTGGATAATTGGGTTTAGTGGTGGAAAAGACTCGACGGTGCTGTTGACACTTGTTTGGATTGCCTTAAAGAGATTACGTGAAGAAGGTAAGCCCTTAAATCGTAGTGTCCATGTGGTATGCAATGATACGATGGTGGAGAATCCAATCATTGAGGAATATGTCACTAAGGTTTTAGTTATGATATCAAAGGCTGCTAAAAAGCAGCAAATGCCAATCTCTGTAGCAACAACAACTCCAGAATTGGAGGATTCTTTTTGGTGTTGCGTTATCGGAAAAGGATATCCTGTACCAAACAACTCTTTTCGCTTCTGTACAGAGAAAATGAAAATTAAGCCAACATCAAAGTTCATTACTGATCAGGTTGCAGCAGATGGTGAAGCGATAGTACTTGTTGGTACACGACTTTCAGAAAGCCAACAACGTGAACGCTCTATTAAACGGCATGAGATAAAGGGTCATCGCCTCTCAAAACATCCTTTAAATCCTAACACGTATACCTATGCACCCATTAAGGAATTGATGCTTGAAGAAGTATGGTGGATTATCAATACGATTCCATCGCCTTGGGGTTTCAATAATGAAATATTATTTAAAATCTATATGGATGCTTCAGCTGACGACTATGAATGTCCGACTGTTGTTACAGATGATAGTCATAGGTCTTGTGGCCAGAGTCGTTTTGGCTGCTGGGTATGTACAGTAGTGAAAGAAGATAAGTCGATGTCTTCCCTTATCAAAAATGGTGTTGAATGGATGAAGCCATTGCTTGATTTTAGAAATAGGCTTGTAGAGAACCGAAATGTGTCTGAGTTAAGGTCAGCTACCCGTAGAAATGGTCAGCGAGCTGTTGATGAAACTGGGCATAATCTGGGCAATTATACGATGGAGTACAGAATTCAACTGCTACGTGAGTTGCTGACAGTTCAGAAAGATACCCAAAGTTATCGCTCCAGTATAGACTTGATAACAAATCAGGAGTTAATTGCAATTCAGGTACTATGGTATCGTGACGGAAATTTCACTACAACGGTGAACGATATCTACAATGAAATATATGGGTATAATATTCCCAATACAAACATTGGGCTTCAGGAACGCTTACTTTTAGAAAAAGCCTGTGCAGACAATCCTCAGCACTATCAGCTAATACAAGAATTGTTGGCGTTGCAAAAGAATAAAATATTATTGATGCGTAGGTATGGTTTGCAGACTGACCTCGAATCTCGTCTGGAATCATTTGTGAAGGAGGCAGAGTTATGATTATTAAGAGCATAACACTTTTCAATTATCGACTCTATGAAGGAAAGAACGTCATCAAATTTGTACAAGATGATGAGAAACCCATATTCTTGATTTCTGGAGAGAATGGATTTGGAAAAACTACTTTCCTGCATTCGTTGATTTGGTGTCTATATGGTAGGCTGATTATTGAGGTGGAAACAGAAGTCAGAAAAGATATTGCTAACAGTGGGTATAATACTTTCCTGAAGAATAACCTGAATTATAATGTGAGAACAAAGTTCGAAGCATTAGACCAAGCAGAGAAAGATTTGATTAAACGAAGGGGATATTCTTCTGACAATGAAAGTTTGAAAGAAATAACAGCATATTACGTGGCCATTGAATTCGAAGATGTTATCATTCCATCACTTCCTTGTACCTCGCTGAAAGTTGTCCGTTCCTATGATATGATAACAGAAAAGGAAACGGTGGATATCCTGATTGATGGCAAAAAAAATGAACTGACAACATCGATAGGCTCTGAAGTTTTTATAAATGACTTCATCTTGAATAAAGACATAGCTCGTTTCTTCTTCTTTGACTCAGAACAGATTGTAGCATTGGCAGAAACGAGCACCTCAACAGAGAAACGACGCTTGTGTTCTGCATATAATGAAGTATTAGGTGTTCGCAAGTATGAAGATTTGAAAAAGAACTTGGAGAATGTAAGACTGCGCTTCCGCAAAAAATCATCAGACATAGAAAGTCGTGAAAAGTTAATAGGCATGATTTCCAAGCAAGAGCAACTGGAAAAGAAGAGTGAGGATAATAGGTTTAAACTATCTTCTCTTGAAACAGAGTTGCAGCAATTACGAAATGACGATGAAGTACTTCAACTACAGTTGATACGCGAAGGGAATGATGCCACATCGACAGAAATGGCCAGATTGGAAAAACTTATTCAAGTTACAAAACAGAAAGACGAGGAATACAAATCTAAACTGAGAGACTTTATTGATTATGCACCATTTGCTATCACTGGCAATTTACTGAAAGAGACATGCAAACAAATTGAATACGATTTCAAATTGAAGGAGGCGAAAAACGACCAACTCAGCAGAAACTTGATAGTTAGTCAGATTACATCAGACCTAATGTTAATGTTTGAGCATTCAACAATTTCTTCAACAGAAAAGTCAGATCTTATAATAAAAGTGCAAGATGTCCTTGGCAAGTATAAGCATGACGTTGTCAACGAGGATGTTTTACTATCTGTTTCAGAACAAGAATATGAAGAGTTCCTTGCTATATACAACAATTTAACTACGACATATAAGGCTGAGTTTGAGCATTTGGCAGATGATTATCGAAAGAACAAACTGGTATTAGAACGTAATAGCCGTAGGTTATCAAATATCCAGAGCAAGGAGAAGGATGAACTAATCAAAGACATTCGTTCAAGAAAGAACAAGATAGAGGCTGAGATTATTGAAAAAGACAAAGAGATACGCCAATTGCATGAAACAATTGGTGAGATAACACAGAAATTGGCAACAGCAAGTAAGCAAGTTAGTGAACTAAGTAAAAAGGTTAGTCTTGATGATAGTGACGCTAAAAAAGATCAGATAGCTGAACAACTTACGGCAGAGCTTTCTACTTTTTTGATATCCTTGAAACAGGAAAAAAAATACTCTTTGGAGAGAAGAATTAAGACTACGCTAAATACCTTGATGCACAAGGAAGACTTTATTGGAAGGGTCGAGGTAATCATTGAAGGTGAGGATATGGATATAGAATTATTCACTGTAGATGGGAGTGTGATCAATAAAGACTCCTTGTCAAAAGGTGAACAGCAACTTTATGCAACATCAATATTGAAGTCCTTAGTTGATGAATCTGGAATACAGTTCCCTGTATTCATTGACTCCCCTTTGCAAAAGTTTGACAAGAGTCATGCTGCCAAGATTATTACGGAGTTCTATCCTCGAATCTCCAAGCAGGTTGTGTTGTTCCCATTACTTTATAAGGAATTGACATCAGAAGAATATGAGGTGATGAAACCTTTAGTAAATGCGACGTATCTGATACAGAATAAGGTAACTCATTCCTCACTTAAACAGATACCAATAGACAAATTCATAAATAAGGAATAAAGATGTTTACTCAGATAAAGACAAGTACCAAAAATAAAGAAGCTGTCACGGTGCTAACTCGTAAATTTGCATTGGGAGCTGAGAATGTAATAGCTCGTATAGCCATTGCATACTCTCTGCAAAGTGGCATACACTTTTCGCCATTAGATGTCAAAGATTCTGGAGGAAAGGAATATTCCAAGAATGTATTGTTTGGTAATCTTTATACTATATATGCTGCTATCATGTGCAAGCACTATAATATTAAGATGTCTGACAAAGACTTACCTCGATATTTCAAGTTACACCTTGATGATGGTTTGGAGCGGATAATGGCAGATGTGAAAGACAATCCGAATCTCGTTGGTTTTGACTATTTGTTTGATAAGATACAATTTGGACTGGAAACTATATGTTAAGAGATTGTGATTTTGAACTGACCTATTCTACTGGATTGCAGCACGAGCCGAAAGAATTCTTTACTGAGGCGCTGATTGAAAGCAAATCCTTCGACCTCGGCTTGGGATTCTTCTCTACTTCTGGTATTCGCTGCTTAGCCTATGGATTTGCGCTATTCATTGCTAACGGTGGTAAAATGCGAGTCGTCATTAATCACATTCTTAGTGAACAGGACAAGATGGCTATAGTGAAAGGCCAGACAGGTGTCATATATGATTTTGAAGATCGTATTTTGAACGATGTGACCCAGCTGTGCAATACGCTGTCTCGTCAAGACGAACAATTCTTCAGATGCTTTTCTTATCTCATATCAATAGACAGGATAGAATTCGTGGCTACTGTCTCAACACTAGGTGGACTTGGGCACGATAAGTATGGCGTGTTTACTGATGAGAATGGAAATAAAGTCGCCTTTAACGGCTCGGCAAATTTCTCGCAAACAGCAATGGAATTGAATGGAGAAACCATCACGGCTTTTACTTCATGGAAGAATCCTGACTATGTGAAAGATTTGGAGGATAAGTTCAATGATAACTGGAGACAAGACAACACTCATCTTATTCATATTCCCATCAACAAGGTAACATCATACATCAAAGACAAATTTGGTGGTGTAAAGCTAAAGCAACTACTTGATAGTGAAATAGACCTACGTGAAGTGAATGAGATAGACTCTTCTGCCCCAATCACGTCCAAGCCTCTCCCCAATCGTTTGGTCGAAAAAATGGAGTTCAAGGAGCAAGAACCAAGATTCCCATTCCCTACAGAGCGGTCTATTCAGATTGATGCGTATGATGCATGGATTAAGAATAATCGAAACGGAATCTTTGCGATGGCAACAGGATCAGGTAAAACGGTTACAGCCTTGAACTGTGTACTCAAACAGTATCGTGAGAATGGATTCTACAAAGTGATAATCGTTGTTCCAACAAAAGCATTGGCGCTCCAATGGGAAGATGAAGTGAAGCACTTCAATTTCCAGAATGTTATCTCAACTCACACAGAAAAAGACTGGAAGCATCTGTTGTCTCGATATACTACGAAGAGTCTGCTGAACCAGCGAAAGAGTATTGTCATCATTACGACCTATGCAACCTTTATTCGCAAGTATATTCAGGACTTCATAATGAGTACGAAGGGAATTGAGAAATTTGTCTTTATTGCTGACGAAGCACATAATCTGGGTGCAACAGGTCCAATTAAGAAACTGCCAATTAATATTAAGTATAGAATTGGGTTATCGGCTACGCCTGAACGTATTTACGACGATGGAGGTTCTAAGAAACTCTATGAGTTCTTTGATTCAGAGCCGCCCAAATACACATACAGATTTACGATGAAGGATGCGATATGGAAATCTAATCCCCCCATCCTTTGTCACTATGAGTATTACCCGTTATTCATCAGTCTTACGCATGACGAGATGGAGCAATACAACATTATCACAGAAAAGCTGAGGAAGTTTATCGACCCTGAAACTGGCAAGTACAAGAAGGAAGCAGAAATGCTTTTAATGGCTAGGAAGCGAATCATCCACAAGGCTACAAACAAGAAATTGAAGGTTGCTGAGTTACTTGACCAACAGAAGAAGAAAGGCAATCTCAATTATACCTTTGTGTTTGTTCCTGAAGGTTACGAGCCTGACTACGCAGAAATCGATGACTACGAGATAGACAATGAAGATATTCACATCATTGATGAATACTCCAAGATGTTTCGTGACCGCAAATATTCCTACCACCAATACATTAGCGGACTTGACGATGCTCCATCAATACTTGATTCGTTTGAGCGTGGCGACATTCAAATACTGCTATCGATGAAGTGTTTGGACGAGGGTGTTGATATTCCAAGAGCACAGAATGCTATATTCATATCCAGCACAGGCAATCCTCGGCAGTTTATTCAGCGTCGTGGACGTGTACTCAGGACTTGCAAGGGTAAAGATATGGCTTACATCTGGGACTTGATAGTAATGCCGCCTAACGTCACAGAACATGCATCATCAATTGAACGCAGTCTATTTACAGGCGAGGTGAAGCGTATTCTGAACTTCGCTGCATTAGCAGATAACAAGATTGATATACTCTATGGCGAACTGAAACAGGTTTGCGACTCTCTGAACATTCCTATGTTTGATTTACTTGATACAGAAGAAGAACAATATAACTAAAGATATAGAACTATGGCAATACAAGACGAAATGTACAAAATGATAGCGCAAGAAGTCGATCTTGTTGTTAAAGAACAACGAGAAAAAGTTATAGTTGACATCAAGAAGGCCAAAAAGGTAGCCAAGATGTTGACTGAACTAAGTGTGGAGAAGGCAGAAGCCGATAGTTTAGTAAATCAGTATATGGCGAATATTAAGAACATCTGTAACTCATAACCGATATGAAGATAAACAGTATTACTATTAACAATTTCCAGTCATATTATGGGGAACAGACCATGGAGTTTGGTGATGGTCTAAACCTTATAATTGGAAATGGAGGAAAAGGAAAGTCCAAATTGTTCAATGCTTTTTATTGGGTGTTGTTTGGTAAGATTTACGTAACAAGTGAAGGATGGTGTACAACAGATGACTTATATCTGAGTTCGCACAAGGCTCTTCACAAATTTGAGTATATCAATAAAAAAGCTTTGTATGATGCCAAGATTGAAGGTAAGGTTGATTGTTCTGTGCAGTTGGATTTAACTGACGATAGAAGGCGCAATTATATTATAGAGCGCCAAGCTAGTGCCATACGACAACCAGTAAAGGAATGGAACAAACCAGAATCGTGGAATGTCAGCCCATCTTCACTAAAAGTGACATACGACGTTGCGACAGGTACTAAGAATGTCAACGGGATTATAGCTGAAGGCATAATAGCTGATTTGTTCCCTGAAGGTATAAGAGGTTATATCTGGTTCCAAGGTGAATCTCTGGATAGTCTTATAGATTTCAGAAAGAAACAAAATTTGAAAGATGCCGTTAGACACATATCTTATTATCCTTATTACGAAAAGCTGACAGCTATCATTTCTGAGGCGAAGAACAAAATCGCAAAACAAGAGGTTTCCAAATTGAAAAAGGCAAATGAACAAAATACTAATGTTCGGAGTCTTCTTATGAAACTTGATTATCTGAGAGGGCGCATACAATCTGAGGAGGAAGATAAGAAAAAGTATGAGCGTAACATTTCTCAGATAGAAATCGCTTTGGCAGACGATGAAACTAAGATGCAAGGGCTTGCTGGTTTCTCCAAACTCATTAAGGATTATGAGGATTGTGAAAAGGAAATAATTAGGATTAATAATCAGCTAACAGAAATCGACAACTATCAGCGCAGCTTGTTACCATCGCTTTGGGTATTGAGAGGAATTGATAAACTTGTTGAGCAAAGTAAGCAAATCATCTCTTCACATGTAAAAATTGAAACTGCTCTGCCAGAGAGAAAATATATTGATGAACCCAGCAGGACAAAGCTAGAAGAGATTTTGAATAAAGACCACCGGTGTTTTGTATGTGGTTCTCCTGTAGATGAAGCACATCCTCATGCTGTCGAATGGATTGTGAATCGTCTAAAGATGCAAGAAGAGTATTACAAAGAATTGGAAGATTACCGCAACAACATGGAGTTTTCAAAGCAGTTTAACATGTTTGTCGGCAAAATACAAGATTATCCAGACTTTGTGTTGAGAAGCCTTAAGGGGATTGATCGTCAGTTCCAGGAAACGGAAGAGGAGATGGATAGACTTATTGCCAAAAGGCGAAAACGGCTTGAAAAGAAAGCTGAATTGGACAAACAGATAGAGTCTGTAAAGCAGAAATATGGTGTTGATCCACATAGAGAAGCTAGTACTGTTCCAACTCTGACAAGCAATATTAGAGCTTCTCGTTCAAATCTTGAGAAACAGAGAAAACTTTTAGAATCTTGTAAGTCTGCTATAGCTGACTACAAAAGGCTGCAGCAGGATGCTGAACGTGAACTGAACGGTATGGGTGCCAATAATACAGGAACAGTAACACAAGTTGCAGAAACGGAGTGGAAACATATATCTACGTTCCTCGAAGCTGTTTGTAAGGATGTTCAGGAAAAGGCACGAAAGGATTTGCTTAAGAAAATCGAAGAGCGCGCAAATGTATTTTATGAGAAGTTTACGGAACACGACAAAGGCTATAAAGGTCGAGTAGAGATTGATGAGGATTATGCTATCACTTTCGATGGCGGTCTTAACACTAGCCATGAGGACAGAAAGAAAATGAGCATTATCAATGCGTTGCTTGCTTTGAATCAGGAGGCTATTGGCACATACTATCCGTTCATCAGCGATGCGCCAACTTCGAGCTTTGATCCAAGTACAACTCATAAATACCTGATGGGAATTAAGGATATCTTTGGTCAGTCGATTATCATGACAAAGGATGTCGAGATAGGTAGTGACAAGTATGATGACCTATACAACCAAGGTAATGTATCTCACATTTTCCAACTCGATAGTCAGATATATAATGAAGATACAAAAGAATCTGAAATATGGGAAGTATCAACTATTATAAAAATACTCAAATAGAAATTTCGTTATGGATAATATATTCGATATTCCGTTCTCTTTTGAACAGAAAACAAAAGAAGAAGTGATATACAAGTTCTCCAACAAACAGGGTGGAGCATATAATGTGTTCTCTTTCCATTGGCAATGCTTTGTTTGGGCTGCAATTATTGGCTTCCTTAGAAATGACAGAAAACCGCTTACTCCACCTATTGCAGATAAGCCATTTAAATTAAACACTATGCTTAATAATGGTGGTGAGAAAGATGCTCAGGCACTAATTTGTCTTGCGATCGCTAAGGCAGGATCATTGGATATAATGAAAAATCCAACGGATGCGATTAATCTCATCAATGAATATGCCAATGGTGGTTTCTACTATATTATGAAGCTGATGGAGAATGGCGAGAACTCGTTTAATGATTTGGAGAAAGTAAAACAAGAAATCTTCTCACGTAATTATGATGAGAATGGTGTATCTCAAATAGAACCATCCGTTGAAGAGTATGTTGTTCCAGAAGAAGCATATAATAAGAAAATGGAAGAAGATGCATCTGTTCCCGATGATATACCAGAAATACCTGCTAAAACAGAACGAAAATCTCATAGATGGTCCTTAAAGCAAGAGAAAGAGCTGTTAGGTTACTATCAAGCAGGTATGACAATTAATCAGTTAGCAAGGTTGTTTGGTAAGGACGATGAGGCAGTGAAAGAGAAGTTATTACAGAAGGGAATAACGGTATAGATACAATATGTTTGCAAGCAGAATTAAGAAAATTGTTGTCCTTGGACAGATAATAATGTATGGAACACTAGTTCTATCTTTGAATACAGATGACAAGAAACATTTTTATATAGATGTAGATTATGCTCCTGATGGATGCTCAATGTTTCATGATGCAAGTACTGAGATTGAAAGATTGCAGTTCTTGACAATTGCAAAAACGATACTTGAATTATTAAACAAGAATATCGGTACTGATGATGAGGGTAGTTCTTACTGTTATGTGGAAATAGAGAAAGATAATGGAGCTGTATGTTCATACATGTGGCCAGAGAATCTGCATTCAAATGCATTTAGAGAAATTGGAGAACAAATTAATAGCTTAATTCATAATGATATCGTTTTTGAATTTTTATCATTGTTTTGAAATTCACAATGGACAAAATAATACATTTTTTTGAATATGCTCAATGCTATAATCACTATACACAACAAATAGAATCTATTCGCCAAAAAAGGATTAAGGGAGAAACCATTGTAGCGAAGCCTGTTCTCATGGTGGCAATCATTGATGGTATAGAGGCGAATGTGTTTAGAAACAATCAATTTGTCATTAACGACTGGTTGGAAGGACACTAAATTTGCTGATGGCGCAATATGCAAAGGAGTCGCAGTTTGATGATAAGACCAGAATCGAGAAGCCGTTCTGGCATTTAGAGACAGATGGGTTCTGGCATCTGAACCATCCTGGTGAACATCTCAGTAAAGGTCATACTCCTTCAAGGGCTTGGTTAATAGACAATGTTGAGTTCGCCTATTTCGATGAACCGTTATGGATTCTACTTCAGAACAAAGTGTGGCGGATGAAATTGCGTGACTATATTATAGAATACAAATTGACGGATGACTTCTGGAGTGGGAAGAGAGCAGCAGAGGGATTTGGAATAATTGCAGCATTGTTATTGGCTGCGTAAAAGAAGAATAATAGTGAATAAAGAAGACCGCATGATTGCCAACAATTTGGAACCTTTTTATCTGACTCATCCAGGAGAGGTGATAAAAGATGAACTGGAATATCGCGGAATAAGTCAGCGGAGACTGGCTAAGGAAATCGGTGTGCCAGCTAGTTAGTTAAAGCTATAGATTCTGTATAATTTGGTCAATATAATCTTCAGAGACATTTTGAATCTCTTTCTTGTCGTAAATAGTAAGAAGATTGACACATGTATTTGTTGTTTCAATAACGATATTCAGTGTGATAACCCTGAGACCTCCTCGTTTGCCTCTGCCTTTACTTTGAACGCCGATACGAATCTTACGTTTCCCTCCACCGAGTGAGACTCCTATCTCAGGATTCTTCTTCAATTCGTGTTGTAATGTATCAATGTCGTCTGCC
>Ga0247611_10009964_pt1 | contig 11273 bp, 7 predicted proteins | sample 177DNAGHGhighgp2_FD_192422 | JGI IMG/M metagenome (GOLD analysis project Ga0247611, IMG submission 192422) | Sheep rumen microbial communities from Palmerston North, Manawatu-Wanganui, New Zealand - 1770 DNA GHGhigh gp2 | ecosystem: Host-associated > Mammals > Digestive system > Stomach > Rumen ... | reverse complement strand
AACTGCAGCAGGAGGTACTTCGTTATGTAGGCGCACGTCGCGGCAAACAGTTGCGCCCGTTACTTGTACTGCTCAGCGCACAGTTATGCAATCCGGTTACCGATAAGACGCTTCGCTCGGCCGTAGCCTTGGAACTGCTGCATACAGCGAGTTTGGTGCATGACGATGTAGTGGATAGCTCCGATACGCGCAGAGGTGCCGCAGCCGTACATGTGAAATGGAATAATAAGGTGGCTGTGCTCATCGGCGATTACATGCTCGCAAAAGTGATCGGACTGACGGCCGAAGTGCGTAACATCCGGATCCTGGAAATCGTTGCTAATCTCGGTAAGAGTCTCTCTTCCGGCGAGATGGTACAACTGCACGTCGGCCAATCGATGTGGATTGATGAGGAACGCTATTTCCAAGTCATTGAGCAAAAGACCGCACAACTCTTCCAGGCTTGCGCAGAAGCAGGAGCAGAGTCAGCCGGCTGTACACCGCGTCAACGCGCTGCGTTACGCGACTACGGACGATTCTTAGGGATCTGTTTCCAGATTAAAGACGATATCTTCGATTATAGCGATTTGGAGGAAATCGGCAAACCTACCATGAGTGACCTGCAGGACGGTAAGGTCACCTTACCACTCATTGAAGCCCTGCGTCGTGCACCGAAGGATGAGGCAGAAGAGATCCGGATGAAAGGAGAGCAATTGGTGGCAGACGGCTATTCGCCGGAGGACCGCAAGCGTGTGCTCGAGGAGATCAAAGCTTTTGTCATTCGTTTCCACGGCGACGAATACGCCGTGCAACGGATGTTAGAGTATAAAAAACAAGCCACAGAAGCCTTATCGGTCTTCCGTGACTGTGATGAAAAAAAGAGTCTTACCTCCTTACTCGATTACGCCATCAATCGCGTTCAATAATTGCTCCCGGATATCTGAATACGAATCACCAATCGAATCTACGATCTCTCGCATAAACGCGCCGACCAACAGTTGGCGCGCTTTTTGTTTTCCGATACCGCGCTGCTGCATGTAGAAGATGGCCGACTCGTCCAATTGACCGGTAGAAGCACCGTGCGTCGCTTGTACATCGTCCGCATAGATCTCCAACTGCGGTTGGGTACGCATCTCCGCATCCTCCGATAGCAAGAGGTTGCGATTCGTCTGATGCGCCTCCACCTGTTGCGCATCGGGAGCAATTTTCAAGTCGCCGATAAAATGTCCGCGAGCATGGTCATCCAACACGAACTTGATCAACTGATTCGAGGTGCCACCTCCGACGGCATGCTTCACATGCGTCTCGGCGATCACCTTCTCCTCTCCATGTAAGTGCTCCAGACCATAGATCTCCGTTTTGCAACCTTCTTCCAATTGATTGACCGTGATGGAAAACGGCGCATTGATCACATGAATCTTCACATGCGAACCTGCTTCCTGGTCAATCTGAAGATCGACTGCTTCGTTAACGAAGACGCGCTCGAAGACCTCGCCCTTATGCAATACCATCGTATCCATGTTCTTCGAGTTCCAGCGCCAGTGTTTTATCTCCGGTCTTGATGATCTTCCCGTCGGCTAACACATGTACAAAATCAGGCACGATATAATCCAACAGACGTTGATAGTGGGTGATGACGATAGAGGCATTCTCGGGTGTCTTCAAACGATTAACACCTTCCGCTACGATACGCAGGGCATCGATATCCAAACCGCTGTCCGTCTCATCCAATATCGACAAACAGGGCTCTAACATCGCCATCTGGAAGATCTCGTTTTTCTTCTTCTCGCCTCCGGAGAAACCTTCGTTCACCGATCGGTTATTTAACTTATCCGGTAACTCCAGCATTTTCTTCTTCTCGCGCATCAAGCCCAGAAACTCCTTCGCGGAAATAGGTTCTTTGCCCTCATATGCACGCTTCTCATTAAGCGCCGTGCGCATGAAATTCGTCATACTCACGCCGGGGATCTCAACGGGATATTGGAAACTGAGGAACACACCCGCACGGGCACGCACCTCCGGCTCCATCGCCAACAGGTTCTCTCCGTGCAGAAGCACTTCTCCTGCCGTCACTTCATACGCCGGATTACCGGTCAAAACCGCCGATAAGGTCGACTTACCCGCACCATTCGGACCCATGATGGCATGTACCTCGCCTTCGTTTATAACGAGGTTAACCCCCTTCAATATCTCTTTTCCCCCTATTGAGGCATGCAGATCTTTTATCTCAAGCAGCGTCTTCATTCCTTTTCTCGCAGAGAACATTAGAAATTATACTTGGTCATCAATTGCACACGATGGTTCGTGATCCAGTGAAGCCCGTTGGTAGACAACGCATATGCATCGAGTTTACCGTCTCCGTACTGAACGGAAGTAATCTCATACTCGAGACCGAGTTGGAATTTACCTACCGTGTAGAGCAAAGTCGGCGACAGACGCCACATCTGATTCATAGCTGCCGAACGGGGATTGTAGAACTCCGACTTGGTGAACTTACCGTCGCCATCCAGGTCATACAGTGCCTCTTTAGTACCGAAGTTCTTTACATAGCCGCCGAATAGGATTCCCTGCAGTTTCTGCGGGTGTTTGTCTTCCTGCGCACCTACCTTACCACCATAAACCAAACTGATCCATGTAGTGCTGTGACGAATCGGCGTATACGAATAGGAACCATCGGCATTTACGCCTTTGACACCATAACCGCCGTACATGTTCATATGCTCGCCCGACTCAGCGAAGATAGTCTTGGCCTTAAAGGAGAAATCTCCTTTCTTGTATTGCAGGTAGGCGAACGGCGATACGGTGGTGAGGCGGTCATTGACCTTCACGGGAACGCCATTAAGCGTTCCCAGATGACGGGGACTGATACTCAGCACGTCTGCTCCGGCGCGGAAGATCCATCCTTTATCGTGTACCGAAAGACCCAGATAAGCTTCCGGAGTCTTGCCATAGAGCATATACTCTGCCGACTGCAGATTTCCTGGACCGATGGAGAGATATTGCATCTGCCATAAACCGGCAGCCGTCAACGTCACGTACTTACCCAAACGCGCATCCATCTTCAATTGCGGAGAACGGTTGAAGGGACCAAAAGGCGCACCGGAGGCCAGAGATATGACATCGCACAAATCAGCTGCCATCGGGTGCCAAGTCTGACCAATCGTCAGGTCCACGCGGGCGAAGTCTTTACCCTTCATCATCGGCAGACTATCCCATCCGAGCGTCAGGTACGCCTGACGAAGACGGAACTGAGCCACACCACTCACGGCGTGCGTCTCCTTGATTTTACTATCGACAGTCGAAGTCTTGGTACTCAAACCGGCATAGAAGTCCGCTTCAATCTTACCGCCGAACTCCGTGCCACGCCATTTATATCCTACGATATTCAGACCGAGACGCGTGGTCAAACTCAAGAAACGGAACGTACTAACGGCGTTGAGGTCCTGACGGGGAGCACCCGAGGTCTCTGCCTCCGCTTCAGTCTGGTTCCAGTTCTCGTCCTTCGGTTGGTAATTATATAAATCACCGGTACCGGACCAACTCTCGCGGCTATCGTACGTGAAGTAATTACGAATAAATCCGTAAGGCTTGAAATGTTGCTTGAGATGCGACTTCACCGCCTCTTTTTTCTGCTGGTTCGTCGCCGTCTCTTGCGCCATGACAGACGCAGAGAGCAGCGAGAAAAGCAAGCATATGGATACGATACGTTTCATATTACTTGAATGGGAAGATCAGTAACACCGCGTACGACAATGCTACACCCACTAAACCGATTATAAGTCCCACTTTTGCCATGTCGTTGGTCTTGATCAAACCCGTTGAACAAGCGATGGCATTCGGCGGAGTAGAGATCGGCAGAAGCATAGCAAACGAGGTGGAAGCAGCAACGCAGACCAACAAAGTGGTCACACCGCCGAAAGCACCTAACTGCTCACTCATAGCCGTTCCTACAACCGCCAAGATAGGAATAAGCAAGTTCGCTGCGGACGAGTGAGAGATAAAGTTGGAGAGTAACCATCCTAACAAACCGGAAATAATCAAAACGGCGATGACAGACCAACTGCCGAACGGAATGGACTCCACCAACGCAGCTGCCAGACCGGTCTTGTTAAGAGCCGTTCCGATGGCGAAACCACCGGCCACCATCCACAGCACATGCCAATCGATCTTTGAGAAATCGTCACGAGTAAACACGCCGGTCAATGCAAAGACCGCAAAAGGAATCAGCGCTACCACATTGGAATTCAGGTGAGTCAACTCACCAGTCATCCACAGCAGGATGGTAGCAATAAATGTAATGGTTACAACCCAGAATTTCCAATCCATCTCGTGATGCTCATCGGAATTGATGACGATCTTTACATCCTTTGCCTTGAAAGGGAAAAGGAACTGCAGCAGCCACCACGCAAAGAGAATCATTATGATCACTACCGGCACAAAACGAACCATCCATGCAGCAAAACCGATGTTAATATCCATGGAAGCCAACTGACCAATCGCAATCGCGTTCGGAGGAGTACCAATTGGCGTTCCCAGACCGCCAATATTCGCAGCAATAGGAATCGACATAGCCAAACTCACACGACCACCGCCATCTACCGGCAGCGTACGCAACACAGGCGCTAAGAAAGCTAACATCATAGCCGCAGTAGCCGTATTGCTCATGAACATGGACATCACGCTGATCAGTGTCAGAAAACCCAACAACACCCATTTCGGATTGGTTCCGAAAGGCTTGAGCAGAACACGTGCCAACACCACGTCCAGCCCCACTTTGCTCGCAGCGATAGCCAATACGAAACCACCTAAGAACAACATGATAACCGGGTCGGCAAAAGCTGCCATCAACTCCTTATAGTTCACCAAAGAGCCCATATCCGGGTTGGTCAAACCTTTATTGGATACCGCCAATAGCAAAAATACAATCGCGGACACAGACGTCGCCCAGGCCGGGATGATCTCAAACATCCACATTAGGGCTGCGTAACAGAAAATAGCGATGGTACGTTGTTGAACCACCGTCAAACCGTCAATGCCGAAAAACGATGCCGGCACGAACCACATGAATAGCACAACTGCAACTGTCAGCGGTGCTAAAATATATTTTTTAACGTCAAAATTTTTCATCAATTGTAATTTTTCAATTATCAATTCTTAATTATCAATTTTCCAAAATCCATTCACCATTCTCAATCCGGTATTTATTGGGATTAGCCAAATGATGATTGCGACGCTCATATCGTTCGCCGCCGGCATAAGCGGTGGTTACAAATGCATGAATGATATCCAATGCCTTGTCCGGAGCTACACTTCCTGCCGGCAGACAGAGTACGTTGGCATTGAAGAATCGACGTGCATTCTCCGCCATGCGTGTCTCCCAGCAAACAACTGCGCGTACATGAGGGTGCGTGTTCGCGCACATGCTCATTCCGTTGCCTGTATAGCAAAAACCGATACCAAAATCGCATTCGCCTTTCTCCACACAGGTAGCCATAGGATGTGCAAAATCTGGAAAGTCGCAATTATCCATTGAGTTGCAGCCGAAATCAACTACCTTGGCGCCTTCACGCTCAAGAAACAGGTGAATCATCGATTTTAGACCAAAGCCTGCATGGTCACTTGCTAAAGCAATAGTCATTTCGTTTAATGGTTTCATAGATATATTGTTTTGATTGTTTGTCTATCTTTTCTTTCGGGCTGCAAAAGTACTGCTTTTTTCTGAATTACGCAAGAAAAAAAACAAAAAAAGCGTCCTAAGACGCCTTTTTCGCCGTTTCACGTACTTGGGAGCACTATTGAAGGGTTCCGAATGCGTTGTAAATCGTGCCATCTGTCAAACGAATAAACAGTTGACCATCCCGAATAAACTTGTAATTGGAGCCATCCTTATGACCGTCCGTCCACTCGATAGCCGTCTCTTCTTTGTCGCAAAGCGCTTCACCATAGACCTCCAGTTCCCACAAGGAAGAACCATAGCCTGTATTGCGTTTTTTACAGTAAATTCGAACGAACTGTGCTTCCACCGCCCCACCGCCTTTGCGGATATCAATCGTCTGCACACCGCCTTCTGCACCCGTGATAGACTTCGCTATCGTATACTGCTCGCCATCTTCACTCACTTCCACATCAAAATCCGTTGCATAAGCGGCTTCCCAATAGAGTTTAACCGTTGTCAACTGGTAACAATCACCTAAATCCACCGCAATCCATTCGTTGTCCTGATGACGACTGGACCAACGCGAATTCTGGTCTCCGTCCACCGCCTTCACCGGTTTGGTTCCATCGTTCTCATACCCCGAAGCGGTAACCGACTTATGCAACGCCAGATTGACCTCATCGAAAGACTGTACATGCACCAGGGCAGTATCTTCCTGCTCAAAGCATGGGAAAATCAGTTCAAAATCACCTACCTGCGTCGCGCGGTAGGATGAGTTACAGGTGTCCATCACCTCGCCGAACTGATTAAGAATCGACACGACGAACTGCTGCGTGGTACCCAGTGGCATCGTTACTTCCTTCGGCTCTACCTTCGCATTCGCCACTTGCTCCGCTTCCAGCACTACAAATGTCAACGAAGCGGAACAACCGTCTATCGTACGTGTCTCTGTAAACAGGCCATAGTGCGAATAACTCAGCGTCTCGTTCTTCACAGAGAGTACCTTACCTGCACAGTCATAAGCCGTGATCGTTAAGGTCGTTGTTTGCCCAGGAAAAAGCACCGAATCCGTTGCCGAAAGTGCAATCGCAAACACACTCGTCGACTCGCAACTCAGCGGACGACCATAGGCTTCCAACTCATAGAGCGAAGTGCCGTATTGCGTAGCCCGCTCTACTCCGGTCAAACGAATATACCTTCCTCTGGAAGGATTAGAGATTGTAGATTGGAGATTTGAGATTTGGATTTTCTCCACGCCTCCGGCGGAAGAGAGGACGGCGGTGCGCCATGTACTGTTATCATCGCTCAGCGCTAACTCGTACTGCGAAGCATAGGCCGCTTCCCATCGTAAGATGAGGTGATCGATATAGCACATTTGTCCAAGGTCAACTACGACAAACTCATTATCTTTGTGCGCCGACCCCCAACGCGTTTTCACATCGCCGTCTGTCAGGTTTTTTGCCAAACAGCCGGCGTTCTCTTCCGAAGAAGCCGTTACCGGTTTATGCAGCGCTAAGTTCGGATACGGTAAATCCCATGCCATCGGATCGGGTGTTACTTCTTCCTTCTCGTCCTCGATCGTCGTAATCGTCCGCTTCTGATTGCCGCAGATAAGCGTCAGTCCATGCGGCACCGTAACCGTCGTATCCACCGCGCCGAAGAAATGAACCGTCAGCGCTGCAGCACCCACTTGATACACCGCGTAGGTCGTGCGTCCGCTTACGGTATCTGTATAGGCACAAGCCATCGGATAATTAGAATATATATCGTATCGCTTCTCGCCCAACGCCTTGTGGGAATGCGCCAACCAATAGGTGATACCTCCCGTATCTGCATTCTTTGCTAACGCTTTGCCCATCTTATCCATTTTGTCCCAGACACGAACCGCCGAATCCGCATCGAAGAGGGAGAGGTAAGACAGACATACATTACCTAATCCCGATTCGTCACCCAGACCACCGCTGGCGGCTTCGTAATCGCCCACTTCCTTACTCTTGTACATCTCCGTGTAATCCCATTTGGCGAAGGAAAGATCTTCACAGAAATGATTGGTCAAGATAGGAGATATCGGCAGCCATTGTATCGAATGCATCCAAACAGGATCTCCGGAAAACCACGTCCACCAACCTACTCCTTGCATCGTCAAATTGCAGCAATAGGGGTGCGTATACTTCGTATAATCAATATTCCTTCTTTGGCGATCGAACCAATACTCCGCCGTTGCACGGGTCTCAAGGGTATAGCCGAAGATTCCCGCCTCAAGCATCTCCGGATCCTGTAACGCGGCGCCTAACATCCAGATTCCCCCCCAGGCCTGAATGGCCTCTGAACTCGATTCCTGTCCGTTGCCGTTTCCCTGATTTCCCAAACCGCCGGCAAAAGAGTGACCGCAGTAGGGATCTAAAGTCCTGAACCAGGGTTCATCAGCCGAACGTTGCCAATTGGCATAGTCACGCGCCACCTCACGAGCCATCGGACCGTATTTATCGCGAAAATCTTCATCCAGCATGCAGAGGATAGCCGAAGCATAAACGAAATAACCATAATGGAAATGATGGTCGTTGAAGGTGTCGGAGTCATAGGATGGATCCATTCCGATTAGCGCTCCCCATCGCGGATATCGGGCAAAATAGAAACGCTCTTCACCCGGTGTATACGTGTACCAATCGATGAGTACCTCTTTCAGTCGCTGTTTAGCCATGCGGAACGTAGCCGTATCGCCCATTTGTAACGCGAAGGTCATATAATGAGCCATTTGCGTGAGGCCTTTACCTCCCCAATAAGTATCCCCGCCGAAGGAACCTTTTTTAGCATAGTCGCTATTCAGTTCCGCCATCCGCGTAGCCGAGAATCCTTCCTTCCACTCTAACGGAGCAGGAAAGAAAGGTAAAAACGTATGTACCGGATAGGTAAAAGTGAAGTCTTTGCCTTCGAAGATCCGCATTTGACCACGAGGCGTCTGATAAGTAGGTTGATAGATCGGCAAAACCGGTGTGCCAAAACCCTCTTCGCTGTAATAATGATGAGGAAGGAATCCCATTATCACCGACTTGTCCACATGGAAAGAGGTGGATAAAGTGGATTTATTCGCATCATATTGATAGTCAATCCGTGTCGTACGCGGGATCTTAAAAGCGTACGGAGCAAAAGCCTCTTGATTCAATCCTTCTGTCAGTAAGGCCACACTTAACTGCCCCGCCTGCGTGTACACCGCATACTTGGTAGCATCAGGGTTGGTCGCCTGCATCGTAATGCCGTTCGCCTCTATCCACACCAGCGGCGAACCGTGCATACAGGTCACACGCACCCAAGCATCGCCATCTTGCATGATAAACGACATCATAAAATCCGACCAACTATCTACCAGTGCCTCTTTGAATGCTGCTTTCTTACCGGTTGCCGCATTGGTAAATGTTACTGCCAACGGCGTATCCCATTTCATCTCGCATCCGGTGGGTTCCCAATAAGTAGGATACCCTATCGTCAACTCTCCGTCTTTGGCCTCAGCCCAACCGGGATAAAACCAAATCTTACCCGTCCATTCGTTCACCAAGGCATACGTCCACCAATCATTTGTCGGCAAAGCCAAGGTACCTTGTTTCGAACCGTTAGCTGCCCCAAGACGCGCTAACAGTGAGTCCGGTACATACAGCTTTCGATGCTCCATCTGATAGGCTTGGCATCCGTCGTGTTCGGACGTGCGACTTTTCGTGAGCGGCACATACGAAGCATACGAACCCTTGCCCACTGACACCGGCATTTGGGCATGCAGAAACAAGCTAACCATTAAGGCAGCCAGAGTTAAATAGAAAGATTTTTTCATAAGTTCACGATAATGGTTTCGACACTATTGGCCGGCATGTTAATATTCGCTACGTACTCACCTATCTGGAGCGGGAAATTTTTCTCAGCACCGGTGTTGAGTATATTGATGGCATACGAACCGTCTTGCTTAGCCACGGCGCATAGATGGAGTTCAGGATCCGGACACTCCGAAACACCTAATACCACATCACCCGGTCGCATGGAGCGGCTAAACTGCTTTAGCACATAATAATAGGGAGTGAAATAGAGTTTCTCATTCTCATAATCAACCATCAACATTGAGCCGCAGTTATTATTCACGTGCGTCGGACCTCCAATCGAATCCAACACAGCGTTCCAGTCAATATAGCCGGTTAACCAGTGGTTCAGACCGTCGATGATATAACTTGCATAACGATGAACAACTGCATATTTTGGATGCCAGTCGGGCCACCAAGGTGTCGAATAAGCCCAATCGGTAGCGTTCGGGTTCCACCAGAAGCTGTCGTTATCAAACCAGCAGCACTCTTTGTATCCTTCATAATCCGATACACCCGGCCAGCCGTCACGCCCCAGATTATCCACACAGCCTTCGGTGTGAATCAAACGCTTGTCGGGATGTGCCGCATGAAGCGAATCCAGCACATCGGGGAAACAACTGATGGTGGAGCCGTACCAATGCAATGCTGTACCATCTGTATAAGCGTTCGCCAAGGAATCGCTGAAAATGGCAGCTGTATAAGGGGCTGCCTCAAACGTATTCTGATCAAAGCCCAAAATCTTCACATTGCCAAAGCCGTTCTTCGCCATCTCCGGTCCGAGGTTGCGGCCTATCAGCGCAGTCTCCGCGGCAGGAGACAGGTGCATCGATTCCCAACTGCCGTCATTACCCATCGGCTCATTCTCAGGCGTGATTGCCCAGAACTCTATACCGCTCTCGCGATACGCCTGCAAGTACTTCATATAATAGCGCGCATACGCATCATAGTACTCCGGCCGCAAAGCACCGCCGTAACGATTCGATTTATCGAAAAATTGTTTGTTGTCTTTCATCCATGCCGGTGCCGTCCATGGTGATGCCACCAGCCGCCATTCATGATCTTTCTGGTTGGACTTGATAGTTGCTATCTCATGTAGGCATTGCCACATGTCATATTGCTCGTCTTTAATCTGGGGATACTCCTCCTTCGTAAAGCCATCTTTGTGCACATCCATACTGAAGTAATCCAGAGCATCGTCCCCATCCACGTCGTCAAACGAATAATGACCTTTAAGAGCAAAATCCGAGGAGCCTACTACTGTACGCGATGCAGAGAAATTAGCACCCTCTTCGCCATACATCTCTTCTAATACCGCATGGCGTTGCTCGGGTGTCAGGCATGCCAACACGAACACCGACGACTCAGTAATCGAGTTACCAAAGCCGTCGATCTGCTGCCTACGGTCGTTGAGATCAACGCTAATTGCGCCGTCAACGGCACCTTTGTGGAAAAACACCGCCTCTTTCTCGGCACACTTGTCTCCGGCTTCAGAGGTAAGCCACACGTGGGCAGAAGGCACATTCGCCGTGCAGGCACTCAGCGCGCAGAGCGCGAATAAAAAGATTGTATTTCTCATAACTCTATAATTAACTGTTTGATCTCGCCGTCACGGGCAAAGAGATGTGCGGATTGCTCTTTGGTGAGCGTGAATGTCTTTCGACTTTCTACTTTCGACTTTCTACTATATATAATCTCGGTGCCGCAATACGTAAAGCGCAACTCTCCGTTCACAAAATCCGTATCTTTCAGCATGGTCGGACAGAACGTGATTTGTCCGTCGTGAACGGAAACGC
>Ga0247611_10009963_pt1 | contig 11273 bp, 10 predicted proteins | sample 177DNAGHGhighgp2_FD_192422 | JGI IMG/M metagenome (GOLD analysis project Ga0247611, IMG submission 192422) | Sheep rumen microbial communities from Palmerston North, Manawatu-Wanganui, New Zealand - 1770 DNA GHGhigh gp2 | ecosystem: Host-associated > Mammals > Digestive system > Stomach > Rumen... | reverse complement strand
GGCAATGTTCAGGCCTTATAACATCCTTTATGCATGGTATTATTTCGGAGCAAAACGTCCGGAAGCATACGTCAAGAGCATTGAGACCCGTCACATAAAAGAGTACATCAAGAATAAGCTACTTGAAAGCAAAGAAGAATAAACAATTGTGAAATGGAAGAAATGGTCGCGCCGTTTCTTCCATTTTTCGATATTTATCTCTACCTTTGCCGCCAGAATCGAAAATCTTGGAAGATAAAAGAAAAATGCCTGTCTTTTGTTTTTTAGCCCAACACTCCCCCTAATCGCCTGCAATCCCTTTGAACAAAGGCGTTCCGGTGGGGTGGGTGTTAGCCTAACACTCCCCCTACACTACACCTAACACTCCCCCTAAAGCTATAGGTAACTAAACTTTCTCACCCTCATGAGATTGATTAAATGCAGTACAGACAGGGCGTTCAGACCACCCCTAACCCCTCCTAACTTAGGAGGGGAATTAGATACGCTGCACGCCACCTTTTACCCAGATATACAGTATACCACCTTTTACCTGGAGCCTATGGTAGTAACCATTTCCCCTCCTAAGTTAGGAGGGGCCAGGGGTGGTCTGAACAAGCACGAAGGGGTGGGAAACTTCAGTCAGGCATGTAAAAAACGCAACAATCTCATCAGCTCTCGAAAGACTGCTTAACCTGCGCGATTTATTCCTAGCCTTGGGATTTTTTACGCTCTCACTAGACCGCAGTTTTTTCATAGTATCCTTGTATAAAAACCCTTTGATGCATAGATGGGAGAGATGTGAAATATCTGTACAAACGGGGAGTGTTTGGTGTAGTGTAGGTGGAGTGTTAGGCTAACACCCACCCCACTGGAACACGCTTGTACAAAAGGGTTGCAGCCGATTGGGGGGAGTGTTGGCCTGTTTTAACGAGATTACTTGTCGTTGGCAACGAGAAGTAATCTCATTGCCAATGGCATTACGGATCGTTAGATGCGCGAACACGCAACTTTATCATGCAGCCATTTTTCCCCAAAGTTGTCTTCGATATTTTTTTCAAGCTGTTTGAATGTAAGGAGGAAATAGCATGTGACGGCTGAAGATTATGACGGGCGACTACAATCCACCCGTTGACCCGTTTGGGACGGACAGGATGACGGACGTGCTGAAGGTGTTTTGCAGGGAGCAGGGTATGAGTGGGCCGTTTGCGACAAAGGATATATCTCCCAAACCCTCTTCTCTCGTCTCTTCTCTAATGGGATACATCTGGTTACGGGGCATAAGAGCAACATGAAGAATAAACTGATGTCCATCTATGACAAGATCATGCTCAGAAAGAGGTCTGTCATCGAGACCATCAACGATGAACTCAAGAATGTTGGTCAGGCAGTACATTCAAGGCACAGAAGCGTTTTCAACTTCTCGATGAACATCCTCTCAGCACTTGCCGCATATTCGTTCTTCGACAAGAAGCCTGCCATCAATGAGGACTTCTGTATCGAACAGAGTGACGGACAACTGATGCTCTTCAGTTAAGGAACTCTCTTGAAATCGATGACTGATATGAACACCTGACAGGAAACTGCCAGAGGCTTTCATATGCCCGCAAACAAACTTTCATTTACGCAGTAAAGGTATCCCGAACTCAGGTTTATATAAAAAACTACATGCAACTTTTACTTATAGGATAAGGCCCTAGCCATATATTTAGCCATACATTCAGGATTTCAAGGACACAAAAACACATTAGAAATCATCCAAATTGCAATTTTTTTGCAATTTTCTTCCTCAAGATGCATTACTTTAAAGATTTTTTGCTATCTTTGCAGTGACTTGGGGGAGAAATCCCGAGTCGCAGATGCATTAGCTTATTATTTCGCACTTGACAGAAAAGACCTAGGAAATCTATTTTGGAATAGTTCGATTTAAGAAAGCGAGGGAAGCCGAGGAAGGCATTCCTTTCACAACGTATAGCTATGCACACGCCTTATTGGCGTGGAAGCATTCTTATTAAAGTTGTGGAGGGGTTCCATATTTCCTAGGTCTGCCCCTTAGGTCAAGTGCATAAGGATGGCCACGCCATTCTTTGTGCCCTGACCTTTGCATTTTAGGGAATTTTTTAATTATAAATATTACGATTATGAAAAGATTATTTATTATTCTGATGGTGATGGCATTGGGTCTTCCCTCAACGACTTATGCACAGAGCAAAGCACTTAAAAAAGCTCTAAAGAAGGAGTACAAATCTAAGATGAAAGAGTATAAGAAAGAAGGATGGAAGATCTATGGAAGTTCGAGAAGCCTTGATGTAGCGCTGCTGACTCACTATGAAAAATTGAATCAAGGCGGCGATAATGTATATGAGATTGTTGGAGTGGCTAGTGCTTTCAAGTCCAAGAATATTGGAAAACAGACTGCAATCAACAATGCCTGCAACATTTATGCATCACAAGCAGGATCACACATAAAGGGGCGTATAATAAGCGATATGGCTGCAAACGCGGATGATATTGCATCAGAATTTGACCACTTCTATGCTGCATACGAACGTCTTGTTGAAAAGGAAATACGAGGAGAGATGAGTGAGAGTTTTAGCGTTATCCGTGATAAGGGGGACGGAAGTTTCGAGATGCAGACATATTTCATCGTAAATGAAGATGCAGCCACTAAAGCGAGAATCCGCGCGTTTGAAAATGCTGCAAAAGAATCGGAAGCTGCGCAGAAATATGCAGAAAGAGTTTCAAAGTTTGTAAGAGAAGGTTTCAATCCTTCGGACGAACAAAGCAACAAATCTGGAGATAATGATAGTACGATATAAGAAAGTATTCATTTCTTTCCTTACTCTTCTATGTTTGAACGCCCAAGCTCAAAGTGTTAGTCAGATACAGGCAGACAGAAGCTATTTAAGCGGAGAGGGATGGGGGAACACACTAAAGCAGGCTGACGATGCGGCATTACAAGATTTGATTAGCAAAATATCAGTTAATGTGAGGAGTTCTTTTAGCAGCGCGGAGGAAGAGACCAACAATAATGGTCGTTTAGACTCCAAGTCTGTATACACTTCTATCATTAAAACATATTCACAGGCAACGCTAACAAATACTCAGCGCATTGTCATAGAGAATGAGCCAGAAGCCCATGTGCTTCGTTATGTGAAAGTTTCCGAAATAGATCGAATATTCGAAGGAAGAAAGGCAAAGGTGTTGGATATGGTGGAAAGTGCAGAACGGGCAGAGAAGAAAGCCAAGATCGACGATGCTCTACGCTACTATTATTGGTCGCTCTGCCTACTGAAAAGTATAAGGTATTCCAACGAAGTTAAGTATATTAGCAGTGATGGGAAATCACATTTACTAATAAACTGGATACCAGAAAAGATGAAAGAGATATTCTCAAAGATCAGCATTAGGCCTATAGGATTCAATGGCTCTGAATTGGTACTGAACATTATGTACAATGGGAATCCAATTAACAGCTTCGACTATACTTACTTTGACGGGATGGACTGGAGTAATATCTATAGCGCAAAGGACGGACAAGGCGTTGTAGATTTAAGGCCAGGGCACATATCAGATAACTTGCGACTTAAGTGTGAATATGAGTTTGCAGGAGAGAGCCATATTGATAGAGAGATTGAAAACGTGATGGCTTTGACAGGTGGAGTATCATTTCGTGACGCCTATATCAATGTGAACACAAAAAAACTGTCGCAAACAGCAGCCAAGCATACAGCCCAGGCTACCATAACTCCTATTGACATTAAGAGCCAAACATCTGACATAACTGACTATAGTAGCCATTTGGCCATTATAGAGAATGTTGCGAAAGGTATCTCCCAAAAGAAATACGAAAACTTAGAAAAACACTTCACAGTAAAAGGTTGGGGGCAGTTTAAGAAACTAATTAAATATGGAAGTGCTACCCTCATTGACAAGGCAGACCTACAAATGAACTCTTTAGGTGACAAAGTAATATGCAGGGGACTTTGCATGTCGTTTAGTTTTAAGAATAATAATCGCAAATTTGTAGAGGATGTAGTTTTTACATTCGACAACCGCAAAAAAATCGATGAAGTTCTTTTCGGATTGGGCAAAGATGCCTACAACGACATCATGATGAAAGGCGTTTGGGATATGGATGCTCGTCTAATACTTGTCAATTTCCTCGAAGAGTACAAAACAGCGTATGCACTCAAAGATATCGACTTTATAAGAAATGTTTTTGACGACAATGCAGTTATTATAACAGGACGTATGACAAGCAGGCCCAAAAGCGTTATAGAGAACTCAGGCTACATCGACTCAAAGATAGTGAAATACAATCGTCAGACCAAGAATGAATATCTTCGTAATCTGGAGCATTGTTTTGCGGGAAATGAATTTATCAACATCCGCTTTGCCAACAATGATGTGATTAAAGCGGGTAAGGGGGGTGAGACCTATGGTATCCAAATTAAACAGGATTACTATTCTAGTACCTATGGAGATACAGGTTATCTGTTTCTGATGGTAGATGTGAATGACCCTGACAGCCCTAGTATCAAGGTACGCACTTGGCAGCCAGAGAAAGACCCAGACTTTGGCATTTATGGACTTTCAAATTTCTAAGTATGAAAAAAACACTATTCATATTAATCATGTGTTTTTCTTGTCTTACCATCAGTGCACAAGATGACAAAGACAACTTTCAAGCTTATCGTCAGAAAATGCTATCTGGTTTCCAAGGCTTTCGAAAGAACATATTGGATGACTATGCTAAATTCTTGAATGGTATATGGGAAGACTATGGGATGTTTAAAGGGAAAAAGGTTCATCCTTTACCCAAGCCTCATGTTCAGCCTCAAAAGAAAAAGAATGAACCTAAGCATGATCCCAAAACCATTGTTCCAGAAAATGTAAATCCCACAAAACCGATTGTGGAAGACAACACACCTGCGCCCAAACCAGTTCCTGTTACCCCTTCAACCCATATTCCCTTTTCTTGGTGTGGGATGACTATGCAACTGCCTGATGCAAAGCTAACGGAGAATCTGAATGACTTTAGCAAAGAAGGATTGATCGCATATTTTGAGGTTGTGAACAATTCACGAATCTGCAAGGATGTTCTTCCTCAAATGGCAAATATAGCAAACAACTGTAATTTTAACGATTGGTGTCTTTTTTTGCTAATAGAGAGCTATGTGAAAAAGATTAAGGCTGGTGCAGATGCAAACACAAGGAATTTTATCTGTTGGTATATAATGGCCCAGTTCGGTTTTGACGTTAGACTTGCCTTCAATGCCAATCACCTTTTCTATTTGCTTCCATTTAAGCAACAGGTCTATGCGTGTAACTTTATTAAGATACACGGTACACCTTATTATATATGGGGTGAAGGAAATATAGACGAAAATGCTGGATTTTCAACTCCCAATGTTCCAGATGATACGGGCGAGGCCGTTAATCTTATAATGACAAAGCCTCTAAATCTTCCTTATCACGCCAAACGCTTTACTCATACATTCTCAGGACATACACTTTCTGTTGATGTGAATGAGAATCTGATTAGAATGATGAAACAGTTCCCTCAAATGCCGATATATTTATATGCTGTATCTTCAGGAGACAACAAAGCCCGAAGCCAACTTCTTTCTCAAATGGGGAAGTTTATTGAAGGTATGTCAGAACTAGATGCTGCCAATTTTATGCTTCAATTTATTCAATCGTTCGACTATGCTACTGACGACGATCAATTTGGCTATGAGAAACCATTTTTCATAGAGGAAACACTATATTATCCCAAATGCGACTGCGAGGACAGGGCAATACTATATCATTTCCTAGTCACTCAACTTTTAAGAAAAGACGTGCATCTTGTTCATTATCCGAACCATGAGTGTACGGCAGTTAACTTCTCACAACGTCTGAATGCTGATAGCTATGTTTATGGAGGGAAACAATATGTTATTTGTGACCCAACTTATATTGGAGCAAGCATCGGTATGTGTATGCCAGATTATAGAAATGTTAAACCAGAGATAGATTTGATAAAGTAACCGCGATGAGACAAATAAAGATAAAAGAAGAAAATAATATGTTAGTTCTGAGTACATTAGAACTTGATAGTTATATGTACCTCAATTTATATGACGGCAAAGCTGACACTTCAAAATTGGATGATAATAGTTGCTCGAAATCTTTTCAGTGCAAGGCTTTCGAATTAAGGGATTTTTTAAATAAGCAGGGGTATTAGTTAATGAAACAGATAATTCTATTTTTTGTAGTTTTTATACCAATTGGATGTTTTTCGCAATCCATATCAGTAGCAAGTTTCAAGTTGTTAGAGTCTGACTTGACTGCAAATACAGCAGGTACAATGGAGCAAGACCAGAATGGCGAAGTTGCAGCACTGATTAAAGTTGTCACAACTCAAACTGGCTTTACTTTTGATGGTGGTACATTGGGGATAGTCAAGACAAAGCAAACCCCAGGAGAAATTTGGGTTTATGTACCACGTGGATCGAAGAAGATAACAATAAAGCATCCGCAGTTGGGATTATTAAGGGACTATTACTTCCCGCTCTCCATCGATGCAGCTAGGACTTATGAGATGGTGTTGATTATAGGAGAAGTACAGACCATTGTTAAGCAGTCATCCAATAGTCAATATATAGTCTTGAAAGTAAATCCGAAGAATGCAATAGTTGAGCTTAATGACGAGATTTTGCCTACAATAGATGGTATAGCTCAGAAATTTGTAAAACTCGGCACTTATGACTATCGTGTGCAAGCACCGGACTATCATACATCAGCGGGCAAGGTGGAGGTAAACGACCCTAATAGTAAAAAGATAATTGAGATAAATCTTCAGCCAGCCTTTGGATGGATTGAAGTATTGGATAATGAAGACTATCGTGGAGCACAAGTGTTTATTGACAATATGTTAGTGGGTACTCTTCCAATGAAATCAAATAGTCTTCCAAGTGGTGAACATAATCTGAAGATAGTTAAACCACTTTATGTTTCTTATTCCAATACAGTTGTTGTAAAAGACAGTGAGACGACTAAGATTGCTCCAAACTTGAAGGCAGACTTCTCAGAAGTGACTATTATGGTTGATAATGATGCAGAAATCTATGTCAACGAAGAAAAGAAAGGTACAGGACGATGGATAGGGAAACTTGCGAGCGGAACTTACTTAATGGAAGCAAAGAAATATGGACATCGGAGCACTGCTAAAAATGTTGATATATCAATGGAACAGAATCCCCGGACAATTCAGTTAATTCCACCATCTCCGATTTACGGTGAACTTAACATTACAAGTACTCCGCCTATGGCTGATGTATATATTGATAACGAGAACGTAGGGAAAACACCTCTTTTCCTTCCACAAATAATATCAGGTATTCATAATATAACCATTAAACATGATGAATTCATTGATTATAAAATACCAATAGAGATTAGAGAAAACATACTAACATCAGTAAAAGCCACTTTGGTAAAACAAAGTTTTGCGACTATAGTTTGTGATATACCTGATGTGGTGGTGATTATTGACTCGAACACTATAAAAGATTTTTCAAAAGTAAAATTAGCCCCTGGCAGTCATCTTATATCCGCGAGATGCACTAATCCTAAAACAATCACAAATTACTATACAATATCTCAAAAAGTAATAATTAAAGATGTCCAAGATAAAATATCCATCTCATTTACAGATGGAGATATAAAAGTAAATAATTCTAATCAGTAAATAAAAATACTATAACTTTTCAATAAGATTTGTAACATGTATAAATATCGTAAAGCTTTACAAGAGACTCTTTTTGAAGATTTAAGAGATTATGAAAGCCAAACACTATTTATTATAGGCAATGGGTTTGATTTGTTTCATAATATACCTTCAAGATATTGGAATTTTTATCTGTGGTTGGGAGCATATGGAAAGAATGAATTTATAGATCGGATGGAAACGTTCTTTCCTGAAGAGAGAGACAAGGAGGCTTTGTTATGGATGGATTTCGAAAGAGCATTAGGGGCATATGACATTGATGGAATCTTTAGATATACGACTAAAGATATTGATATTGAGCGAGATGAGAATACAATTTCTGTTGCAGAAGAAAGAACGAAACAAACTATTATGCAAATTGAACCTCTTCTTAAGCAATGGGTAAAGTCGATAGATTTAAGTTCTATCAAGCAATTGCTTTCTCTTCCTCCTGAGAGTAAGTATCTTACGTTTAACTATACCATGACTCTCGAAGAAGTGTATAAGATTCCCACTCAAAATATATGTCATATACATAATTGTGTGAAAGACGATACTATTATCGTGGGACATCAACACATGGAGAATCCGGACCAAGTGCTGGATGCTAACTATGTCAACTATTATGAAGAAGGCTCCAAAAGAAAAATAATTGAATTGATGAATGGTTTGTCAAAAAATACGTTCTTGACAAAAAAGCAAGCTTATGCTTTCTTTGAAGGCATCAAGAATTTCAAGAGGATTGTGGTATTAGGACATTCTTTGTCTGAAATAGATGAAGATTATTTTGGGTACGTCAGAAAACTTGTAGCCAAAGATGCTCACTGGCATTTTTCGAAATACAGTCCTTCTGATGAAGCGCAGATATCAAAATGTATAAAGGACATACAAATACCCGAAGAAAATCGTTGGATTTTTAATTTATAATCAATATGAAAAAAATAATTTTATTAATGGCTGCATTAGCTATTCTAATAGAAAGCCACTCACAATCTATTAATGTGGGCAGTTTTAAATCTTTGGATTCAGACTTGACTGCCAACACAAACGGCACGATGGAAAAGGACCAGAATGGAGAGGTAGCAGCTTTGATAAAAATAGTAACGACCCATACTGGTTTTTCATTTGATGGTGGTTCTATGGGAATTGTCAAGACAAAACAGACTCCTGGAGAAATTTGGGTTTATGTACCACGTGGATCGAAGAAGATAACAATAAAGCATCCGCAGTTGGGTGTTCTTAGAGACTATTTTTATCCCCAAACGATAGAGCCTGCCAGAACCTACGAAATGACCTTAATCACAGGTTCTGTACAGACTATAGTCAAGCCTGCACGTAATTCTCAGTATGTAGTATTTCGACTAACACCCCCCAATGCTATTGTAGAACTTGATGGCAATCTATTGCAAACCGTAGACGGAACTGCTACAAAATTAATGAAGTTGGGTTCTTACGATTATCGTATACAAGCACCTGACTATTTCCCTGAGGTTGGAAAAGTAAACGTAAATAACCCTGATAATAAGGTTGTCGTGGATGTGAAATTAAAACCCAACTTTGCTTCTGTAGTAGTCAATGTCGAAAATGATGCAGAAATATGGATAAATGGCGAGAAGAAGGGGAATGGGAAATGGAATGGCAATTTAGGAGAAGGTACTTATGATTTCGAAGCAAAAAAGCAAGGACATCGGAGCACATTTGCATCAAAAGACATCATAGTTACAAGTGAACCACAGATAATTACTCTTCAAACTCCCACTCCAATTTATGGAGGTGCAGATATCAATAGTAATCCAGCAATGGCCGACATATATATTGATGGAGAAAAGAAAGGACAAACACCTCAAATAATCCCTAACTTATTAGTTGGTTCTCATCAACTTAGAATCGTCAAAGAAGGATATGAAGAGGCTAATACCACTATGACAATTAAAGAAAACGAGACCATTTCTGAACTCGTAAATCTAAAGGAAAATAATAGCACTTCTGTATCTTCAAGTCAAATTAGTGAAATGGCTTTAGCAGCCTATGAACGTGCTATTGAAAAAAACAAAAGTGACAAGAATATGAAAAAGCGCAAAGCAAAAGAAGACTATCAGCAAGTTGTTGACCTCCTTTCATTCAAAGAAGACATAAAGCCAGAGGAGGAAACAATGTTAAAATATGGACTCCATTATCTAATGCTTTGCGCTTACTTAGACAAGGATTTATTTACAGCAAAAAAGTTTGCTAAAAAGATATTGCTTATTGATCCACATTATAAAATTGCATTAGATGTGTTGAATTTAGAATGAATTAATTCTCAGAACGATTTTGATTAAGTTCCCTTTAAGTAGGGAGAGACCATACACATGCCATACTCTTGAGCATAGTTACAATATGCCCATCACCTGGGAGGATGAAGCTCAGCAAGCGTATGAGGTGTATGTGAAAGGTCAACTGGGCATGGGGCCGTTTGCGAACCTGATGGAACGGGTGGAGTATATTGGTAGGGAGATAGTGTATAGGTATTATAAGATATGATTGAGGATGAAAGATTGTGGATAGACAGTTGCGGCTTCGTGTATTCTGGCGATGGGAAGCGGTTGCTGAAAGGGGCAAACGTAGAGGGAGCGTATTGGATACCTGAAGGGGCGGCGGTAAGATTGTGATTGACACATAAGAAATTCTGGCGAAGTTTGGAACTTTTGGCCTTTTTATTTACCTTTGCAACGAGAAAAGTATATCGGTATGAAGAAAGACGAGTGTATCCCTTGAGGATATTTTCTTATCGTCTGCGGGGTGTTGAGAAATTTCTTAGATGTAGTTGGCGGGGTGGAAAAATTGAGTTAACTCAAACGATCCATTGAGTCGACTCAAATGATCAATCGAGTCGACTCAATGGATTAAAGACGTTTATTCAGTGGTGGGAACGTGTCAAGAAAACTGATTATCTTGTCAGGTCGGAGAATACGTAGGCCGTATGTGAACGGAACGTTTCTCCCGGTCTAAGCACCGTTGAGGGGAAGTGAGGCTGGTTGGGCGAGTCGGCTAAGTGCATAGCCTCCAGGCAGATGGCTGAGCGGCGCGGATAGCTGATACCCTGTTTCCCTCGGGTGTTTCCCTTCAGTCCGTTGCCAGTATAGATGTGCAGCACGGGCTCGGTGGTGTAGACCGTCATCCGAGTCCGGCTGTCTTGATCCGTCACTATGGCGGCAGGTTGTTGGTCGTTGCCTCTGTTCCGAAGGATGAAGCTGTGGTCGTAGCCTCCTGTCACCTTCAGTTGTTCATGGTCATCGTCGATGCGGGCACCTATCAGGGTGGGTGTTCGGAAATCGAAGGGAGTGTTCTCTACGGCCATCATCCTGCCGTTCAGATTTTTCTGTTGGTCGAAGGTTGCGATGCTGTCGCTGTTGACCCATAGCTCCTGGGATGTAATCTCGCGGTCCATCTGCCCGCTGATGTTGAAGAACGAATGGTTGGTCAGGTTCAGTACGGTGGGTTTGTCGGTGGTTGCCTCATAGTCTATTTCCAGCCCGTTTCTGCTGCTGAGACGATAGGT